>Ga0114980_10000751_pt1 | contig 23095 bp, 22 predicted proteins | sample S_140806_EF_Meta_FD_87018 | JGI IMG/M metagenome (GOLD analysis project Ga0114980, IMG submission 87018) | Freshwater microbial communities from Lake Simoncouche, Canada to study carbon cycling - S_140806_EF_MetaG | ecosystem: Environmental > Aquatic > Freshwater > Lake | place: Lake...
AAATGTTATTTAGAAAGTCAAACAAGACCAGAAGAATTTACAAGAAAAGTAATAAAATCAGAAAAGGTTAAGAAACCTAAAAAACAAGCAAGTAAGAATAAATAGTTGTTTCATTAAGGTAGTAAATGAAATAACATTAGATGGGAATTTGCTTATCTACCTAAAAGTAAGCAGATGATAAACCCATTACATAGAATTTAGTTTATCCGAAAGGAAGCGCTCGTATTTTTTTGTTGATTTACTCGGCATTTAAAATACGCGTTGCTCTAAACAGTTTTTAATTACTAATTTAATTATATGGAAACTAATAAAAATTTAATGATGAAACATAATGAAATTGTTGTAAATTCAATTAACTCAAAAAGAGTTTCTAGAAGGTTATTACATGAATTAAAAGAACTATACAAAATGAATTTTGAAGAAGTCTTTTTAGAGGTTACCGACAGTTCTAATATTATTATCTTATCAATTCGCGAAAATTTAAAAGATAACGGTAAGTCATATAGGTTTGAGTTTGACTATGATTTTCCTTTTACATGCCCTAGAGTATTTTTTAATGGTCATAGGTATAATGATTTTTTAAGGTCAAAAACGTTATATGAAAATAATAACTTAAAAAAGACAACAGGAATAGATTGTTTTTGTTGTAGTTCGATTACGTGTCAAAGCAATTGGAACCCTGTAACATTTATAAGTAAAATAATTGATGAAATAAATTATTTTAGAAAGATTCGGCGTAACTTCGCTTATAAGGTTATTGTAAAATACATAAAAAAAAAATATTTGATAGAAGATATTGATTTAATTTGTTGGTTTTAGATTGTTTGTTACTCTGCTAAGGTAGCGCAAAAAATAACAGGTTTATAAAAATATGATTTTGGGTATATTGCATTACAGCCATTACATTGACACATATTTCTATCAATTAGGTGAAATTTACCGCCTGCATTTGGCAATTTACCTGTTCGCATACAGTTGGGACAATTATAGTTTACGTATCTTATATTTTGAAACATTTATATTTATATTTATATAATTATATTATTTTTTTATATAATTTTTTTATATAATTTTTTTATATATTTTTTATATATTTTTTATATATTCAAACTATAATAATCTGTACTAACTGTGCGAGTAGCATATGAGTAATTCGGGTTTTGAGGAGTTGGGTCTGGAATAGTTACTGGAATATATCGCAAATCAATCGGTTTCAAACAAAACGCATAGTTAGATTTATCAAAAAAAGCCGTACTTTCTATTAAAAAATTATCTACCATTTGGTAGCGCATTGCAACCATCTGACACCCTAATGCTCTACATAATGTGCCACTTGGGTTAGACGGATTTATTCCTATGTCTGGAAATACAATCGTCATATTCCTTTTATTATATTCAGTTAACTCATTTATATCTGGATTATTTTTAACATCATAATAGTTATATCCTCTCATAAAAATAGAATTACTTGTAAGATTTACATATTCTAAAAAGTCTTGGTTTTCTAGGTAAGCGCTATTCATTTTATCTACAATCAAAATAATTTTATTACGAAAGCTTAACAATGGTTTTGCTCCTAAATTATATCCAGAATTTTCATAACTATATTCTTTATCGAGCATTAATGTGTCATATGACTTAAAAATATTTGCCATATTTGTATACATCGTTTGGTTATTACTTTTAATTCTTAAGTGAATAATAATTGGGTCTGTAGGATTAGGACATGTTCCACCAGAAAAAGCATAAGAACTTATTGTGTCCATCACATCGCCCCAACTCACATAATTAAAAGTTTCTTTTACATAATAATCACTTGTTGTACTTGTAGCAACAACAGGATTATTATCTATAGAATATATCTCGAAATCTAAACATCTAACACCTTGTTTAATTATTGCTTTTAAGTTACATATGTTAACAAAATCATTTTTATAACTTCCTCCTGAGCATGCGTTATATGCAGTTTTTATATAATAGTCAAACAAGTTTCCACTACAATCTGGGTCACTTGCAGAAATTGGTTTTATATATCCGTCTACTGATGAATATAACGTATTCATATAATTACATTCTGAATTATTTAGCCTAGTTAAATAAACTATATATAAAATAAAGCATAACAAAATAACAAAAATAAATACAAAAATCATATAACTTTGAAAATCTTTTTGAATTTTTGTTATACTGCTTAAATAATCTGTTGCATTATTGACACTTGACATTAATATAATATAATATAATATAATTTACAATTTTTATACAAGTTTTACAATTTTTATACAAGTTTTACAATTTTTATACAAGTTTTACAATTTTTATACAAGTTTTACAATTTTTATACAAGTTTTACAATTTTTCAACAATATAAATAAAATTGAATATTTATTTTGTTGTTATATTGAAATAAAAATCATTCTGTTAAAATGACATCATCATTAAGTTTTAGGTTACCATATAACATTATATTATATATATTACAATTTGACAATAGGTTTATAATAAAAGGGGGAAAAATTCTTGATATAAACAAAATTTCTTATGACGACTATAGGTATCTGTTATTGGAAAGACATATTGGAAATAATTGTTTTGTTAATAAATACGACTGTTCTAGCACAACTATAAATGGCGAAATATCTATGTATATTATTGTAAACCTTATTATAAATAATAAAAAAATGTATGAGTTTGTTGTAAGACATTTATATTTAAATGGAAGTGTCCATATTAGAAGGCATCTTATGCTGCGAACAAATGGAATAGCTACAGAAAAATATATTGATGTATAATTTTTAAGCATTACTTATGTAACAATTTAGATATGCTAAAAAATAAATACACTAAAAATAAATATGCTAAAAAATAATATAAGAAATGAAAAATATAACTTTTTTTATATTATACTAAAATAAACAATTAAAAAATTACTATATTATATACTTAATTATGGCTGGTGGTCTTATGCAATTAGTTAGTCAGGGACAACAAAATGTTATTTTAAACGGAAACCCTGAAAAAACATTTTGGAAAGCAACATATAAACATTATACCAATTTTGGTAAGCAGAATTTTCGACTAGATTATGAAGGTAGTCCAACACTTAGTTTGACTGCTAGCTCTACATTTACGTTTAAAGTAAAACGATATGCTGACTTGTTAATGGATTGCTATATTTCCTTAACATTACCTACAATTTGGTCTCCAATATATCCGCCACAAGAAGTTACAAATTCAGATGGTTCTGTTACATATACAGATTGGGCACCATACGAGTTTCAATGGATTGATAATTTAGGAGCACAAATAATAGAGAAAATAACTATTAACTGTGGCAACCAACAGTTACAGCAATATTCAGGACAATATATATTGGCCTCTTCCCAAAGAGATTTTATCGGAGAAAAACTTGATTTATTTAATCAAATGATCGGAAACGTGGCAGAACTAAATGATCCAGCGAATTATGGTGCTCGTGTAAATTCGTATCCAAATGCCTATTATACGTCTAATCCTGCAGGAGCACAACCTTCAATAATGGGACGCACACTATATATACCTTTGGGAGCATGGTTTAACTTAAAAACACAACAAGCGTTTCCACTAATTTCATTACAATATAATGAGCTACAAATAAACGTAACATTTAGACCAATTAACGAGTGGTTTACTATTCGAGACGTAGCTGATTATGTTAATAATTTTCCTATTGTTGCGCCGAATTTTAATCAGTTCTATATGCAGTTTTATAGATTTTTACAAACTCCGCCAGACGAAGTATTAGGTGCAACTTCTTATGTAGATACACGCACGAGTTGGAACGCCGATATAAATTTAAATTGTACTTATTGTTTTCTCTCTAATGACGAGTCAAAACTATTTGCAAAAAACGAACAACGTTATATTTTTAAACAAGTGTATGAAAAACCTTTTTATAATATAACAGGACAAAATAAAGTTGATCTCGACTCGCTAGGTATGGTAATAAGCTGGATGTTTTATTTTCAAAGAAGTGACGTGAACTTACGTAACCAATGGTCAAATTACACAAATTGGCCTTATAATTATATGCCACAAGACATAACTCCTGCACCAACTGCGGGCGATGTTACAAATCCAGATACATCTAGTACTTACACAACTCTCGGCCCAGGATTAAATCCTGACGGAACATTAAGCGGACTATATACTAGTGGAACATATAATCCTCAGAATATAAAAGACATTTTGGTTGCACTTGGGATTATTTTAGACGGTCAATATAGAGAGAATATTTTACCTGTAGGTGTATATAATTATGTGGAAAAATATACAAGAACAGCTGGCACTGCACCTTCAGGTCTATATTGTTATAATTTTTGTCTAGATACATCACCTTATAATATACAGCCATCTGGAGCTATGAATATGAACCGATTTACATATGTTCAATTTGAATTCACAACTATATCACCCCCTATGGACCCTTATGCACAGGTTCTAACAATTTGCGACCCAAATACCGGCGATATTGTCGGTATAAATAAACCAACGTGGCGTATATATGATTATAATTATAATTTATATGTAATGGAAGAAAGAGTTAATATGGTTATATTTGTTGGCGGAAATGCCGGCCTATTGTATGCGACATAGGCCTACTATAATATTTGGACTTTTTGGGCGTGCATTATGGTCTTAATAATTTGTTGATGGTTACAGAATATTGTCGCCATAATTGGTGCCAAATATAGTATTCATAATATATATTCTAAAAAATTTTTAGTTTTTTTTTCCAAGACTTTTTTGGGAAATTCGATTTTGGACATTTTTTTTGTCCATTTTTGAAATTCCCAAAAAAGTTTATGAAAAAACTGAAATTGTGACCATAATTAAAAATTAGCGTCAGGTGAGAAAAAATATAATTTAAAAATTGTTACGATAATTTTTTAATTTTTTTGAAAATGGATTTAGACATTTTTATCTATGGATACATTATGGATACAAAAAAAGAGCAAAAAGAGCAATCGAAATTTATATGTAATTTATGTGACTTTAAATGCTGTAAAAAATATAATTTTGAAAGGCATCAGTTAACCGATAAACATAAATGGATACATAATGTATCCAAAATGGATACAAAAAAAAGAGCAAAAGAGCAAAATGAAAAATATAACTGTGAATGTGGAAAGGAGTACAAATATAGTCAGGGATTATCAAAACATAAAAAAAATTGTGCTTTTCAGAATTCAGAAAATAATGGTATTACGAATGATGTAAAAATTCTCTCGAATTTGGTTTTAGAAGTTGTAAAACAAAATAAAGAACTTATTAGCCAAAATAATGAAACCCAAAAGCAGAACCAAGAATTGCAAAAACAGGTAATAGAATTATGTAAAAACGGAACCAATAATACGACCATTACAAATAGTAATAATATTTTACATACAAAAACGTTTAACTTAAATGTGTTTTTAAATGAGCGTTGTAAAGATGCAATGAATATATCTGACTTTGTCGATTCTCTTAAATTACAATTATCTGATCTGGAAAGCGTCGGTAAATTAGGGTTTGTCGAGGGTATATCTAATATAATCGTAAAAAACCTTAAGGCACTCGATATACATAAACGTCCTGTGCATTGTAGCGACTCAAAAAGAGAAGTAATGTATATTAAAGATGAAAATAAATGGGAAAAAGAAAATGAAGAAAAAAATAAACTGAGAAAAGCAATCAAACGAATTGCGCATAAAAATTCTCGATTGTTACCACAATTTAAAGAAAAACATCCAGACTGTGGTAAGAGCGATTCGCCCTTTTCAGATCAATATAACAAGCTTATTGTTGAAGCAATGGGTGGTTCTGGCAATGAAGACATAGACAATGAAAATAAAATCATAAAAAATATCGCAAAAGAAGTAATTATTGATAAAAAATGCGACGACTAAGGTAAATATGCATTTGATGCATAAGGTTCGTCAGTCATAGTATCACCTAACATATTGTAACGTGAATTATAGTTTGGCATGTATGTCATGTTGTTTGGTTTATACCTTTTGTTAAATAGTTGCTGACCTATTTCGTAACTAGAATACCATGTATTTACTCCGAAATTAGGTTGTAATGGTTTTGCAAACATATTTTTATTTATTTGGAGCTCTTTCGTTCCGAAACCAGAAGTTAACGGGGAATATTGAGGCGTCATTCCAAATGTTAATTTACCAGCATCGTCGTTACCCTGAATATTTACTGAATTTTTTTTTGGTAACCCAGGCACAGTAGGCTGGCAACCAGGACAATCTATATCTGCAAAACATTGTTGACCTGTTACTGAACATCGAGCAGTAGGACCGCAAAAATTTTGACAACTATATGTATTTGTTAATGGTAAATCTACTGTATGACTTGTGGCAAAACATTCGACGACATATTTATTCACTGCCAAATAGTGAATTATTTTAAAAACTGCTATTACAAGTATAAATATACATAATAATAATAACAATTTTGTGTATTTTTTTATTGGCAATAACATATAATATATTAATATTTTATTTAGATAAAAGCCGTAAATAAAATATCATTTTAATATAGATAATGTCAGCTAATAATGATACTTCAGCTATAGATGAAAAAAAAGAACAGCAAAGCAATAGTAATAATGACGATATGAGTACAAAAATTCAAAAATTTTTTTACCCAACATTAGTACAAATTATTGGCTACGTAATATTGAATTTTGTACTAGGTTCACTTGTGTTATACATATGTAAATTGTCGCAGTCAAATATATTACCAACTGATATAAATTGTTACCCTTATACGTCAGTAAAACCTGAGATTGGTGAAATAGATATAAATATATTTGTTACTCCAACGAAACCGCAAAAATCGATGAAAATAAAATTTCCGTATGATGAATATAACTCATCAAATTTTATTTTAGATTTTTTTAGAAAAAAAAAGGATGACCCAAAAACAGGGAAATTTACTAATTATTTTATTTCTATATTTGAAGATATAATTGCTACTAATTATGGGATAATAAATTCGATTGGAAATATGTTAAACGGAACGTTACACGAAGTGTTAATATTACTTTTTGGTCCAGCTATATTTATAGTCGCGTTATCGTTATTATCATTTTTTAATAATTTTTATTTAGTGTACTTATGGTTTAATAAAATGACGTGGTTTTTTCTTGAAAATAAATATGAAGGTACTGATAAACCACATAAATGGGAAGAAGGCAATCCCATAACAGGATACGGTATAATGTGTTTATTTATTATTCTCATCTTTGTAGGGTTTCCATTATTTTTTTCGTCGTTTGTTTTTATTTCGGCTTTTGTAGTATTATGGTGTTTGTTTTCTGGTTTGAGTTATAAAGGCGTACTTAATAATGTTAGTGTAAAATCTCCAGAAATAATAGGAAAGGTATTATATTATTACAAAGCACTAATCTTGTTTTTTTTAAGTATTGGTATAATTAGAAATGTTTTTACATATTTTGGAAATATTGTTGGATCCTCGTGTATCGCTGCTTTCGTTGTTTTTATTGTGTTTTTTGGTAAAATATATTTAAAGTCAGCAACCTTAGAAAATGTAACAGAAATTACCGGATACGAACAAGCTAAAAAAATATGTAATAATACTAGTTCTAATTTGTCAAATGTATTGTCACCATTAGAGTTATTCTCAACTGCAAAAAAACTAAAACACCTTGAAAAACTAGGAACTAAAGCATTTCAAGATAAATTTAAAATGCCTAAGGTGCCTGAAATACCAAAGGTGCCAAAAATAGAAATACCAAAGGTGCCAAAAATAGAAATACCAAAGGTGCCAAAAATAGAAATACCAAAAAACAAACCTTAAAATCCAGAAGAAAAACCAAAAAAATAATTACATCAAATTATAATATAAAAAAAATATATAATATAATTAAAATGGGAAAGAATAAAAAAGATAAAATCAAATATCCTTTGGTAACTATTTGTACACCAACTTTTAACAGAAGGCCTTTTATTCCGAGCATGATCAAGTGTTTTGAAATTCAAAATTATCCAAAAGACAAAATAGAATGGATTATTATTGACGATGGAACTGATAAAATAGGAGATCTTGTTACTCATATACCTCAAGTAAAATATTTAGGGTATGAAGAAAAAATGACGCTCGGAAAAAAAAGAAATATAGGTAACCAAAATGCTAAGGGTGATATCATTATATATATGGATGATGACGATTATTATCCACCAGATCGTATTAGTCACGCAGTTGAGACACTAAATAAAAACCCAAAAGCGTTATGTGCTGGTTCAAGTGCAATGTTTATATATTTTAAGCATATTAATAAAATGTATCGATTTGGACCTTATTCGCCAACACACGCTACAGCAGCAACTTTCGCTTTTAGAAAAGAATTATTAAACAAAACAAGTTTTAATGAAAAATCTTCTGTCGCAGAAGAAAAACATTTTTTAAAAGATTATACAATTCCTTTTGTCCAATTAGATCCCAAAAAATCGATATTAGTATTTTCTCATTCACATAACTCATTTGATAAAAAAGAGCTATTACAAACTCTTCCAAGTCCTTTTATAACCGAAGTAGATGTCACTCCTGCAGATATTGTAAAAGAAACGGAAATATTACATTTTTTTATGGATGAAATTGACTTAATATTAGACGCATATGAACCTGGTAAAGTTGAAAATAAACCAGATGTCGCAAAACAACTAGCAGAAATTAAACTTAATAGAGAGAAAATGATTAGAGCAGAAATGGAAAAAGATGCACAATATAAAGATACAATGATGAAACTACAAAACTTACAGAATCCACAGAACTTACAACATAAAATTAATGATATGACACAAGTAATACAACAATTGTCACAAGAAAATAGTCAATTAAAAGAAAAATTAAAATATTTAGAGGATAAAATTAAAAGTATAATTACCGAAAAAATACAAAAAAAAAATAGTGAAAATAATGTTTAATACTAATCTTTGATTGATAAAATAAATATTATAAAATAAACTTAGAAACAAATTAATAAATCAAACTATATATGAATTACGTAGACCAATTTATTCCTATTGAGGGCGAAGAAGGATTTTATGAAACAACTGAAGCTAATAAAGTGAACATTGATATTAAAAGTATGGACAGAGGCTATAACAAAATATGGAGAAATATATATAAAAATGGTAAAATGAGAAAAACCGGTATCGAAATATATACGACAGGATGTTGTGGTTCTAATATTCGGGACGCTGAAACTGGTGAATACTACAGTCATGTTGTAGGAACGGCTGATGAAGATTTATATTTTAAGGTTATACTTGCTACAGGTGAGTGTAAAAGTAAAAACGGTTCAAGTACACTTTTTTATCTATCTCCTAAACATCATGCAGACCATTTTAAAACAAGTGGAGAACGTTTTTCTGATGACTTTGTTTTTGAATGGACCAAACGAAAAAATGAACGCATTTCCAAGTTACAGTAAAAATATAATAATTTATTGAATATTATATTTTTTATATGAATTATGAAATACTTTTGTTATGCAAGAAAAAATTTAAATTTGTACGTAATTATAACTTCCTGCACCGTTTGTATCCATAACAACTAATGTTATTGTGCGATCATTACTGTTTAGCTTAATATTCGAAACGGTTGAGCCAGAATTATTGAGTATGTTAGTTGAACCTTGTAATGTAACGTCATTACTTCCTGCCACATATTTGAAGATAAATTTAGCACCTAAACTACTAGACAATAAAGATGGCAATGTAATAGTATAAGCTGCAGAAGATCCATTAACGCAATAAAATTCTTCTAGTGGGAAGCTCAAAGAGGAGCTTGAACTAATATAACTAACACTTGCGATGTGCATTTTATTTGTTATTATTAAATCAGAAACATTTCCGCCTGATGTTCTTAAATAAGTGTTGCTTGCATCAACTAGTTTTAAATAAGTAGCTGAAGCGTCAACTTTATTCAAGTAATCTGCAACTGCATCTGTTTGTTTCAAATAGGTAGCACTTGCGTCAACTTTATTTAAGTAATCTGCAACTGCATCTGTTTGTTTCAAATAAGTAGCTGAAGCATCAGTTTGTTTCAAATAAGTAGCTGAAGCATCAGTTTGTTTCAAATAAGTAGCACTTGCATCAGTTTGTTTCAAATAAGTAGCTGAAGCATCAGTTTGTTTCAAATAAGTAGCTGAAGCATCAATAATTTTTAAATAATTAGAACTAGAATCAGTTACTTTTAAATAAATATTAGATGCATCAACTAATTTTAAATAATTGGCGCTAGCATCAACAATTTTTAAATAATTATCACTAACATCAGAACTATTTGCAAAAGCAGCTGCGGTTGTTTTAGTAACATAAGTGGAGGCAGCGTTAGAAATTTTTAAATAATTGGCGCTAGCATCAACAATTTTTAAATAATTATCACTAACATCAGAACTATTTGCAAAAGCAGTTGATTCCAATATAGTAACAAAATTATCATCACAGTATCTTTTGTTAACGAATACAGAACTTACATCATATAATGACACATCAACACTACACGTTGGCAAATATGTAAAATTTACATTTCCAGCAAAAATATTATCTTTTGATAATGTTGCTTTATCATTTAACTGTGCAATTCCATAAGATTTATTTAAGTATGTGTTACTTGCATCAACAATTTTCAAATAATTGGCGCTAGCGTCAACTTTACCTAAAAATATATTACTAGAATCAACCTTAGTATAATAATTTGTCATATCACGTTGGAATTCAAATTCAGACAATTGACTATTGATTTGTTGTTGTACGTTTCCTGTCAATCCATCTAAATATGAAAGAACTGTAGGTGAAATTAGAGTTGAATTAGCAGTAATATCTCCAAGTAAATTAATTGTTGAAGCAGATGAACCGATATTTAATGTATTATTTGAACTTCCAGTGACTAAATTAACAGTATTTTTATAGCCATTAGAATTAGAACCAATATTTATGGCTCCATTTGTGGCACCATAATACCCAGGAATACCTCCTCCTATTCGTATGGTTCTACCACCAGCAACAATATTAACATTTTGTCCACCGCCAGACGTACTGCCAATATTGACTGTTCCACTTTTTTTTGCATGGATATTTATTGCAGATAAACTTTTGTCTTCTATAGGATTTTCCGAGCCAATTGTTAATCCTGTCATCAAGTTATTTATTGAAGCGTCTATAGGATTACCGATTAGTAATGATCCATTGCTTCGCACATTGTTGACATATAAACTAGATCCTTCATTTATAGTTACGTTCCCAGTAAAGTTTGTTTCTCCCTGTTGAGTAGGCATTTATAAAATATATAAATATAAAAATAAATACAAAAAAAATAAGTTATCGAAACAATATAAACACAATAATATAAAAATAAAAATATGATGTTTTTACTAAATATTTTTATTTTTTATATTTCAAACTATTTCTTTTGTAAAAGTAAAAGTAAAAGTGAAAGTAAAATAAAAATAAATTTATATGGCGGATATGATGAAAGATTTTTAACGGAAAATATTACAAATAAATACGCAATATATAATAGTGAAATTGATAAAATAAAAATAAATTATAAAAAAAAATGGTTGCTAGATAAGTTGGTTGACGACAAAATATCTATTTTTGAAAAACTACACCTCATAGAAGACAACTCCATAAAACCACCAAATATTACTGCTGGTGGCCTAAAGCACAATATATTTAAAAAAATTATTCATTGCAATCGCTAATTTCTTCTTCTTCATCTTCAAAATCTATTTCTTTATCTAGAGTTCCAGTAGCATTTTCTTTTGTATATTTTTCTAGATATCTATAAATTCTGTTAATGTCTAATTTACATATATCATAATTTTCAAATAAAGTAAGAATATAATTATCATCATATTTATTTTTTAAATCAATAAAAAACCCGAACAAATCTTTTTTATCCATTCCTAATTTTTGGCAAAATTTTTGTATGAATAGGTAGTTATTGTATTCTGTAGAGTATTTTGTTAATACTTTCGTAAATCGAATTTCAGTATCTCCAGGTTTTAAATTTTTTTTAAATTTGGTGTGATACATTTTATTATTTTTTAGTGTTTTTATTAATGAACTCATTTGATTAAATTGCCATATTTGTTTTTGAAATGTTATTCTATCAATATAGTCAGCAAAACATATATTATCTAATTGTGATACGTAAAATGGAATTGAACTAGTCTTATCTATTTTATCAATTACGTCTATAATATTTTCATGCCATAATAGTCCTACGCTAGTTCTATCGGTTTCATTCATAATATTATTATGTTCGTTAATACTATAATAATTATGAATAAGTTTATTTGTAATATTTTTTGTGTCATCATTATACGTTTTTGTTTGAAATAAATTTAGGATGACTTCGTCATGTAACAATTCAGGATTATTTTTATAAAGCTTAAATATACTATTGACTTTCCTTAAATCTCCTTGAACGTAATGAATAATATTTTCTATATTACACATATTAGGCATAATGGTTTGAATAATTTGCGATATTTGTTGCGGAGTTGGCGTATTTAATTCAACTGTGTTACAGACTTTCATTAACTCTTTAATTTTTTTATCGACACGATAATTTCCTATGCAAATAATTGGATTAACTGTGATTTCTTCTAGTTTTTGTTTTTTTGTTTTTTTGGGTCGTATAAGTTTAATAAGTGTATTTATACCGCCTTTATCACCATTATTCATGCCATCAATTTCGTCCATAATAATGGCTATTTTTTTAATCTTTTTATTAAAAAGGCTCATAATATTTTTGTCTGACATGTTATGTTTAGTTATATCTTCGATTACCGACGTATTTCTAATATCTCCAGCATCATATTTTATAATATCGTAATCCATATTTTTTAAAATATCTATTACAAAATTTGTTTTACCAGTACCAGGGTCGCCATATACATAAATACCTTTTTTAAATAAAAAATTATTTTTATTTTTTTCAAAAGAAATAAGTATATCTTTAATGCTATTAGCTTTTTCTTCTCTGTTTAAAATTTTATTTATATTTAAGTTTTCCATTTTATATATTTATGTATATTCTTTTTATGTAGATTTTTACATAATCCTTCTTCTTCTATAAATTCACAAAGATTTTTGTAACATCGCAACGATTCATTTTCTATACAAAAACTTATAATAAAATATAGATAATTTTTATACATTATATTTTTATAAAATACATTAGTAAATTTTAACCATTTTTGGTAATTCTCTCTTATTACCATATTGAAAACAAAATAATAATCTCTTTTAATCATAAATTTTACATAACTATCATAATTTTTTAAAGTATCTCTAATAACATTATGATATATGATATAGTCTGTTTTATTTGTAAAAACAAAGTAAGATTTTGGTACAAAGTCTTTAATATAGTTAATTATGTCTTCCGGTAAAGAACTCATAAGTGTTAATAATGTACCCATTATAAATATAAATAGTTTATTTTTATACTACAACAACATAAAAATAAACACCAAACATAATTGCTATATTTTATGCGCTAGTTTGACATGGGTTATTTATACCATAAGTAACACCATCCCAAGAAAGCCCACAGTTGTTAGCCCATGTATATTTAGCACATAGTCCATCAGACCCAGTATAGGCAGAACCGTTAAAATTCATTGTAGTTTGACTAGGACATGTTCCTAAATTTTTAACATTTATACAGTTTGCATCATTTCCGGAACCGTCCAAAAGCCAATAATCAGGACAAGCAGGGGTCATAGGTGGCCACGACGTATCTTTTGAATAACTTAAAGCTACACCAACAAATATTAATGTTATAACCAAAATAATAGTAGCTATAACTAAAACTGTTTTTTGAAAAGTTGGCATATATATAAAATAAATATATAAAATAAATATTTTTATATTTGACTAATATAAATGAGTAAATTAAATAATGGACGTGTAGATATAAAAACACCAGATACATCTACATTATTTCAAATATATGATAAAATACCAGCTAATCAATGTGCTACATTTAGAAATGCGACTGATGGAATATGGACGGATACTAATCTTTCATTAGCATTTTTCTCTCTACAAAACATACAGATAATTCAAAATGGGATAAGAGCCGGAATATATAAAAAGTCGAATGGCCAATATTTAATAGGTCCACAAGATTGTGATACAATAAAAATAATTATGCGAAGTGTATATCTTCAACATTCAGCAAACCAGACCACAAATATTCCTCAACAAATAGAAGAATTAAATAAAATAGTTCTAAATTATTGTATTCAACAGGTTTATAGTGAAGCACAGGGATACATCAAATACATTGATGACGTCAGCACATTAGCCGTTCCTATTTCTCACCCAGTAATGACCAGTAATTCAGATAGAGTGATAGAATTTAAAAAATGGTTCTAAATTATAATTGTATTTATTATTTATATAAAAAAATATAAATATATAAAAGTTAGAAAACATTATTTATAATGAATATTGAAGATAAAATTGTTTTAATATGTGCTACTGGTCGTTCAGGGTCAACGAGTTTACAAAGAATAATTAATACAATACCTAACAGTAATATTTGCGGAGAAAACCATGGAGCTATAAATAGTTTATTAGAATTTTATATGAAGCTTCATATGTCGTCAAAAAATAATATACCAGGACATTATAATCCTGCTACATATGAAGATATAATAGAACAAAATATAAAACCCGCGTGGTATAATTCATATAATATGGTAGAAATGGAAGAGCATGTACGTAAAACGATAGTTGCCATGTTTAAAAAAAATGCAAATACAAATGTATGGGGATTTAAAGAAATAAGATATGATAATGGAAACATAAATCTCATAAAATTATTCAAATATTTGTTCCCTAAAACAAAAGTTATTATTCAAATTAGAGAGAATTTAGTAGCCCAAAGTATGAGTGGGTGGCATAAAAACAATAAAAATTCCAAAAGGTTTTTAACAAAAGTGAATAGTGACTTGGTAGAGTTTTATAATAAAAATAAAGAGTGGTGTTTTTTAACGAGTTTCGAAAGGATGTTCGACAAGGAAAATTTAAAAAATATATTTGATTTTATAGAATGCGGAGAGAAATACGATGAAGAAAAGGTTTCCGACGTATTAAAAAATAATATAAAAGACTAAGGGCACACTAAACAAAAATTATATAAAAAAATATTTAATTTTTTATATAATATAGACCTAGTTAAACTCATTATTTTTATTTTATTTATTTTATTTATCAGCTTTCTTAGTCACCACTTTTTTTTTATTTTTTGCTGTTACAGCACTATCAGGATCCATTAGTTTTTTTCTCTCTTCTTTGTATTCAATATATAAACCTTCAAGTTTGCTGAGTTCATTGAACCACATTTTATTTATTGTAGTAACCTTAATAGTTTCTAACTCTGCCTCTTTATCTCCTTTTTCTTTTAATAATTTTTCTATACTTTCTTCGGTTACTGCATCCATAGGCATTTTTACAAGATATTTATAATCTTCGTCGTAATTAATAACGTTGTAACCTTTATTTTTTAGCATAACATTTATTTCTTCTCTCTTTTTTTTACGTAAATCAATTGTGCCTTCTAGAATTTCTTTAATATACTTGGCTTTATTAGATAATAAGACTAATTCTTTTTCAATATTATTTATCATAAAAACCTTTCTGTCATTATATAGTTTAAGTCTTGTTTCATAATAAGCATCAATTATTTCTGTTATTTTGCTATATTTTTGTAGTTTTTCATTTGCGTCAAATAAATGCATGTTTGTAGTAGTATTTGTAGTGTATAATTTTAATAACTTTTCTAGTCCATTACAGTTATAATCTCCCTTACAGCCTTCAAGTTCTTCTAATTTTCCTTTAGAAAATACAATTGTGAAATCTACATTTGTGTCTTTGCTTAAGTCATCATAGTCCTTGATTATTGACGGTGTTTTTTTGCCATCTTTATCGACACTAGGTTCTAATAATGTCTCAAGAAGTTCTTTAAAATCTTCCGTCCAGTATCCAACAGGTAACTCAGTAACTTTAATTTTATCTGTAGCTATTTTTTCATAGATACCTTTAATTAAGAATTTTCCGTCAGTAATCTTCGATATGTGTCCTTTAAAACCATCATAGTAAGGTATAAATTCGTATTCATCTTCTTCTATAGATAATAGTTTATTTTTTAAATATTCGATAATTTGTAGCGGGTTATAGCACATGATATCCGTACTAAATCCTGTGCCTATTCCTTTTGAGCCATTCACGAGTACCATAGGAATTATCGGAGCATAGAAAACAGGCTCAACAGATAGACCATCATCATTTAAATAGGACAAAATATTGTCGTCGACTTCTGGGAAAATACAGCGGGTTATTTTATTTAACTGTGTGAATATATATCTTTCAGATGCACTGTCTTTACCGCCTTGTAATCTGGTGCCGAATTGACCATTAGGCATAAATAAGTTAACGTTATTTGATCCGACAAAATTCTGCGCCATTCCAACAATCGCTGCATTTAGACTTGCTTCACCATGATGATACCCAGAATGCTCCGAAACGTATCCTGAAAACTGTGCGACCTTTATTTCGGTAGTCAAATTCTTTTTAAAAGCAGAAAACAGAATTTTTCGCAAAGAAATTTTTAGTCCATCCATTAAGTTAGGAATACTACGGTCGCAATCATATTTTGAGAAATGAATTAATTCTTTATCGATAAAATCTTCATATAAAACACTATGCTTTGATGTATCTAGATAAGAATTTCTATCATAATATTTTAACCATTCTTTTCTGTCGTCAGCTCTTTTTTTATTAAAAACCATATCAATTGTGTCACTGCTTTTTTCGGAGCGTTCAAATCCAACAATTTTTTTTTTCTCGAAATACTCGCGAAATTCTTTACCAGTGCTAGTTCCTAAACCTTTATAATATTTAATTTTCCAGCCCTTAACATCGTTTTCTTCCTTCCATTTATTATATTCGCCGTCATTATAAAAGTTCAATTCAGAATTTCCTTTTTTTGCTTTTAGAATAGGTGTATTCATAAATCCGATAAATCCAGGAATATTTGCAAGGGAAGGCCATTCAGTTTGAAATAGATTTATTCCTAAGCCTTTAATATGACTTCCATCTAAATCCTGGTCTGTCATAAAGATAACTTTACCATAACGTAGACTTTTGTATACGTCTTCAATCGTATCATAACTTTTGCCGGTTTCTAGTCCCATAATTTTTTTTATTTCTGTTATCTCTTTGTTTTCCGATATTTTTTTTATAGTTTCGCCACGTACATTAAGGATTTTACCTTTCATAGGATATACACCAATAGTATTACGATCTTCAGAAGATAGACCAGATATAATTCCTGCTTTTGCTGAGTCGCCCTCACAGAATATTATGACACATTCACACGATTTTTCTGTTCCTGCCCAATTTGCATCAGTCAATTTAGGAATACCTCGAACAGATTTGCTTTTGACACCGTCTGTTTTTTTTGCGGCTTTGTTTTCTTTTACTTCTGTTAAGGCACATGCGGCATCCATTACGCCCATTTTGGCGATTTTTTCAATAAATTTATCACTAACGTCACATTTAGATCCGAATTTTATGGAAGGTGTATTCATATAGTCTTTCGTTTGACTATCAAATGCAGGATTTTCAATATCGCACCTTAAAAACAGAATAAGCTGTTCTTTAATACTGTTTGGATTTACTTTGACCTTTTTCTTTTTTTCGATAAATTCAACTAGTTTTCTAGTAATTTGATTTAATATATATTCGACGTGTTTGCCACCTTTAGCTGTATAAATTCCGTTGACAAAAGAAATCTGAACGAACTCGTTTGTCGGTGTTAATGCTACTGCATATTCCCAGCGTTCGTTTGCTTCTTCGTAAACGCGAGGGGATGAAGATTTATCTCCTATATACATATCAATATACTGCTGAAAATTTTTTACTGGAACTAACTGTCCGTTGTACTTTACCTTAATATTTTTATCTGTAACCGCTGCTACGTCATAAATTCTCTTTTTTAAGAGAGCAACAACGTCAGTTGTCAGTCCGTTAATACCGAGGCGTTTATAATCAGGTTTAAATGTAATTTTTGTATATGGGCTAGTTTTACATTTAGTAATTTTGGGTTTACATATTTCGTCAAGATTATTTTTAAATTCCTGATAATATTTAAGGCCACGAATATGGTCAACTGTTTCAACCGAACCATACGAAGACCACGTAAGAACAAGTTTGAAACCGAAACCGTTTTTACCTCCTACGATTTTTTTCTCGGTTTTATCGTAATTTGTTGAAGTTCGTAGGTGTCCGAAAATCATTTCAGGTATCCAAATCTTATGCTCTGGATGCTCAGCAACATCAATACCGTTTCCGTCGTTTAACATAATAATTGTTCCGTCGTCTTCAATTGTAATTTCAATTTTAGTAACAGGCAAACAATTTTCTTGACTGGCAGATATGGCTTGTAACATACGGACTACATGGTCCCGACAGTTGACAATTCCTTCATCAAACAATTTAAATAATCCAGGAATGTATTTAATATTTTTTTCAATAATTTTATTATTTTCGGTATTGATAATCCATAAATTAGAGTCAACTTCTTCAACAGAACCAATATAGGTATCTGGATTATCTAATATATGTTGTTTATCAGTTTTTTGCTGATATTTATTTGTAAGAAGTTCGTCGTTGGCGTTCATATTTTTAGTGTAACTATAATACATTCCAGTGTATTATTTAAATTGTTTCAATTTTTATTTTTAACAAATAAATATGGAAAAATAAAAAGAATACAAAAAGAATACAAAAACAAAAATATAAAGATTTATATTATTATAATTTATATGAAATTCTATTTTACTCCAGGAAATAAATCGAATGCAAAAAGAATAATAAATTATAATGCATTATATAATGAGTTAAATGCGAATTCATTAAATCAAAATTATTCGCCACCTGAATGCTCTTGTATTCCTGAAATATTTAATAAAGATATTTATGCTACAGATACAAATTCAGCGAGAACATCATATAATTATAGAGTTTCTCAAATAGTAAAATATTCAAAAGGAGGCAAATATCAAGTTGGTAATTTTTATTTAGGACAACCATTAAATTTAAATTATTTAGGTAGATATGAAGGCATGCCTGGCGGAAGTGGAAGGCCACCAACCAATAGATTTTAATATACTTATTTGAAGCTGAATTATTATGCGTATTAAATTATTTTTTTGAAAAAAAAATAATATTTTCTCACTTAATTCTATAATGACAAAATTTTCTAGAACATCAACAGGTAAATATTCTGTATCAGGCAAAACATATGAAATGTTAATAGGAACACGCGCACAAGTCTGGCACGGCACAGCATTCAAAACAACTGGAGGATTAACTCATGGTGATTTAATGAAGAATAAAACTGGTCGTATTGTTTCTAAATCGAAACATAATAGTGCAAAGAGAGAGAAACGTCTTGTTAAAGCTGGTTACTTAACCAAAAAGGGGCATTTTGGTTTTGTTAAAAAGGGAAAAACCATGAGAAAAAAACAAAAAGGAGGTTCGACAAATAATCCTGTAAAAACAATACCAACTACGCAACAAGCAACTACACAACAAGCAACTATGCAACAAGCAACTATGCAACAACCAATTACACAACCCACAACAGTACCCCACTAAAAGGAGGACGCAGAATGAAAGGTGGTGCGATGTCAGCTTTAAATCCCTCACCTATATAAGGCATTGGAAAAACGAGTGGCGATAACTTACAATTTGTAGCAGGAAACGCAAATTAAATCCAAAAAAAATAATATATAATAAAAATTTTGTATATATTATTTATTTCTATAGAACCCAATCAATTTTGATAAAACTATCATAAACAATATACTCGTTTATTTTGTGAGATAAATATTTTTCAAAATACCTTTTGCTAACAATAATTTTTGACGAATGTAGATTACAATACTTATAATAATAATTATATGCATCATCAAAAGAAAGTAAAGATAAGTTACTATTTTTGTCGAGTTTTTTATCTTTAACAGATTGTTCTTTAATAAAATCAAATGAGTTACTAACATCACACGGCTTATCCCATAAAATACAACTAATATTAAAAATATATTTGTCATCTATTATTTTGATGAATGGGTAAAAATGTTTTAATATTTTCAATATATTGCCTTCAGCTATATTTCCATTTGTCATAAGTTGTTCTGTTGTTTGTTTTACCCATAGTTTAAAGAGAGAAGATAATTCATCAATTTCTAGTTCATTATAAAAAAGTGCAGTATTATGAATAGTTATATTATTTTCCCAAAATTTAATAAAATCACGATAAAATGGCAAATATTTACTTGTTATATCATTAAAAGTATCTGTATTTTCATCATAAACATATTTGTCCTTAATTAAATTCTTAAATGTATTTGAATAAATTATATTCGGTAAGTTATTATCAGAAAGAAATTGTTTCCAAACGAAATGTAAATTTTTCCATTCCATTTTACATGTATTTGCAGAATTAACTATATATTTACTACAAAAATCGTTAACTATCTCTTGTTGTTGGTTTCCCTTCAAATAATAAGCATATGTTTTAAGTTCATCATCAGATTTAATTTCGATAAATTTGTCTGAATTTTCATATCTTTTAGAGTAATGTATTGCTACACATAATAAATCTAGACCAATTTTTTTCAAAATTTCTCTCCATAAGTTTGAGGTAAACCCCTCATTTATTTTAATGAGGCGACAGTTATCATAAGAATGGTTTTCATGATATTTTGTCATAAAGTTAAACGTAATGCCATTAATACCAATAGCATTTTGAGAAATATAATCTAGTTCGTTAAGTAATTTTCTCATTTGTTGATTTATTAGAAATATTAAATTTGTATTTTTTTTTAATATATTATCTCCTATGATTGTCAAAAAATATTTTACTGAATTTTTACACGAAAATAAAGAAGGATATAAAACGTTTAATACATGTTGAATTGTGTTTGTCTCTGGAATAGAATCAAATAAACTTCTCTCTTTTATTTGTTTAATAACATTCGCCTTTGTCTTATACTTCCATTGCATAAGCACTTTTTCCTTTGTTATACTAGAGAGAAGTTTATGAATAATTTGATCTTCTTTTATAATAAAATAACTTGTGCCATCATACTCGTAAAACAATTCATTCGTATTTAAAAAGAAATATCTATTTTTGTTAAGAAATATTTGTATAAAAATTTGCTGTTCATTTAAAAGAAAAGTATTTCTATTTACTCTTTTCTCGTAATTATTAAATTCCATTTCAAGTATATTGGGTAGGTATTTTGTTATATGTTTTTCAATGCGTCTTAGCATATATTCGTCATTTTCATATTTTTTTATGATAGTTGTAATTACATTTTCGCATTTTGTCTGTATTTCTACACACATGTTTATCGGTGTGTCTGTGTCTGTTAACATTCTATATGTATATATAAATGTTTTTAAATTAAAAATTATAAAGTGTAATTATAGTATATGAAAGGTGTTTTATTTCCAAAAAAATATGTGCCGAAGAGCATAACCAACAGAGATAGACGTATGCAGGCCAAAATGTTAATGAAATCGAGACGTTTTTATAAAAAAGGGAAGTATTATACTAGGAAGAAATTGCCTTCATTTAGAACAAAAAAATCGCATTTTATCGATGAAGCAAAAAATATGTATAAAGTTAGTAAAATAGGAGCCACTAATGAGTTAGCAAAATCTACGAAATGCACAAAAAGTTCATTGGCGAAAATAATACAAAAAGGTGAAGGAGCATACTACTCTTCTGGTTCTAGGCCAAATCAAACAGCGCAATCTTGGGGAATAGCTAGATTAGCAAGCGCTATAACTTCAGGAAAAGCAGCCGCAGTAGATTATTCTATTTTAGAAAAGGGTTGCGTTAAGGGTTCGAAAGCTTTACGTCTTGCAAAAAAAGCTAAAGAAAAAGGAACAAGAAAAGCACCTAAAGTGAAAATGTAATATTTAAATGCGTTTAATATTTTTTATACATAAGTATTTAAAGATTTAAAAATAAAATAGTTATAATGTCTACATTTTCAAATAAAAATCATGAAACAACAAAAACAGACGGTAATGTTTTAACCATAAAAACAATACAAATTGCACCTTTTAGAACACTAATGACTGCATTAAAAGATATACTTTTAGAAACAAATATAACATTTCAGGCTGATGGAATTCGAATTATTAATATGGATAAGTCACATACTATTTTAGCATATTTACATTTACCTTCACAAAATTTTGAATTTTACGAATGCAAAAAAGAAAAAATTATAATAGGTGTAAATATGTTCCATTTGTTTAAGTTAATAAATTCAATTGATAACGACGATACTTTAACAATATATATTGAAAATGCGGATTATGTCGATGGAATAGTATCACATTTAGCATTAAAATTTGAAAACGGAGAGATTAAACAATGTAAAACACAGAAACTCAGATTAATTGAGCCAGAACAGGAAGAGTTACAATATCCTGACGTAAAATTTTCGTCTATCATTAATTTGCCATCAGCTGATTTTCAGAAAATCATCAGAGATTTATCATGTATATCTGATAAATTAGAAATAAAGTCTGTAGGTAATGAGTTGATATTTAAATGTTCGGGTCAATTTGCTTCTGCTGAAATTCATCGGGCTGAAACTGACGGAAGTATGGGTTATATTTTGAAGCAAGATGCCTCAAAAGTTATACAGGGCGAATTTTCTTTAAAAAACTTAGGTTATTTTATTAAGTGTACTAACTTATGTCAGCAAATTGAAGTTCATTTAGAGAATGACTTACCGTTAGTTGTAAAATATAATGTTGCAAGTCTTGGTGAAATTAAATTATGTTTAGCTTCTTTACCCGTTATATAATTTTTTTAGTTTTTATTTATTTTAGTTTTTATTTATTTTAGTTTTTATTTATTTTAGTTTTTATTTATTTTAGTTTTTATTTATTTTAGTTTTTATTTATTTTAGTTTTTTTTA
>Ga0114980_10000752_pt1 | contig 23087 bp, 19 predicted proteins | sample S_140806_EF_Meta_FD_87018 | JGI IMG/M metagenome (GOLD analysis project Ga0114980, IMG submission 87018) | Freshwater microbial communities from Lake Simoncouche, Canada to study carbon cycling - S_140806_EF_MetaG | ecosystem: Environmental > Aquatic > Freshwater > Lake | place: Lake...
AAAATCCGCTTCACCTTGCAGCAGAACTGGGTGCCGTTCGAGGACCCAGAGCTTTGGCTTTCCAAGAGCAGACCGAAGTCCATCGATCGAGACGTGCTTACGCTGGCTCAGCTTCGTGCTAAGCATGACCCCTATTTCAAGATGATTGAAGACCATGTGAAGGAGCTTAACGCCCGCATCCCCGCGGCGAAGATCGCCATCGTGCCGAGCGGAGAGGCCGTGCTTGCCCTGCGCGATAAGGTCATCAAGGGAGAAGCCCCGGGTATCAAGACACAGAACGAGCTCTTCACCGACGTCCTTGGTCATCCCGGCCCACAGATCCGCGTCCTCTCGGCGTACTGTCATTTCGCGGTCATCTATCGTCGCAGCCCCGTAGGCCTCCCGGTGAACGGACTCCTCGCCAAGCTGCCGGAAGCTGAGAAGCTAAATCAACTGCTTCAGGAAATTGCTTGGAAGGCCGTCAGCGGCCATCCGATGAGCGGAGTGACTCAGTAAGGAATCCTGACAAGTGGGCGGCAGTGACGGCTTGAAGGTTCGGGGTTATCTGGTTGCATCTTCTTACCCCGCCATGAAGCACCTGCTTGCCTTGCTCAGCCTTACACTCGCCTTGGTCGCCGCCGAACCGCCGAAGGGCGAGCCGACGAACGCCAAAGAAGCGGCGGCCAAGAAGGCCGCGCAGGACAAGGTCGTCGACGAAAAATATCAGGCCTGGGTGGCGAAGCTCTCGACAGTCGAGCAGTCTTGGGAGGCGGTGCTCCAGCAGCAGTTGGGTGGTTTCTACCTTCCTTTGCACAAGCGTGACAAGATTGCCGGCAAGTCGAACGCCTGGGATTTCGTGAAAGACGACCCGAAGCTACCCCGAGTGCTGCTCATTGGTGATTCTGTCTCCCGCGGCTACACCCAGCCGACCCGCAAGGTACTCGCGGGTAAGGCCAACGTCCACCGCGCGCCGGCTAATTGCGGTCCGACCGCTTCGGGTCTCAAGAACCTTGATGCGTGGCTTGGCGAAGGAAAATGGGACGTCATCCATTTCAATTTCGGCATCCATGACCGGGCCACGCCGGCGGCCGACTATGTGAAGCGCCTTGAAGAGATTGTGGTGCGACTGGAGAGGACCGGCGCCAAACTTATCTGGACCAGCACCACGCCGATTCCGGATAACCCGGCGCAGAAGCAGACAGCTGCGTCGATTATTGAGAAGAACGCCCTCGCCGCCGAAGTTATGAAGAAGCACGGCATCCCGACGGACGACCTGTTCGGCGCGATCACCCCGCGCCTGGCCGAGCTGCAGAATCCCAATGACGTCCACTTTAAGGGTGAGGGCTATGACTTCCTCGGCGCCCAGGTTGGCGAAGCCATTCTCCTTCGGCTCAAGTAAAGTCATGACAACCGAACTGATCCATATCGCCCGGGCGGGGGTCGAAATCGGTGCCTGGGCCTTGGATGAGATTCGGGCTAAGATGGCTTCGGGTGAATTGGTGCCGACCGATAACTATTGGAAGCCCGGCATGGCGGGCTGGCTGACATTGGGCGTGCTGCCTGATCTTGTCCGGGTCCTGCCATTTCCGCGGCCCGCCGAGAAAGGGGCGAATCTGCTGGATGGCATGTTAGGGCGGAAGAGTTATCAGGCCGGCTTGCTGGCCGTCTGGGATAAGCTTTCAAAGATGCCGACGCAGTGCGTGATCTCGGACGCAGACTGGGCGGCGTTGGGAGAGCAGCTCGGCTACGATGTCCGCAAGCGTTGTCGCGATGACCTTATCAAGTGGTATCGCCAAGCGTTCGAGGCCTACCTTTCCGACCGCTACTTTGACCCTCTGGAAAAGGCCGATCTCGCAAGCCTTGCCCGCAGCTTCGGTCTGGATGCGCCGGGGGCAGAAGCGATTCATGGTGAAGCTTTCGCCAGTTACTGTCGCATCGGCATGCTCACCGTCATGTTACGCGACATCTCGCCTCAGCAGAAGCGTGAACAGATTGACCTACTCGGCAAGGAGGTCCCGCTTTCGGAAGAGAAGGTCAAGGAAGCCTTCGGCGCCGCTTTCCAGTCTTATTTCGACCAACGCCTCAAGGGTTTGATGCAACAGGAAGACGGCGGCGAAGTCATGGATCCCTTGGCGTACGCTGCCTTTGCGGCGGAGATCAAACTGATGGAGATTAATCCTAGTCTGGATGAAAAATCCCAGTCTCGGATCGATAGCGCCCAGCGACTGTGGGCCCTTTGCCGTTCACCGCTGAAGGAGGTGCCTTGCGAGCTGGACCTAGGGGACGAAGGCTGTTTCTGGACACAGCAGGTGGAGCTCGGCCTTAATAAGCGGGTGACGACGCGTCGCAGTTACGGCGGCTTCGGCACCAGTATCAAAATCTGGGGGCCCTTACGCTATCGTACCGGTTCCTATGACGTGGAGCGTCAGACCGAGCAGCGACTCGAAAAGGTCGACAGTGGTACCCTCGTCTTCACCTCCAAGCGCGTGATCTTCACTGGCAGTCTGAAGAGCATGAACTTCAAGTATGCCAAGGTGCTTGATGTCACCGTCTACAGCGATGCCATCGAGATCGATAAGGACACGGGAGGCGACGTATTATTTTTCTTCCCGTCTGGACAGACTGAAGCCGCCGTGATTCTGCGTCGTCTGGTCAAACAGGCCAAGGGCTGACGCTCAGTTGTGCGACGGTGAGGCCTTCTGGGCCAACGCCAGGCGAAATTGGTTCAGGCAACGCTGGTCGGGCGTGGTGTCTACGATCGCAAAGGTTACCCGGCGGAACGCACCCTTGAAGGGGCCGTCGAGGGCCTGTCGGAAAAGATCGGCGATGAGCGCGGGATCGTTGGAGAAGTTTCCGCAGCCCCAGGCACCAAGTACGAGTGCCTCATGGCCATTGGCTTGGGCGATTGCGAGCACCTTGACTATGCGTGCGCTCATGGCGCCGGGAATCTTCGCTTGGTCGAGCGGGGCCACGTCACGTGCGTCGCAGGCAGCGGCCGATACGAAGGTGACCTTGAAGGGCGTCTCGAGCATGCGATGCTGGTCGTCACGGAAGACGGGAACGTCCGGGGAATAGATCATCGCATCGGAGCGAAGCGCGTTGCCCTGCTGCAGGTGGAAGGCGTACATCGGTCCGCCGAGTTGGCAGGCGAACAGCGCAGAAGAGCGGCAATGGTATTCCTCTTGGGCGCGTTCGCCGGCGAGGAAGCCGCCGCCCGCGACGGTCGGTGAGGCGAAATTGAGCACCAGCGTGCGCAGCCCCGCTGCATCGTGGCGGGCGGCGGCGGAGAGGGAGGTCTCGTCCGTGACTTCGACGGTCGTCATGTGCAATCCCGTGCGGGGGGTGGTGTGCCGATGGTCGGGCGGCAGGTGGGTGGTCTGCGCCACGGCGGTAGCGATGTCAGCGGCGATATCGACCTGGCGGCTGGTCGGTGAAGCGTAAAGGCCCAGTTCGATGACCTGCATCGCCTCGCGCCCCAGTTTATTAGCGAGTTCTCGTGGAATCTTGGGGTCGAAGGGCATGGTCGGCGACGTATTGACCATGGTGTATCGGCAACCCGAAGCCAACCGCAACCTATGACAGGGGGCGGATTTGACGGGACGGTTGGTCGAGGGCATAACATCCCAATGCCGCAGCCGCCGCTTACCGTCTTTTATAGCCCCGCCTACGTCGTCGAAGGTAAGACCGAGACCGTCACGAAATCCAGACTTGTCGCCGAGATGATTGAAGCGGGTAAGGCGGGCGAGGTCTGGCTAGAGGCGCCCAAGCTCGCCACGCGGAAGGAGCTCGAGCTGATCCATACGCCCGAGCACGTGCGCAGCACTTTTGAGGACAAGGGAAGCTTCCTAGAGGTCGGCCCTTGGTCGCAACCTTTGCTGGACAGCATCCTCGCCTCGACTGGTGGTATGCGCGATGCCGTCAAAGAAGCGTTGAAGAATAGCCGCTCGGGCAGCCTCTCCAGTGGCCTGCACCATGCACGTAAGAATTCTGGTAACGGCTTCTGCCAGTTCAATGGGCTGGCCCTCGCGGCGCTGGAGGCGCTCAAGAAGGTCAAGACCGTCGGCATCCTGGATCTCGATGCCCATGCGGGCGGCGGCACTTTCGATATTCTCGGCGACCATAAGCAGGTCTATCTCGCCGATGTCACCGTGAACTCGTTCGACTCCTGGGAGCCGTCCGATCCGGCCCGGCACTTCTACGTCGAGGTGGATAGTCCGAAGGACTACCTCCGTCACATCGAAGCTGCGCTGCACTCCTTGGAGCGCGTAGATTTCCTGATTTATAACGCCGGCATGGATACGTATGAGAAGGCTGGCGGCATGAAGGGCATCACCAAGGACATCATCCGCAAACGCGAGAAGCTCGTCGTCCAATGGGCGCGGGCGAGGAAGATCCCGCACATCTTCGCTCTGGCCGGCGGCTATAAGTGGGGTGGCCTCAGCTTGGAGCAGGTGGCCGAGCTGCACCTTGAGACCGTCAAGGTCTTCGCCGCCTGATCACTCTGGCTTCGGGATGTTCAGTTCTTGAAGACGGAACGCGCCGCCCTCGGCCGGGAGAACCACGTATAGCTTGCAAGCGCGGCTCTGGGCCAAAGCAACCATCACGTGCCATTGCGACTGCGGGACGCTCGCGACGACGAACATCGGGATCGCGCCCGGTTCGGTGCCGGAGGGTTCCTCGATGGCCACGCCCTTATGGTCGACGTCGAAATTATGGGCCAGCCATTTGCCTAGTTCTTTGGCGAGGCCGAGCATATCGGACGTGCCATCCTCCACTTTGGATTGGTCGACGAGTGCCCAGAGCGGAATCGCAAAGTTATGTTCCAGATCGGCCATTGGCGCGGCGGCGGCGGTGCGTCAGGCCTGCTTGATCAGCTCGGCCGTCACGGGGACGTCGGAGATGATCTGGTCGGGATCCGGACCGATGCCGATGTAGCGAAGGTTCGGGAGGGTGGGCAGGGAACCACCACGGGAAGCCAAGCGGACAATCTCGGCCATCGTGAAAGCCACGTAGCGACGTGCCTCGGCAGGCAGCTGAGCGTAGGAGCGGACCTTGGTGATGTCGGCCGTCCAGCCTGGCAGGGTGGCGTAGATAGGCTGCAGCGTGCGCCGTACGGCGTCATTGCGGGGGACGCCCGAGAAGACTTTGCCAGCCGCGTCGCGGTAGCCTGTGCAGACGAGTAGATCGCCGCCCTTCCACTCGCCGTGGGGCGAGAGGGCGTCGAGCTTGTTGAGGACGATATCGTCGTAGCCGCCGTAACGGAGGGCATCAGCTTTCTCAACCAGGTCGGACCAGCCCACCATGCGCTGGCGGCCGGTGCTCGTACCGAACTCGAGTTTCGCGAGGGCGCGCTGAAGCGGGTGTTTTTCCGGCATCTTCGTCAGGAAGACGTGCGTACCGACCTTCGTGTCGTAGGCCTTGCAGCAGCCGACCGTGTGGATCGCTTGGACGGGGATGCCGGCGGACTGGAAGAATTCCGGAGTGTAGGTGTGTGAGGCTGTGACGTTCGGGGCAAATCCCGCGCGCTTATCGAGCCAGTAGGCTTGGCCGAACTCACCGATGATGCGGCGGTCGGCAGCGAGGTCGCCAAGGATGCGTTCGCGGACATCGCCGATCGTATGGGCGAGAGCGGCACCAGCCTGCCAATAGCATTCGAGCACGGCGGCGTGGTCGAACGTGAACGGTTCCTTGCCGGCGAAGCGGGTGAAATCGAATTCCGCCGCCGTGAAAACGCCGGAGTCAACGGCGCCCTTGTTGGCGCGCAGTTCGGCGTCGGTAAGTTTGGCGAAGAGGCCGGCCCATTTCTCAGGCGAGAGTTTGCAGACATCGCGCACGATGGAGGCTGCGCGGTTCAGGCGGGACGAAAGGCGCGTCGCGTAATCGGACTTAGTACCCAGGAATTCAGAATAGTGAATCTGAAACTGGCCGACTTCATCGGCGTAGGCGGGCGTGATGCCGCGACCGGTGGAGCCACGGGCTTCGTGGCCGAGGACGTTGATACGGTAGTCTTCCCAGGCCAGGTCGAGGATGCGGTGAGAGACGTCACTGATCATGCAGCGTTCGTCGATGAGCAGGCGATTGAGGACCGGGATGCCGATCTTCTCGAGGGGTAGCGCTTCCCAGAGGGCCTTGCGCGGGTCGGCGACGACGCCGGAGCCGAGCGCCAGGCAAGCGACGTCATGTTCGGCCACTCCGCCCGGGAGCAGGTTGAGTTTCAGTCCAGCGACGGTGTGGCCGGAGTTCGCGCCGCCGTTGACCTTGAGTACCGTGCCGACCACGTCGCGCCGTCCCGTGAGGGCTTGGAGTTCGCGGACGATCTCGGGGATGAGGCGGCCCTTGCCTTCGTCTCCCATGCTGATGCCCACATCGGCGATGAGGTTGCTCTTAAAGGGGGTGAGTGCCATGGGCAGGAAGGGGGAGGCGGGCGGGGAAAGCCGTCCGCAAGAGGGCGAAGGCGTCGGTGAGGCTTAGGCCGAAACGCCCTTCTGGCGTTCGTAGAAGTCGTTGATCTTCTTGGCGACGTCGCGGTAGCCCGAGTCTGCCATGTAGATGATCTTGTATTCGTCGACGGCTTCCTTGGCTTTGCCCATCTTCTCGAAGGTGTCTCCGAGGGCGTAGATGATTTCCTTCTTCAGGTCGTTCATCAACTGGACCTCGCTCTTGGCGGCGGTCAACTGCTCGATGGCGAGGTCGAACTTGCCGCCTTGGGTGAAGGCGAGGCCGATGGCGAGGAGGGCCGGCTGGCGGAATTTCGGGTTACGCTGGGCGTACTGGAGCTGCTGGACGGCGTCTTCGAGGCGATTGGAGGCAAGGAGGAGGGTGCCGAGCTCGAAGCGGTAGCCGTAATCGTTTGGGTAGCGTTCGACCAGCGCGATGGAGGTCTTGAGGCGGAAGTCGTTGAGCTCGGTCTCGTTTTTAGCGAGGGCTTCCTTGCTGGCGGCGTCGGCCGGGTTGGCGGTGATGGCCTCGCGGAGCTGCTTGGAGTTACGCTCGTACCGGCGGATAAAGAGGTCGCTTTCTTGGCGTTCGAGCGAGCTGTCGGCCTTGCCGAGGGTCGTCAAGCGGCCGCGCTGGAGCCAAGCGATCGAGCTGTCGAGGTCTTCGGCGACGAGGAACATACGGACGATATCGCGGTAGAGGTCGAGGCTGTCCGGGGAAGCCTGAATTTTCTGGGCGAGTTCGGCGGCCTGAGCGAGGGCGGTGGCCGAGTCGGTGACGGTGCGGGCGGACTGGTCAAGGCGGAGGGCTTCGTCCTTGTCTTTGAGTTTGGACTGGAAGTCGCCCTTGTCCTCCCAGTTGCCCTTCTTCATCGTCTTATTGACGGAGGCTTTGCGGACGGCTTCCTGGAGGTCGCCGTTGCCGGGAAAGAGTTTCAGACCCTTGTCGGCGGCGTTCAGGGCGTTGTCATTTTCGCCGGCGGTGATCCAGACATTGGCGAGGTCGACGAAGTGCTGGATTTCCGTGGGCTCGTTGGTGCAGAGTTCTTCGTAGGCGAAAGCGGCGAGCTCATGGAACTCCAACTTAATGGCGGCGAGGGCGATGGTCTTGTTCGCGTTGGCGTCAATCGGCTTCTTGCCGAGGACTTCTTCGGCGGCGGCGATGGCGGCGAGCGGGTCGGCTTCCACAGCCTTGGCGATTTTGCCGGAGGTCAGGGCGCCGGTGATGCCGTCAAAGAGACCTTTCTTGGTTCCGTGGAGGGCTTTCTGGGCCTTGCGGAGGGTGCGACGCACTTCGATACAGCCGGGATTACGGACGAGGATGCCCGTCAGAACCTCGACAGCGTACTGGGGGTTTGCCTTCAGCTGCTGGTCCGCGGCAGTGATTTGTTTCTGGAGCCGGGGATCGAGCTCGGTAAGGGAGACTTTTTTCATGGAAATGGGCTGATTGACCTGCGAAAACTGACCTTTCAGATGCGGGTGGTCAATCCCTTGGACGTGAAAAACGCAGGTGGCGGCGGAGGGCCGGGCGGAGGGGGGCGGCGATAATCCGACCGACGCAGTCCGCCGACCGGCAGGCACACGGGTGAAAGAGGCTTTCAGCCAATGAAAACCCATAGTCGAAGGTGATTTCCTCAGCGGCGGAAATCGGTCGCAAGGCCGTCAGCCAAGCCATGGATTCCTCTTCGTGCCAGATGAGTTCGGCGTTCGGGTGACAGGCATGGTTGGCGTGCCGCGAGGGGTTGTCGGCCGAAGAGCCGTCCAAGCAGCGCCCTGGGGCGATTTCCAGGGCGTAGACCTTGCCGCCCAGGGAGGCAACGGACGGCGGTTCCGAGGTCGTAGGGCCGGAGTAGGGCGCGATGCGTTCGCCGGGTGCGAACTCCCGCTTCGCGAAGAGTCCGAGACCGGCGATGGGTGACGTGCGTGACTCGACGTCCGCGGCGCTCATGCCTCCGAACGGAGGTCGCGCGTCATCAGCGCGACAACGCCCGCGCGGGGATCGAGTCCCTTGTAGAGAATCGCGTGCAGGCAGAAAAGAATCGGGGCTTGGAGCCCTCGGCTGATCGCCAGATTGGACAGCGCTTCGGCGGCGCGGTGGCCTTCAACGGCTTCCTTTCGGTCGGCCAGTGTGGCGAGCGTGCCTTGCGGATCCTTGGCGAGTTGTTCGCCGAGCGTGCGATTACGGCTCCAGGAGCCATGGGCGGTTGCCATCAGGTCGCCGACGCCACCCAGACCGAGGAAGGTTTCCGGACGAGAACCTAGGGCTTCGCCGAGGCGGGTCATCTCCTGGAGTGAACGCGTAAGCATCGCGGCTTTGGCATTGGAGCCGAGGCCGAGGCCGTCGCAGAGCCCGGCGCCCAAGGCGTAGACGTTCTTAAGTGTACCGCCGATTTCGACGCCGATGAGGTCGGTCGAAGTGTAGGCACGCAGCGTCGGTCCGCTGACGACCGCTTGGACATCTTTGAGGAGTTCGCTGTCGGCGATCGAGGCGAGCACCAGCGCTGTCGGTAAACCGCGGGCGACTTCGTCGGCGTTACTTGGGCCGCTGAGCGTGCCGACCGGGATCGAGCCGAAGGCGGCGGTCATCATTTCGGACGGACGACGCAGCGTGGTGAGATCGAGGCCTTTACAGAGCGAGATTGCCATCTTGGTCGACGAGCCGCGGACGGCTGGGCCGATTGACTGCAGTAATTCCGGCAGGCCTTTGGAGGGGCAGGCGAGGAAGACCAGGTCGGCGTCCATCAGTGCCGGGAGAGGTTCGAGGCCGATCTGGATGGAATCATCCAGGCGGTATCCGGGCAGGTATTCCTTGTTCTCACGCGTGGTGGCGAGGGCGAGGGCCTGTTCGGCGCGGCGCGGGACGAGCGTTGCGGTCTGGCCTTGGCGAGCGAGGTGGATGGCCATCGCGGTTCCCCATCCGCCGGCTCCGAAGATGACGCAGTTCATTTGGATTTCTTGGCACGCACCTTGGTGGCCCAGCGGCGGACGGCCGCGACCGCGTCACGGTGCAGGTTGGCTTCCGGTCGGGCGAAGGGCGGCGGTTCGGGCGTGAGCCCGAGCAGGTCGTGGATGACGAGGATCTGGCCATCGCAGCCGCGGCCGGAGCCGATGCCAATCGTCGGGACGGATACCGCCTCGGTGATCTTCGGCATGAATTTCTCGTCAACGCATTCGACCACGATGGCGAAGGCACCGGCCGCGGCCACGGCCTGGGCGTCGATTAGAATCTGTTTCTGATCTTCCGGCGTGAGTCCGCGCCGGCGATAGCCGGCGGAGTGGACGCGCTGCGGGAGCATGCCGACGTGGCCCATGACTGGGATACCGGCATCAACGAGGCGCACGATGGCTGGGGCGAGCGAGGCACCTCCTTCGATCTTCACCGCCTTGACGCCGCCTTCTTGCAGGAACCGGCGGCAATAGCTGAGGAGCTTGGGGAAGCTATCGTGGGCCAAGCCGAAGGGGAGGTCACCCACCACGAGGGCATCGGTCTTGGCCCGGGCGACGGCGGCGGAGTGGTGGAGCATCATATCCAGGGTGACGCCGACCGTGTCAGGCAGGCCAAGGACGGTATTGCCCAAGGAGTCGCCGACAAGGATGAGGTCGGCGCCGCCGGCATCCGCGATACGCGCCGTACTCACATCGTAGGCGGTCAGGCAGACGATGGGCCGGACGCCTTTGAGGGCGCGGAGGGACCGGGTGGTGGACTTCACGCCTTTGGACTTACCCAGAGACGCTCCGCTTGTAAAGCGTGGGTAAAGGGTGTATGCAGGAGATGTGTTGAGTCGCATTGCCAAGCTGTTCCGCAAGCCCGATTATCGGGTCAACGCGTATGCCCATAAGGATCTTTCGGGCGCGACCAAGCTAGCCTGGCATGCGCGCCTTAAGCTGCTCCTGAGCACGCGTCGCGGATTGGATCATGCGGCCGAGACGCCGGAAATCTGGGCGCGCCATCGCAAATGGATTCTACTCGTGCTAGCCTTGGTGGTCGCATGGGTACTGGCAGAGAGCGCCGTCGCTTGGAATTTCTACGAAGGCTGAGTGACCGCAGTCGCCCCGATCAAGACTGTTTAAAGCCAAAGAGGTCGATGCCGAGCTGCTTGGCTCGGGCGATGACCGCCGGTTTGTCGATGAGGATGACCGCATCCGCTTCGAGTGCGGCTTTCGTCACGCCACCTTCGGCCATACTCTCGAGCGTCTTGAGTCCAAAGCAGGGCACATCGAATCGCCAATCTTGGGCGTGTTTAGAGGTCTTGGTGAGCAGCATCTCTTTGCCGCCGGTTTGCGTGCAGCGGCGGAGCATATTGTCGGTGCCTTCGAAGGCTTCGACGGCGATGACGGTACCCTTAGCCGTGACGACGGACTGGCCGACGTCGAGCCGGGCCATCTCGCGGGCCATGCGCGTTCCGAATTCGAGTTGGTCGTCGCCGATGCCGCAGGCCCAGCCGGTCATGCAACCGGGCGAGGCGAGGTGGTCGTCGAGGAAGATGCGCGCATCGAGCATGCGGACGCCGACTTGCTCGATCTCGATGGAGATGGCGCCGAAGATCGTCTCGGCGTTACGCTCCTTGAGGGAGGCCATCAGGGCGATGAGCTTCAGGTCAGGAACCATACCTGTGAATAGTTTGCGCGGGGTAACCTGACCGGCCATCACGGCACCGGCGGCACCAAGATCTTTAAGGGCTTCGAGCATCTGGCCGAGTTTGCCGACGGGGATTGCGCGATGGTCGGCGGGGGCGAAGGTGGCGATGAGGGCCGGATCGGTCTCTTCTTCAAAGGAGATCAACTTTACCTTGGCGCCGCGGGCGTGGGCACATTCGACGAGCAGGGCGGGGTAGCGGCCTTTGCCGGCGATGACCGCCACGGTCTGCGTGGGGTCGAAGCCCGGGGGAAGGAATCGCGAGGCTGACACCATGGTGGAAGTGTTTCGGCGGAAGGGCTCGGGCTCAAGCCTGCTTTGGGTTGCCACCGACGGTCGGCTGGAGCGTAATGCGCCATGCCTGCTGCCATCGGTATCCTAGGTGGGACTTTCGATCCTCCGCATGCGGGTCATGTGGCGGCAGCCGTGGCTGCGCATAAGCAGCTCGGTTTGGATGAAGTCCGCATTATTCCGGCGGGACAGGCCCCCATGCGGTCGGGCGCGCCAGTGGCCTCCGCGGCTGACCGTGCGACGATGTGCCGCCTGGCCTTCGCGGAATGTCCGTGGGCCGTGATCGATGAGCGAGAGATTCATCGCGAGGGCACCAGTTGGTCCGTCGAGACTGCTCGTGAATTAGCCAAAGAATTTCCCGAGGCCATGCGGGTCTGGGTCCTCGGGGCTGATCAGCTGGCCAGGCTGGACCGGTGGAAGGATGTCGCCGAGCTGTGCAGTCTGGTAGAATTTGCCGTGCTGTCACGTGATGGTATCTCGACCGTGCCGCCTCTGGCCATCGCGCCGCTCATTCGCCTGACCGTGTTGCAGGCTCCGGCGGTGCAGGTCTCCTCAACGGCCCTGCGCGAGGCCATGCGACGGGGTGATTCGACCCGAAACGGCTTGCCCATCGGGGTCGCCCGCCACATCGATGAGCGCTCCCTTTACCAAGCCTGACCATGTCCGCCCTTAAAAAGAAGACCAAGAAGACCTCCGCCAAGCCTGCCGCCAAGGGTCGCCCTGCTGGCAAGTCCGCCAAGCCTGCCGCCCGCTCGGTCCGTCCGGCCCGCCGCGTCATTCCTGCTATCCCTGCTTTGAAGGCTAAGAGCCGTGGCGATAAGTCCGCCGCCAAGCCGATGGTGGTCATGCCGAAGATTCCGGCCCACCTCATCGCTGCCGTGCGCGCTTTGGACGACAAGAAGGCCGTCGAGATCCGCGTCCTTGAGATGGGGCAGATTTCTTCCATCGCCGACTTTCTCGTGATTGCTACCGGCACGTCCGAGCCGCATCTGCGCGCCCTCCGTATCGCCCTCGAACATGCACTGGATGATGTCGGCGTGACTTCCCGCTCCGAATCCCAGAATAACAGCGGCTGGACGGTCGTGGATGCCTTTGATGTTCTTTTCCACGTGTTCCGTGATGACATCCGTAAGAGCTACGCGCTGGAAGCCTTGTGGAAGGACGGACTGGATATCCCGGTCTCGGCCATTCTGAAAGCCTGAGTCGAAGGGTAGCACTCGGTGGTGGTAGTGGGCAGGATCGAACTGCCGACCTAGGGCTTATGAGTCCCTCGCTCTAACCAACTGAGCTACACTACCGAAAACCGAGTTCCGTTAGTCCACCTAAGCCCCCTTAGTTCGTCAAGCCGATTGAGGCTTATTGGCGGACGGGCAGGAGGACGAAGAAGCAGAGCATCCAGAGGGCCAGGCTCAGGAAACCGAGGACGATCACTAGATTTCCCTGGGTTTGGCGGATGTCGGACAGGCCTTCCTGTTCGAGGGTCTGACCGAGCTTCCGGACGAATAGGATCGGCAAGAGCGCGGCCGGCGTGGTCGTGAAACCGAGCAGGATGAGTAGCATCGTGCGCGAAATCTGGTGGTCACTGTCCAGGATATAGATCACGTAGATGAGCAGCGCGAAGAGAGGCGGCAAGAGGAAGGTCGAGCCGCACCAGAGGTAGCCTTCGCGTACGGTGCGTTCGAGCGATTCGCCAGCGGCGTTGCGGGCGGCGTCCGGAGTGAGTGCTTGACCGAGCGTGAGTTCCGCCCCGGCCGGAGTCGGCGGAGCGTCGGTGCCGAGGCCGGAAGCGTCCGTGGACGATACCGAGGGTACGCGGCTGAGGCCGATGGCGCGGAAATAGTCGCGCACCGTCATCCAGGATCCGTCGACTTCGATGTTATGAAGCAGGCTAATTTCGCCGGCGCGGAGCATCTCACTCACGCGAACGAGCGGGAAGGGACCAGTGATGGCGCCTTTCCAGCGGAGACGAAATGGGGTGGGGCGTGACATCGTTCAGAGATCTCTTCCTTGGAGGAGGGTTTCCCAGCCACCGTCGGGGGCGATGAGGCCTTTGGGGATACCGGCGGCCTGCGCGGCTTCGGCGACCGTACCCGGATAGCGTAGCAGTGGCGTAAGTGGAGCGGCTTCGGCGACGCGCTTGACCTCGCCGTCGTCGCCGACACGGAAGAGCACGGTGGCCTTGCCTTCGTTATCAAGGCCATAAAGGGCGCTACCCTTGATCGTCTCGCGTAGCTCAGGCTTGCCGTCGCGCCCGACCCAGCCGGCGAAGATCAGCTTACGATTACGCAGGCCGGCGAAGGTCGCGCGCCAGAAGCGGGCCTCCTCGGTGTAGCCAGCTCCACCTGGGGGAGTCAGGAAAGCGCGTAGCTCCAGCTGGAGGTCGGCCCACTTCTCCTTGAAGAGAAAATCGTAGGGGCGGAGCGAGTTCTGCGTGATGCGGCGCAACTGATCGGCGTCGCGCTGGGCGGACGGAGAGAAGAGCAAGCCCCAGGCGTCAGGACGGGTAGTCGCGAGCTTATAAAGTTCTTGGAGCTGGTAAGCGCGCAGCTCGGGGTAGCGCGAGTCGCTTCGGCGGACGCGATCCATCGTACGGATGAGCGGTTCGAGTAGCTTGCCCGACTTGGCGTCCTGGAAACGGCTGACCTGACGGATGAAATCCAGTTCGTTGATCGCCGTCGGGGCGGCAATCTCTTCGCCCGCGCGCACCCCGTTATTGAACTCACGGCGACTCCAAGTGGTCTCGACTACGGCGCCTTCGCGGGTGAGCTCCTTGGCCTTCTGGCTGAACTCGACGCCATCGGTGATGTTCCGTTTCGTTTCGATAATATCGCTGGTCACGTAGACTGTTCTTCCCGCCGTGATTCCCCGGATGGAGTAAAGATTGAGAGTATACCTGCGGAGCGAATCAGCCAAGGAGGTGTCAGAGAGAGCGCGCAAGCCGCGTTGTTCGACGTCGGTCAGCGTAGCCGGATTGAAGATCCCAGAAGGGTCGGCCGTGGCGGCGGCATCCCACATTGCGCCGACACGCGGGGCGAGGGCCGAGCGGGGGAGGGCCTGCAGGGTGGGCGCACGGGAGTATACGAAGGAGGCGCGGGAACTCAGGTCGGATTTTTCGCCAGCGGTATTCGCGGCGGTGTCGGCGAGGGCGGTGAGATAGCCCGCAAGGTCGGCGGCCTTGCCGAGGCTCTTGAGCGCGGTAATCGTCTTGCGTTCGCCAGAGAGGCGCAGTTCGGCGCGGTCAGCGGCGGCTAGGGCGGAGTCGAGGTCCTTATCCTTAGCTTCAGTTAAGGTCTTGAGTAGGACTCGGAGGTGTTCGAGGGCTTCGGCTGCCTTGGTGAGATTGGTGACATTGTCGTCGCCCATCGCCTTATTAAGTGCGGCAATCTGGGTGGCGACGTCATTGCGGGTGCGATCCAGCATCTGTCGGCAGGCGGAGAGTAGCCCCTCAGGTTCCGGGAGGATGGACTTGAGCTTGGTTTGGAGGGTGCCACCCACTTTGTTAAACTCCTGGAGGTATTTGTTGGCGCGATTTTCGGTCTCAGCGAGGTTGCCCAAGGTCAGGCCTTGTTTGCGGCGGTCGGCGAGGGCCAACGCTTCAAGCCGGAGTCGCTGCTCATCGGTGTTCTGCGTGGTCAGGCGTTGACGGAGCGGAACCGTCTGCGCTTTGCGGGTGGTCTGGTCGGCGGCGGAGATGCCGCCGCGTTCGAATTCGTCCAGCGCCCTGAGAGCCGCAAGGTGGTCGTAAAGTTCGATGAGGCGGGAGGCTTCGGAGAAGCGGTCGCGGGATTCTTCTTCCTGAGTCTTGAGGATGTTCCAGTAGACTACCCCTGCGATGACTAGCAGCAAGCCGGCGACCCAAGAGGTCGTCATCACCATGTAGCGTCGGTTCAAGCGAGCGCGGGTGTTCTGGCGGAGCGCACGGCCTTCGCGCAGGATGCCCTCCGGCAGGCGTTCGATCTGCGGCGTCGCGCGCTCGAGCCAGGAGCTCAGGCGAACGATGAGGATGGCGGGAGATGAGCCGCGGGAGGCTTCTTGCTGGAGGGTCGCCCATTCGTCGTTCAGGCCTTCGAGCGTCGCTCGCTGGCTGGCTTCGGCTTCGGCGACGGCGGCTAGTACCCCCGCCCAAGCTTCCAGTTCGACGACCTGAGCGGAGAGGTCGGCCGCGAGCGTGAGCTGGTGGTCGCGTTCGAGCGAGCGGACGCGACCTAACGAGGCGGCGCAAACTTCCCAATGGCCACCCGCTCGGGCTTCAGCGGCGTCGGCGACGAGCGTCGTGACCTGTTGGGCGGCCTTGGAGCGAAGCCAGGCCACGCGGCGGGCAAGGGCGTCATCCCAGCGCGGCTCTTCGGCGAGCTCGTTCGCGCCGAAGCGTTCCATGCGGTTCATCAGCTCAACGGCTTCCTCCTCGCGGCTTTTTTCAAAGAAGGTCGCCACTTTACCGAGCGATTCACGGAGGAACTTAGCGGAGAGACGCTCCAGTTCGGAGCGAGCGTTGGGGTCGTCGGGATTGATACGAACAATCGAGCGCAGAACCGAGAGGGCGCGGTCTTCTTCGCGGCGACGGATGGCATCGCGGTAATCACGGTAAAGTGGGTGGCTTTCGCCAATCTCACGCCCGTAAAGTCCTTCGACTGCGAGGACGTGCTGGCCGTCGAGCGGGAAACCGGCGGGTAGGCCGCGCTCACGGCAGAGGGCGTGCCAACGATCGGATTCCGCAAAACTCAGCAGGGCGCTAAGGCCGAGTAGGTCTGGGTCGGATTCTGCGGCTTGGAAGGCGGCGTGCTCGTTGCCGCTGCGCACGAGCGTTGCGCACTGTTCGAGACGTTCGCGGGCGCGCTGGCAGAGTGCGGCGTATTCGCCGGCAAGGGAACGTGCCTCTAGGTCGGGGGTCCCGAGCTCAAGCTGACCGCGGATGCGGGCGATGAGGCGTTCCGTCTGCATGAATCAGCGGAATTCTAGCAATCGTGGACCGGCGGCGCCGTTGGCATCGATGGCTTGGATTGACCACGGAGCACCGGCCTGCATGAGCTTGCCTTCCTTGAAGAGTTTCCGGCGCTGGGCGACGATCTCATAGGGCGGCGTGCCGGGGCCTTGCTTGTTTTCGAGCCGGATGATGTCGGTCTCGATGACGGAGCGCGTCGCTCGAATCGAGGGGAGGTCGCGGTCGGGGAATTCGTGTCCTTCCGGATAAAGTCCAATCGACCCTTTGGTCCAGATGAAGGCGTTGACCGCGCTTTCGGCCCAGGGAGTAGGGCGGATGACGCCCGTGTCGGCGTCGAGGTGTAGGGCATCTGGACCGAGGTTCAGCGGCTGCAGCGTCTTGAGTTCTCCGATGAGCGCGAAGCACTGGCGACCGCCTTTCGGGAGAATCACTTCGATCAGGCGATTAGCACCGGCACGGGCGCCTTCGCCGGTGGGGAAGTTCAGCGACACTTCGTTACGACGGTTGCTCAATCCGATGCCGATGGCAGGAAGTTTGCCGGGCTCGGGAGTCGATTCAATCCAGGTGGCCTGCGGTGTGCGGCGGATCTCGCCGTTGAGGTATTTCGACTGGTCGTCGCGCAGGTGAGGAGAGGTGAAGGCGAGTAGGCGGATACGGATCTGGACGGACTCGCGCAGGGTCGCACCGGAAGCTTCGACGAACTTGGCTACGGCGTCGGCCGCGGAGGGGGAGAGCGTGAAGTCAGCCTGCGATGGGGAGTTGGCTCCAGTTTCGCCAGTCCGCCATTCGCCCGGGATGATCATCGTCGGCCGTACTTCGATGCTCGTCAGTGACTGCGCCCGCTCGAGGCAGGTCTGCAGGCGCTTCCATGTTTCGTCCTGCGGCACCTTGATCTCGGCGCCAAGGCGAAGGGCTTCCTTGGCTTCGGCGATCGCTTCCTGAATGGACTTTGGGTCATTGAGCACACCTGGTCGATCCAGTCGGTTTAGCAGTTGTTTGGTCACGCTGGCGGAGAAGTTGCTGAGGATGCGGGGCAAGATTTGCTCGCGGTAGTTGCGGACGAAGGTTGGCGAAAGGGTGCTGGTCTCGGCCCATAGTTTAGCGGCGCCCATGAAATCATCGGAGTCCATCAGGCCTTGAATCTCGGTGAGCGCGCGGTTGGCTTTCAGAATCTCGTCGGTCTTGGCGTTATCGGCCGGAGAAGGCTGCGATTTGACTTCGACGACGATGGGTGGAGATGTGGGTTCGGATTGACGGTTCAGCAGGAACAGTGCCGCGGCGCCGGCCGCGAGCAGGATGACGCCCCCGATGATCCATGCGGCCAAGTTATTGCCGGAAGAAGCGGAAGGGGAGGCCGCGGCGCGGCGCTGAGGTTGTCCGGCACCCGCTTTAGGCGAAGTCAGTCCAGCGGCGGCCTGACGCGCGATATCTCCAGAGGGGGCGGGCAGAGATTTCGCGTTGGTGAAGTCGATCGTGGCTGCGGCGGAGGTTGAGTTAACGGCCCACAGAAAGCCGTCGCACCCCGTGGTGGTGGCGTCGGTGGTGAAGGTAGCGGCCCAAGCGGACTTGCCGAGGAGCGCGGAGGCTTCGGCGAGGAGGCGGAGGAGTCGCAGGGTTTCGGGGGGGTTGAGCAGGCCGACGGAGGCGGGACCGGAAGCGTTGATGAGCCAAGCGGCTTTGGCGCCGGTGCCGGTTTCTTCCCGCCACGTTACCGCGGGTGTCAGCGGTGTGTGCGTTTCCAGTTGGAGCGGGCGATCTTCGCTTTCGAGCCAGGTGGGGGCTCCAGACCATTCGTCACGCCAGCCTTTCCAGCGTCCAGCAATAGAGGCGGGCGGCGGGAGGATGGCGGCTTCTTCGAGGGAGAAGATCAGGTGATGGGCTAGTCGGTTGTCGCGCTGCGTGTAGTCGAGTCCGCGTGCGACGAAGCGCGAGAGCACGCACCAGTTCTTGTCGCCTGCTTCAAGCATGCGGAGCGTGAACGTCTCGCCTTCGGGGCGTTCATGGGGCGTGCCGACGGACTCGAGCAATTGGGCTAAGCGGTCCGGGATGGCACGATGGCGGGCGACAGTGCAATAGCCGCTGCGGCCGGGCGTGAGTCCCTGCGACGCCGACGTGAAGATAAGTTGGAGGGGCATCAGCGGGCGGAGGTTTCGGACGAGGGGAACATCGCCGGGGAGGCGAGGTGCATCAGCCAATAGAGGGGCGCTTCGACATGGGCCGGCGCGAGGCGCTGCGGATCGGGGGCGATGCGGCCCTTGTTCAAGCCGGCCTGAATCATTACCGGGGTATGTCCGAACGAGGTGGCCGCGAAATAACTAATCTGTTCCGCGAGCGATTCCGCCGAGGCGACGAGGCCTGGGCAGAGCATGACGAGGACGTCGCGGACGCGCGCGGAATTGCGGGCGATGGCGGCAAGGTCGAGGGCGCCGGATTTGACTACTGGTTCGAGTGGAGAACTCAGGAGCTTCTCCCAAGTGTCGCACTTGCCGACGACGAAGGCGAGTGGGGTCTTGATACGTTCGTCTTCCGCGAGTCCAAGGACGCGTTTCATGCGGGTCTCCATCTCGGACAGGATACTATCCTGCTGGTCAACGCGTCCCTTGAGGGCGAGTTGCGGATCGTCACCGCCGACGAGCTTCGACTTGAACCGCGCGTTGGCGGTAGGGTCAAAGAGGAAGATCAGCCCGCTCGAGGTTGCGACGTGCATTGCGCCGGGCGAGTCATGGATATCGATACCCGGCTCGAAGTGTTCGCCAGCATTGTCGTAGAGAATGACCGAAGTCTCGTTGCGTTGCTGGCCCGGGCGGCTGATGGAATAAATGAACGGACGGGGCAGGGAGACCATGCGGCCGAGGCGGGGAAGCTTCTCGTAGGTCGCGCCTTCGAGGGCCGTCTTGCCGAGCAGCGCGTCTTCCGGCGTGGCCGCGGAGAAGAGCGTATTACGCATCTGGTTGAGCAGCATGTTGCCGCTGGGGTCACCATCCTTGAAGGCTAGGTTAAAGTCCTCTGGCAGGCGGTCCTGCAGTGTGCGCGTGAGCACCGCGAGGTAGTAGGACTTGCCAGCGCTGGGCGCGCCGATGAGCGAAATGATGCGGTGCGGACGGTCGAGGTAGCCGGGCGGAAGCTGGCGGCGGCAATGCGGGCAGGCGATATCGGTGCACGCGAGGCCCATCGGGTCGAGTGCCAGGCCTTGATCATTGAAGCGGGTCGGCTGGAAACGCAGGCGCACATCGGAGCCGAGGATTGGGTCGCCGCGCAGGTCTTCGTGGACTGCTATACTCAGCGCGTCACCGGCGTCGAAGCGCGTCCAGCAGACCGGGCAGAGGTGGGCGCCGCGATTCTGTTCGGCGGCGAGCAGCGCTTTACCACTCGGACGGATGGGCGCTTCTTCCTGTGGCGAAAGCAGCGGGGCGATTTGCGAAAGACTGAAGCCGACTTCGAGTCCCTGCGGCGTGCAGGCGAGGGTGTCGGTGGCGCGGCCGAGTTCCTGAGCGACGTCGAGAAGACGTTGCGGTGGGAATTCACCGAGATGTTCGCCGGTCTGGGCGTCGAAAAGGACCCAGAGGTCGGTGCGGATGAAGGCGAAGTTATGCTGGTCGGACGGGGCGGCGACCAAGAGGGCGGAAGGCAGTTGGATCGTCGTGGCTTCGGAGATCTCGATCCGCTGACGGAGGGGTGCTCCATTGACGAGGGCCGAACCTTGGCCGGAGGGTTCAAGGGCGATGGCTTCACCACTTTTGACCAGGGAAAGGGACGGATTGACTCCATCTCCCGGCAAGGCGGAAGGCAGGCTGTCGATGAGTCCCCGGGCCCCGCTGAGGCAGTCTACCCAAGAGAGGGTGGGGTTTTTCTTGCTGGAAGTGAACATCGGCTCCGAGGTGGGGTCTGAAATAGGTTGATTAGCGAGGTTGGACTGTAAAGATATGAAAGCACGATTATAGGTCACCCCTTGACCTGTTTTCCTTTACCCCCTTAATCTTCCCTTAATGGAGACCGAAGCCGACCAGTCCTCCTTGGACCGCGCCCGTGAAGGGGATCTTTCGGCTTATAACGAACTGGTCCTGAAGTATCAGGGGCGTATCTTCGCGAAGGTCTTCTCCCTGCTGCGTAACCGCCAGGACGCCGAGGAGATCACCCAGGATACCTTCATCCGAGCCCACCGCGTGTTGGCCTCCTTCCGGGGCACGGCGACTTTCTCGACTTGGATTCATCAAATCGGCACGAATCTGGCCCGTAACCGTTACTGGTACTGGCGCCGTCGAAAGCGCGACCAGTCCATGTCCCTCGATGCCGACCTGGGCGACGATCCCGGCGCCACCCTCCATGACATCCTTTCGGACGGCGCCCAGGGGCCCGGCCACGAAGCTCAGCATAATGAATTCGTTAACAAAGTTGCCGAATGTATGGAACAATTGAAGCCGGAACACGCTCGTATTTTGACGATGCGCAACGTCCGCAATATGTCCTATGAAGAAATCGCCGAAGACCTCGGCCTCTCCATTGGCACTGTTAAAAGTCGTATCAACCGCGCTCGCGAAGCCTTGCGCGAACTCATGGGAGAGGAGTTTCGCGGATGAGTTCCTCCGAATTCGAATCCTTGGTCGCCGGTTTCCTCGAGGGTAATGCCTCCGAGCCTCAGATCGCCCGGCTGCGTGTCGCCCTCGGTCAATCTCCCGTGCTTCGCGCCCGCTTCCAGTCGCGTGTCCGCCTCCATAAGGCCCAGCTCAGTTTCCTGAGCCGTCGCGAAGAGCGCTCGATTTCCGGCGTGATGGTCTGGTTGCACGCTTTCGGGCAGCGCATGGGTCGCTCCTTTGCTCATCTTTGCCTGCTCGCCCTGGTCCTCGTCGAATTGCAGGTCACCATTCCGGCTGAATACGCCGGACTGCTTTCCTACGTGGACGCCCCGGCGACCGAAGTGCAGACCTTGGCCGGTAGCGAGCTGCCTATGCGCCTGTTGACCGACTCAGTTCAGGACTTCGACCCCTCGCAGTCCATCGACGTTCCTGACATCACGATGCCCAACTTCGTGATGCCCGACATGGTCATGCCCACCGACGAGCCGTCGACCCTCGAGGTCTGAGGCTAATCCTGCCTTGCTTCCTTCATTCTGTGACGGTCAATTGACGCACGGATGAAGGTCGGAAACCATAGGCCCGAGGTACGCCTCAAGGGCATCGCTGCCGCTCCGGGAGTGGCCCGTGGTCCCGCCTACCCGCTGATGCGGGGTATGACCATCGTCTCCTGCGAAAAGGTCGCCGATCCCGAGGTCGAAATCCGCCGTCTTGAAGCCGCTCTGGCCGCCACCCGAGAGCAGATTTCGCAGCTGCGCGACGACGTCGCCCGCAAACTCAACGAATCCGAAGCTTCAATCTTCGATGCGCACCTCCTCGTCCTTGAGGACGTCGCCCTGATTGACGATGTGACCAAGGAGGTCCGCCGCAGCGGCTTCAATGTCGAGTTCTGTTTCCAAGAGGTCGCCCAACGCTACATCGAAATCTTCGAGAAGATGGATGACGACTTCCTGCGTGAGCGGGCGGCGGATATCCGCGATGTGACTGGCCGTGTGCTCGACCAACTGCTCGGCACTCAGCCCGAACGCGTCGGCCAGGCCGCGCAGGCCCACGTCGTCGCCGCAAGTGATCTGACCCCTTCCGACACCGCTGGCTTACATGACGGCGGAGTGCTGGCGTTCGTGACCGAAGGGGGTGGCCGGACCAGCCACTCCGCGATCATGGCCCGCTCGCTCGATGTCCCTGCGGTCGTCGGGGTGAAGGGACTGATGGAAGCCGTGCAAGAAGGCGATGTCATCCTCGTGGACGGCGAATCGGGGCTCATCATCATAAATCCGACGCCCGAGACGATCGAAGGCTATCGCGATAAGGAGCAGGCGATCCGGACCCGCCGCGACCGTGTACTCTCTGAGGTTGCCTTGCCCGAACTCACGACGGAAGGCGCCGCGTTCTGCCTCCAGGCCAATATCGGCGACCCCGCCGAGATGGAAGATGCCTTGGCCTACTGCGCCCGTGGCGTCGGCCTTTATCGCACCGAGAACCTTTACCTCCGCCTCGACGGCTGGCCCGATGAGCAGTTCCAATATGAGGAATATGCCGCGGTCGTGCAGGCGGCCAAGGGCCGTCCGGTGACGTTCCGAACGCTCGACCTCGGCGGCGATAAGCGCCTCGGCGACCTCGCCGATGAAGCCAACCCGTTCATGGGTTATCGCGCAGTGCGTCTCTGCCTCGAGCGTCCCGATGTCTTCCGTCCGCAGCTCCGTGCCCTCATCCGCGCCGCGACGCATGGCCCGGTGCAGGTGATGTTCCCGATGATCTCCGGCGTGGAGGAGCTGCGTCGCGCCAAGGAGATTTTCCGCGACGTCGAAGCCGAACTTTCCCGTGAAGGTGTGCGCGCCACCGAGCCCATCCGCCTCGGTGCGATGATCGAGATTCCGTCTGCCGCCGCAGTGGCCGACGAACTTGCGGCCGAGGCTGACTTCTTCAGCGTCGGCACTAACGATCTCGTGCAATACCTGCTGGCCGTCGATCGCGGTAATCAGCGCGTTGCCTCGCTTTACGACCCTTGTCATCCGGCCGTGGTACGTACGCTCATGGTCATCTTCGCCGCCGCTCAGAAGCGCGGTATCCCCGTTGCCGTCTGCGGCGAGCTCGGCGGCGATCCGCTGTGGGCGCCTTTGCTTATCGGCCTCGGCGTGCATGAGCTCAGTATGACGCCAGCTGCCCTGCCCGAAGTCCGTTTCGTGCTGCGCCATTCTGCCGCGGCCGAGCTGCGTGATCTCGCCGCCCGC
>Ga0114980_10000753_pt1 | contig 23076 bp, 23 predicted proteins | sample S_140806_EF_Meta_FD_87018 | JGI IMG/M metagenome (GOLD analysis project Ga0114980, IMG submission 87018) | Freshwater microbial communities from Lake Simoncouche, Canada to study carbon cycling - S_140806_EF_MetaG | ecosystem: Environmental > Aquatic > Freshwater > Lake | place: Lake...
CCTATTCCGTTGAAATACTACGCGGCCCATACCGGGCGGTGGGGCGGGTCTGACAAGATCAACTTGCAAAACCTTCCGAGCCGTGGCGCAGAGGGCGGCAAGCTCAAGCGGTGTTTAGTTGCACCCCGTGGGTATATCATCATCGACTGTGACTCATCGCAGATTGAAGCGCGTGTGTTGGCGTGGCTGGCGGGCGAGACAACTATTTTGCGCTTGTTTGCGGAGAAGAAGGATGTTTACAAGCACATGGCCAGTGCTATCTTCTGTATACCCGAGGACGAGGTAACAGCAGATCAACGTTTCATTGGCAAGACCACAGTGCTTGGCGCAGGTTACGGCATGGGCGGCGTTAAGTTTCAGATGCAGTTGGCGTCGATGGGCAAGGACGTTGACCTTGATTCGTGCAAGCACATTATCAGGGCGTACCGTGCGGCTAACCCGTTTATCTCGCAGTGGTGGAACTGGCTGACTACCACAGTGATGGCTAACATGATCCAAAACAAGCCGTCGGATATTGACACAGTTGGCCTAATGCAGTTGTCACCGTTTACGGGCATCCTGCTACCCAACGGGCTGTATCAAAACTATCCGGAACTGACGCGCCATAGCAATGGTGAGTACACCTACATGACGCGTATGGGGCCAAACAAATTGTACGGCGGCAAGATTGCAGAGAACCTTTGTCAAGCTGTAGCCCGTTGCATCATTGGTGAGCAGATGGTTCAGATTGAAAAGCGGTATCGCGTAGCGCTGACTGTGCATGACGCCATTGCTTGCGTAGTGCGCGAGGAAGAAGCTGACGAAGCCCGCGCCTATATTGAAAAATGTATGAGGACAGCCCCTGCATGGGCGCAAGGGCTGCCTCTCAACTGCGAGTCCGGCATGGCTCGAAATTACGGAGATTGTTAATGAGTAAACCCATCACATGGTCGTACAGTACGCTGTCGTTGTATCAGCAGTGCCCGAAAAAGTATTACCACCTCAAGATAGCTAAAGACATAGTGGAGCCGCCGGGCGAAGCGATGATGTTCGGCAACAAGATTCATAAGATTGCAGAAGAATACATTGCCAAGGATGTACCTATTCCTGCCGAGCACAAAGAGATCGAGCCAGCACTCGCGTCCATTAAAGCTATGCAAGGCGACAAGCTGTGCGAGAACAAACTTGGCTTGACCGCTGACCTGCAACCATGCGGGTTCTTCGATAAAAAAGTTTGGTGGCGCGGCGTTGCCGACATCATCATCTTACAAGGAGATCGCGCTCTGACCATTGACTACAAGACGGGCAAGAAGAGTCAGTACGCTGATCTCAAACAACTGGAGGTGCTGTCGCTTGCGATCTTTAAGCACTTCCCTCAAGTTAAGAAAGTCAAAGCGGGCTTGATGTTCCTGTTTGCTGATGACTTTATCAAGGCTGAGTACCATGCTGATGACCAAGAAGCAACTTGGGGTCAGTGGGTTTCAGATGTTGGGCAGTTACAGGCGTCGGTTGAAAACGATATCTGGAACGCAAAGCCTAACTTTACGTGCCGCGGCTGGTGCCCGGTTACATCATGTGTCCACAACCAAGGAAAATAAATGTCTAAAAAAGAAACCGTTACAAGCAAAATTCTGGAACTGCTGCAAAAAGACTTGAACAGGTCGGCTAAAGAAATTGCTGAGATTGTAGGAACCTCGCCTTCTTATGTGTACGCCGTAAAACACAAGAGTTCAAGGGCCCCAATAAAAATTTCTAAGCCCATCTTAAACCCAGTAATCGAAATGATCGAGCCGCAAGCTGACCCAGTCAATCACCCGCCGCACTACAAAGCGGGCGGTATTGAGACGATCGACTTTATCGAAGCCAAGAAGTTGAACTACAACTTAGGTAATGTGGTGAAGTACGTTACCCGCGCCGACTTGAAGGGCAACCGCAAGCAAGACCTTGAGAAAGCCTTGTGGTATCTCAACCGGGAACTGAGCAACACATGAACACCGTAATGAAACTCTTTAAAGAGTTTGTAATCCACGTAGCGTTGGTCATTGGCATTCTGTGCATCTTGGCCTTGTGCTTTCGGATGTATCCAGAGATGGCTGAGGTCGGCAAGATCGACTGTTCGCTGGCCGAGTTTTCCCCTGATTTTTCAACAGAGATCAAACAGGCTTGCCGCGAGGCGAGAAGGAGTAGGACATGAAAGGAAACGGACTGGTAAATATTATTGGGGATAACCTAAGCGCAGTGAATCCGCATCTTGCAAGCCAAAATAAGTCGGCGCGGCATTGGTGGATGTGTTGGAAATGTCAAAAAGAAAAACCAACGGTTGGTGGTTCAATAAAAATGATGAGTGGGAATGTATCTGGAACATTGGCTCGGTTTATTTGCAAAGATTGCGTAGAAGCCAAGCAAGCACAACTGAGAGGTGAAGCATGAAAGTCAAAGAACTGATTGAAATGGCGCGGGAAGCGCAACTGCCTTATGACTTTGTGACGGGGGAACCAATCAATCTAAAAAAGCTGGAAGCCTTTGCCGCGCTGGTGCGTGAAGATGAAGCCGAGAAGTACAAATGGGAAATCCACTCCTGTGGGCCGACTTGTATGAAGGTGGGTTGCGTGGCTATGCGTGAAGCTGTGATTGCAGAGCGTGAGGCGTGTGCAAAGGTGTGTGAAGACGCACCTGAGCCTGATGGCGCAGACTTGGCGAAGCGCATTCGAGCAAGGGGAACAACCCCACCCGCAGCACAGCGCACATGGGTAGGGCTGACGGACGAGGAGATTAGCCAGTTTGATATTGACCCCGTTGAGGCAAAAGCGCTTATGGCCAAACTCAAGGAGAAGAACACATGAGACTGACCCGAACTTTCAACGCAGGGTATGACAACCTGTATCTCAACAAGGATGATGTTGACCGCTTGCTCAAGGGTCAGATGATTAAAGAATCATCATTGATCGTGCAAATGGAAAAGCCTGAGCATGAGTGGATAGGTCTGACTCGCACCGAACTTATCAGATGTGGGGTGTTGCCATTTGGTTTGTCTTACGAACTTTACGAAGCCATAGAAGCCAAACTCAGGGAGAAGAACACATGAGAAAGTACCCTCCATACACAGCGCACGAATGGTGGCTGCAAGAGCGAGACAACCAGCTTGATTTGGCAAAGTTTTACTACGAGTGGATCGGTGACTGCCATTCTATGTGGATGGCGTTGTTCGCATGGGCAACACCCGATCTTTGGCATGACCCGGAATAAGTAGAAACAATGCCACTTAAACCACACCCAACAGACCCCGACAAGATGGTCTACGTCAAACGCGAATACGACACATCAATTGAAAACCAACTCCGTCAAAGTGGCATTTGGTTTGACCGAGGTAGGCAATCAGCTTTTAGAGAGATTGCTAAAAAGGTCAAAGAGATGCCGTGGGAGTCCGATACGAAAGACAGCTTTTTGATTTGGTTAAAGGAGCAAAAATGAAAGTTAAAGAACTGATCGAGAAGCTGCAAGCCCTTGACCCCGAGATTGAGGTTATGCACCTCGGATACAGGCACAGCGTAGAGAGCGTCGTCTCGCTGAACGTCACGTTAGTGGCGTTGGAAGTCGACAAAATCATCACCGCAGTAGTGATATCTTAAGGAGCAGAACACATGACACCTGAAGAACGCGCCAAGCGGGTCAAAAAGTACCCGTGGAAGTACTGCCGCAAATGCAAGTGCGACATCAAGTCGCCGACACAATACTGCTATGACTGCTACAAAGGTCACAGCTTTACCGCCAGCCCATACGGGCTTATCAACGCACCCAAAGATTTTAAATTTGTACCATCGGAGCAGAGATGACTATTGATAACAGCACAGGAAAAGACAAAGAGTTTTACGAGATAGGCAAGCGGATGTTTGACCAAATTAAACCACTTAAGCCCATCAAACCATACGAACCATACGACACCATTCAAGAAGACATTGATTTGATGTGGCAAGTCAACAGCGCGGACATTGAAGCCTTGGAAGACGCAAAGATAACGCTGAACGTTATCAAAGAAGTAGAGCCGGGTACGTTTGATGACATCATTAACTCAGCTTTGTTGCTGATAGACAAAGCATTGGGCATGAGTTACAGCGATGCGATGGAAAGAGTTATGGACAGAGCAAAGGAGAAGCCATGATACACACTGAAGAAGACGATGAGTTTAAACGCGTTGAGATGGAGCAACGGTTACGAGAAAAACAGACAGAGATGTTCGGTATTCCGTTCATCACGCAGGAAGAACTGCAAGAATTACTGAAAGACTACGATGAAACGCAGTAGGCACCAAGACATACGCAACATGCTGTGGGAAGCTGAGGATGGCATGACCATCAAACAGATAGCCGAGGCATTGGGGGACGACAACCACAAGTCGGTTGCAAAGACGGTTAAGTTGGTTTACGGGCTGTACATTGACAGATGGACTGTAATTAAGAAAGGTACTTATGCGGCTGTTTATATGTGCGTAGATGTACCTGTAGACGCTCCGCATCCAACTGAACGATACTTACCGAAAACACAATGGCAATCCACAGAGAAACGAGTATGAAAGAACACCCCGAATCCCCCTTCCTATGGAAGAAAAACAAAACCCCAACAGTTTTTGCGTTAGACCCGCACTTCAGAAGCAAGCAGAAAGCGGGCTTGCTTGAGGACGCTGAAGGTCTTGGGTACAAACAGTTTGGTACATACAGCCGTTCCGTTATGCCCTCACCTAACAAACATGCGGGATATATAAACACCAACTATGATCCGGTTGTACGGGGCACCAAAACGTGAATAAAGGAACCACACCATGCCATATGCTAACAAACCCAGACCCTATAAAAAAGAATATCAGCAGCAACTTGAGCGAGGGGACATCCCCGCAAAGCTGGAACGTCAACGCGCCAGACGCGCCCTTGACAAAGAAGGACGCGACACCAACCATAACGGAAAAGCTGATAAGCGCGAGGGCAAAGATGTTGCACATATCAAAGCTTTATCTCGAGGCGGGTCGAACACAGACGGCACACGAATTGAATCAGCCTCTGTGAATCGTTCGTTTAAGCGCGGGCCCGACCACGGGCTTGTGTCCGAAACTTCTACAAGAGAGCGCAAGAAAAAATGAAAAACTATAAATGGCCGAGGCCGATGGGGTTTACCCCGTTTGACCACCAGAAAGAAACGGCCAAATTTCTATCCAACAACTCAAGGGGTTTTTGCTTTAACGAGCAGGGCACTGGCAAGACAGCATCTGTAATTTGGGCGGCGGATTACCTTATGACAGCGGGCTTGGTTAAGCGCGTCCTCGTAGTATGCCCACTGTCAATCATGCAGTCTGCGTGGCAAGCTGACCTGTTTAAGTTTGCCGTACACCGTACAGTGGACGTTGCTTATGGCAGTGCCGATAAGCGCAAAAAGATTATTAACAGTTCCGCAGAGTTTGTTGTCATCAACTACGACGGCATCCCCGCAGTTGCCGAGTCAATTATCGCTAACAAGATGTTTGACTTGATTGTTATTGACGAAGCCAACGCCTATAAGAACGTACAGACAAGCCGCTGGAAGTTAATGAATAAACTTATTAACCCCAACACATGGCTGTGGATGCTGACGGGCACACCCGCCGCACAGTCTCCTGTGGATGCGTACGGGCTAGGCAAGCTGTGCGTACCTAACCGTGCCCCACGTTTTTTTGGCGACTACCGCGAGTCTGTGATGATGCAAGCGGGGCCGTTCCGCTGGATACCGCGTCAGAACTCCGAACAGATTGTGGTCGATATGCTTCAGCCAGCAATACGATTTGAGAAGGCGCAGTGTCTTGATCTGCCAGCGGTCACCCACGTAAACCGCTTTGCGCCACTGACGCCGCAACAGCGCAAATACTACAAGGAATTGAAGAACCAGATGCTGACTGAAGCTGCTGGCGAAGAGATTAGTTCGGTCAATGCGGCGGCAAAGATGAACAAACTTTTGCAGATATCTTGCGGCGCGGTGTATACAGATAGTGGGGCCGTGATTGACTTTGATGTTAGCAACCGACTTGCCGTTGTTGAGGAAGTGATTGACGAGTCTAGCCACAAGGTGCTGGTGTTTGTACCGTTCCGCCACACTATTACGTTACTACAAAACCATATAACTAAAGCGGGCATAAAGTGCGATGTGATTCATGGCGATGTGCCCGTGAGCAAGCGCACACAAATATTTAAGAAGTTTCAAGAGCAGAACGACCTAAAGGTGCTAATCATCCAACCGCAAGCTGCCGCCCACGGGGTTACCCTAACTGCGGCCAACACAATTATTTGGTACGCTCCCGTTACGTCGACTGAAACATACTTGCAAGCCAATGCGCGTATAGACAGGCCCGGCCAGCGCAATCCTATGACTATCGTTCACATTGAGGGCAGTCCTGTGGAACGCAGGTTATACAGCATGCTCCAGAACAACATTGGCAACCACGAAAAAGTTGTTGACCTGTACAAAAAAGAACTTGAAGAAGCTTGACAAAGTCTAGGTTCAGACGTATAATTTATTCACAACACAAGGAAGTAAAATGGAAGAAAAATCCGTGGACAAACTGTCCGCCGAATACATTAATATTCGGTCAATGAGAGAGCTACTCAAACAAAAATTTGAGTCTGAGGACAGCATACTTGAGGGGCGATTATCTTTGATCGAGAGCCAGCTTCTTGAGGTGCTCAACAGCACTGACGCTGACAGCATCTCGACAACTCACGCTACTGTGATGCGTCGCGTATCTAAGCGTTATTCAACATCAAACTGGAATGAAGTGTACAAGCTTGTCGCTAAGCATGGGGCGTTTGCCGTCCTTGAGAAGCGCATCCACAACACAAACATGCGCCAGTTTTTAGAAGAACATCCTGACGAGTATCCTGCTGGTCTGAATGTAGATAGCCGCTATGCGGTAACCGTGCGTCGTAAGACATCAACTCCGGAGTAAACCATGAGCAACATAACAACTTTTAAAGACCTTCCCGCCCACTTGCAAAACGTTAAGTTGGACGACTTTACAAAAGCTTTTTCGTCGTCAGGCGGGAGCACCAAGCGCATCACTTTGCGCGGGCGCGTGTTTCGTCTTGTTGACGGCGGCAAAGAAATCGCCAAGAACACTGACCCCTACATGGATGTTGTAGTTGTCAACGGTAGCCGTAATGTGCAGAAGTCTTACTACGGGGCTGAATACAATGCCGACGAGACCAGCGTACCCGATTGCTGGTCAAGCGATGGTGAGCGGCCTGATGCGGACGTACCAGACCCACAGGGCGCACGTTGCAAAGAGTGCAAGCAAGCTATCAAAGGTTCCGCTGGTGCTGGCCGTGCCGCTTGCCGTTATTCTATGAGGCTCGCCGTTACCTTGCGCAACAATGTGGGCGGCGACATTTACCAATTGATCCTGCCGCAGAAGTCTTTGTTTGGCCAAGGCGATGTTGACCACATGCCTTTCTTGCAATACGCCAAGTATGTTGCACAGTCCGGTTTTAATTTGAACATGCTGGCTACCCGCATGACGTTTGACACCGACAGTGATTTCCCTAAGTTGACATTCAGCAACGCTGAGTTCTTGGACAAGGAAACATACGATACTGCCATTGAGCAGGGCGAGTCTCCAATCGCGGTCAACGCGGGCAAATTAAACTTTGTTAAGAAAGACGGCCCATCCCTGCCCAAGATGATCGCACCACCCGGTTCTGCTGCCGCTGCGATTGCCGCGCCTGTTAAACGCGAAGAAAAACCAAAAGCGGTTGCAGCTAAAGCGCCTAGCAAGACTGGCTTGTCTACACTTGTTGATGAGTGGGGGGACGATAAGTGATTGGTTACTCACAGCGGGTAGTGCAGGTTAACCGAAAGGCTGACATCCGGAACGTTGGGGTTCAACTTGGCCGATTTTGTATCAGCCGAGAAATCCCAGTAGTCGATGTTATGGATTTTTTTGGTGTAACCAAGCAGACCGTATATAACTGGTTTGCTGGTAAATACGAACCCGGCAACCTCTTTACCGCCGCGATTACGGAATACCTTAAACGCGCTAGGTGAGTTTCGGGGGTGACTAGCTCGACGGAGCGAAAGGGGATTCCGTTTGCCCCCGTCACCCCCTTCTTTGTTACGGATACAGGATTCAAAATGGCGGACATTGAATTGTTACGTTGTGTAGTCCCCGCCACTGACGGTTGGTACTGCACACTAGGATTGCTGGACGGTAGACCACCGATTCAGGCATTCCATAAAACACTAGAAGAAGTACAGCAAGAAGCAGAACGCCTCGTGGGGTTAGGACGTAATGCATATTTCAGTTGCGGTAAATTTAAAACAGACGAGAACCGCGACGCGATTAACTGCGACATGATGCAGTCGTTTTTTCTGGATATTGATTGCGGCCCGACCAAAGCTATACCTGACAAACACGGGCGCATCAAAGGGTACATTGACCAAGACACTGGGTTCCTAGCGTTGAGGGATTTGTGCAAAGGACTTAAATTGCCAAGGCCCACAATTGTGGATTCCGGTCGTGGCTGGCATGCGTACTGGACGCTGACGGAGCCAATAGAGCGCGAGAAGTGGTTGCCCATTGCGACTACATTCAAGGCCCGGTGTCTTGAACTAAACATCATCATCGACCCCGATGTGCCAGCCGACGCTGCCCGTGTTCTGCGTATCCCCGGTACGCTAAACTTTAAAGACGATCCAGCCAACGAAGTGGTTGTGCTGCATACAATGGAGCCGATGCTGTTTGGCGATTTTGCAACTTTAATGGGGCCGATTGTTTATGCCAAACCAGCGTATGCGCCGAAGCAATTAGACGAGTTTACCCGCTCGCTGTTGGGTAATCGCCAGTCGCGGTATCGCACAATCTTCGACAAGACTATGCACGGTTCTGGTTGTGACCAGTTGAAGTACCTGATGGAGAACCAAGCGGATATCGAAGAACCGCTGTGGCGGGCGGGGCTATCCATTGCCAAGCATTGCGTAGACGGTGAGAAAGCCATCCACGTTATTTCCAAGCAGCACCCTAAGTATTCTGCTGATGCCACAGAGCGCAAGGCGTTCTCTATCAAAGGCCCGTACACCTGCGATACGTTTAATGACTTTCGTTCTGGTGTGTGCCCGAGTTGCCAGTATTGGAAGCAGATTAAATCCCCGATTGTCCTCGGCCATGAGATTGCCAAGGCTGAAGAAAACACCGCCGTTGAGATGTCCGGTAAGGACGGCGTGGCTTCTGAGTTTGTTATGCCAGTTATCCCGTCGCGGTATTTCCGGGGCAAGAACGGCGGTATCTACGCTTACATTAAGAAGGGTGAGGAAGATGCTGAGTCTGAGGACGGCGATGACAGCAAAGTTGTCTGCGTGTATGAGTACGACCTGTTTGTTATCAAGCGTATGTTTGACCTTGGCCACGGCGAGACTGTTCTCCTGCGTTTGACATTGCCCCGCGATGGCGTGAAGGAGTTTACCGTTTCGACAGAAGACTTGCTGAGTAAGGAAGAGTTCCGAAAGCAAGTTTCGTTTCAAGGTATTTTGGCTAAGCAAACCCAGATGGCGAACATTCTGAACTACGTTATAGATTGCGCTAAAGAACTGCAAGTTGCACAAGAGGTAGAAATGATGAGACTTCAATTTGGATGGGCGGACGATGATTCAAAATTTATTCTTGGTTCACGCGAGATCGGCCCGAGCTACACCAAGTACAGCCCACCTTCACGGGCTACGAGAGAGATAGCGGCGGCGTTGCGCCCCGTTGGTGATCTGGAGGAATGGAAGAAGGTCATCAATGTCTACAACATGCCGGGCTTTGAGCCACACGCTTTTGCAGTGTTTACGGCCTTTGGTGCACCGCTTATCAAGTTCATGGGCATTAAGGGCGGCGTTATCAACCTTGTAAACAACCGTTCGGGTACGGGCAAGTCAACGATCTTGCAAGTGATGAACAGCGTATGGGGGCACCCCGATGAGTTGATGCTTCAGTGGCGGGACACATTGAACGTGAAGCTGCACCGCATGGCTGTGATGTGCAACCTACCCTTGGGTATTGACGAGGTGACAAAGATGAGCGGCGACGACTTCTCCGATCTTGCCTACAGCGCCACGCAAGGTGCGCCACGCCGCCGTATGAAGTCATCCACCAATGAGGAGCGCGAATCGCAGGGCTATTGGGCTACGATGATGGTGTGCACATCCAACTCCAGCATGACTGATAAGTTGGAAGCATTGAAGGCTACCTCTGAGGGTGAGCTTATGCGGTTGATGCAGTACAAGATTGAACCGACTAACAATCTGGACAAGCGAGAAGCCAAACATATATTTGGCAAGCTGCAATCCAACTACGGCTTAGCGGGCGGTATTTACGCCCAGTACCTCCTGCAGAATCTGGAGGAGATTGTTGACCAAGCGTTAAAGACCCAAGCCATCTTTGACAGCCGCGCAAAGATTGATACACGGGAGCGGTTCTGGTCGGGCATGGCGGCGGCAAATCTGACTGCCGGGCTGGTTGCATATAAACTGGGTTTGCACAACATTGACGTACCACGGGTGTTTGATTGGGCGGTCAACGAAGTACAGATCATGCAGGGCAATACCCAGTTGCACATGGAGGACTACAGCGCCGTGATTGGCGAGTTTTTGCTGAAGTACAACCCGAATATTCTGGTCATCAACAAGCACAGCACATCGAAGTCAGGCATTGCCGCTACGCCGATTGTTAACCCACGCGCCTCAATTATGGTGCGTTACGAGCCAGATACACGGCGTATATACATCATCCGTACTTCCTTGCGTTTATTCTGCGTGGACAAACAGATTACATTCAACGACTTACTTGACAGCCTGAGCCGCGATGGTTCTTACCTCTCGACCGTGCGTGTCCGCCTTGATGTTGGCACTGACACTCACGCGCCACCTGTGGAAGCTTTGGAGTTTGATTCCGATATGCTTGGAGTAAGCCCGCCCAATGCGAGTTGACGGGATTAACTACGAATTAGATTGGCAAGAGTTCACCGTTGGTAGCTCTTTTTTTATTGCGTGTGTTGGCGTCACAGCAGCAAAAGAAAGAATAGAACGCAAGATGGCAAGGCTGGGCTTTGCGGTCATCGTGAAAGTAGTTGTAGAAGACGGCATTCGAGGCTTGCGGGTGTGGCGCAAAAAGAGGTAAACTAGCAGCGCAACGCAGTTGCACTCCTTGTTGTTGACCTTAACCCCGCTAGGGCAACTTAGCGGGGTTCTTTTACGAGTTGTCGTCCAACACACCACGCAAACGTTTGTCAATGTACAGACCGTTTTCTGTTTGCGCCGACTTGGTCATGCGTTCTTTGATTGATTTGGTCAAAGTCTTTGCGGGTATCCACACGCTAGGATGCTTGTCGTTAAATTTGTCGATACGCTCGTAGGCTTTCTCTAGCGTGTCTGAATCGTTTGCCATGAAAGCAATCCCGTACAGGTTCAGTAGGTTCTGGCGTTCTTTCAGAACCTTTTGTTCTTGCCCTTTTCTTACAATGTTTGCAAATTGAATTTCAGCCACATCAGCGGGCCGCAACCCGATAGACTGCATGAGCAATGAGAACGACCCCACATCCTCCACCAGCGGATCGCCGCGTAGATTGTTAACGCCTTCGTTAGCATAGCGGGCAGCAACCAATGGGTTCCTGATAAACGCGGGTGAGATTTTTTCAATAGCCCGATCAGCGTGTCCGGTGTTCCAAAGGTTGTAGGCGTCAGTTGCGTTGATAGCCAAACCAACTGTTGGGCCTAACAAACTAACAAGCCGTTCTTGCAAGGCGTCGGTTGCGTCTAAGTTTTTACGGGGGTCTTGGAACCACATGTCATCTAGCTTAGTACGGCTGGCCAAATCCACGCCCGCCATATTACCTACGCCGCGTGTGAGTAACGTACCAGCGTTTTTGCCAAACGTATCCGCAGCCCACTCTATAAACTCTAGCTCAAAGTCAAACGGCTTTTCATCGTCTTCGTCTTTCAAACCATTGACCAATGCGTTGGCAATCATTGCGACTGTAGAGAACCCCCACAACCCAGTTACACCGGAGAAGATGCCCGCCATACCCATTGTCCCAACAAACCGCGCCCGTGCTTCACGGCGGTCTTCAACAGTCAAACCCTTTGACATGTTGATAAAGTTGTGGACTAAGAAAAATGTCATTTGCTGCGGGAATTGCTTAAACTGCAACACTACCCGAGCAACTGGATTCTGAAAGTAACGGGGTTTGTTTACCGACGAGTAGTCAAACATTGAGCGTTGTGTCGAGTCTTTGGCAATCTCAATTGCTTCGCTAAACGCAAGGGTCTGATCCTTGTAGTCCTTGCGCTGCGCCATAGCCGCACGGAACGCAGACATCGCCATCACCTCGCGGTTAAACCGCTCGGCGTTATGAAACAACGAAGACATTAACTCCATTGCACGGTTTTTGACACCGCCGTAGCTATCTGTGGGCGCAGCAGCTAAACCCGATTGATCGTAGGCAGCGGTAATGTCAATCACGCCGTCGGCTACAAACCGATCGTACGCGGCTTTATCTACGTTGCTTAACTCGTCAGAACGGCTAAGCGACGGGAAGTCTACGCGGTTATCACGGATGCGTTTACTACGTTCAACGTCAAAGCCCGTAGCCATTACTTGCCCCGCTACTTGCCGCATTTGCCCCAGTGCATCAAGCGTTGCTTGCGTGTAGGACAGCTTGGGGTTTGCGCGTACGTTCTGCCCGACCAATGTGGGCAGGCCAATAATCATGCCGCCCAATACGTTAACAATTGCTGAAGCGGGCGCGGTCAAGTACCAGATAAACCCTATGTTGGACAAGAGCGATGGAATAGTGCCTACATCTGTTGGGTTGAGCATCAAATCTAAGCGCCGCCCCATTTCAGTTACGTAGTCGCTAAGCTCTGTATTCTCACGAGTTAGTTCGGGGGTTAGTTGTTTACCCGCTTCTTTACGCCCCGCAAGCTGCATTTTTGCAGCCTGAATTGCGGCAAACAAATCTGGCGCGTGTTCAAACCGGGCCATCTGGTAAGCCATGTGGAACGACGACGATGCAAAGTTGCGGAGCGCATCTTCCGAATAGCCCGCCACATTGTTGCGGTGCATGAATTGGCTTCTGAAACTATGCTCTGGTTGGTTGGACAGGAAGTTCTGATAGATACTGTCTTTCAACAACTGCTTCTGTTCAGCAGCCTTACCAGTGGTTATGGTGGAGTCGTCGATTGCTTTAAACGTAGCTTTCAAAAACTCAGATTGTTTGGCATGCAAATCCATCTGCTGTTTGTACTCGGAGCCATACTTAACTTCCAGATTGGGGTCAAGCCGCATACGCTCTTGCATGTGTACGTCTCTCTGACCCTCGGTCTCAAACATGTAGTATTCGCGTTGCGACCCCTTGCCAATCTGATACCAGAAACGCCCGTGGCGCATCAATGGGAAGTACGGCCCTTTGCGTTTGTTCTTTTCAAATTCATCGCGGATATGGGTGGCGGTTCCTTCAGATATACCCAACTCTTTTTGCATGAAGTCAATGCGATCTTCCATAATCGCTTTGTATTCTTCGTAACGTTTGTCGTAAAAGTCACGGGTTTTTATGTAAATTGCTTTAGCGGCGCTATCAAGCCCGCGCCAGTCTTTCATCAACTCAGGGTGGGCTTGTCGTTGGCTCAAAAAGGCGCTATCGGGATGCACCTCTGCAATTGTGGCAGCGTGCATGACCCGAGCTAACAAGCGCGACATTTCGGGGTCTGAAGCTTGTTTGCGTTCCCACAATTTAAGAATATCGCTGGACTCTTTTAAGATACCGTTTTTGCGCGAGAGGAACGCTTCGGTTGTGGCAATGAAGCGGCCAACTTGCGGGATGCGTTTGCGCACCAAATCATCAATCTGTCGCAGCGTAAGCGCACCCAACAATGCTGGACGTACGCTGGCTTTGGCGCTGCTGTACGCAGTTGGGAATGCGCCCTTTACTTCGTTCCAATTCTTTGATTGGAATAGTTTCTGGATGGCTGTCTTTGAGTTGGCCAAGCCGGGCGGCAAAGGTTTAGAAAGAAGGGGCGCGGCGGCTGACATAGCCTTTGGCCCGCTGCTCTCAGTTGCAACATCGAATGAAATAGGGCCGCTTATCATGATGTCGGTGGCGTTCATCACCTCAACCATTGCGTTGCTCTCGGCGTCAGACGTAGCGCCAAACAACTTCTTGACAGCGTTTGTAAACTCGTTCCAAACAGATATTGGTGCAGCCTTGTAGCGGATATCGCGGAGCAGTGCTTGCAACTCAGGGTTGGTCATTGCCTCAGAGACAAACTCGTGCAAGTTTTGAATGTTGTCGATGTTCATCCCGTCACGCGACAGGATACCCTTTGAGTAGTTGTATATCTCGTTCAGGCGGTTGTAAGCGTCAAGGCGTGGGCCTTGTAAAGACTTGGGGTTGTCAATTAAACGCGATGTTGCCGCGTGCATGGCTTCGTGCAAAAACAAGTGATTGGTCAGGTAGCCCTGACGCATTGTGATCTTGTTGGTGCGCGGGTCGTACTTACCAAGCCAACCGTATTCTTTTTTTAAGAGCGCAATGGTTTCGTTAAGGATTTGTCGTTGCGAGGGGTTCTCAAGATCGTTTTCTAACTCGGCAATGGCTTCGTTTAAGTCAAATAAATTATTGGACTTTAACCCTTTAAGGATTGCGCTTTGCTTGTCTTTAGGGAACCCCGTTGACACCATATTAGCCAACGCGCTCAGTTGCGCATCGAGGGTGTCCTTTACAGCAGGGTCGTTTGACAACGACACCATCTCGTTTTGACCAATAACTTCAGTCTCGGCGTCAACGCCAGACTCTAATAAACGTTTAGCAAGTGCAGAGTAATATGCATTTTTGGGCGCTGCAGCCAGAATCTTCAATGCGCCTTTGGTGTCACCCTTGTCAAGCAAGCGCATGATGTCTGGGTGCTGCAACTCTGTGAGCTTTTGCACGGTTGGTAAATTCTTACCCAACCGTTGTTCTTCTGACAATTCTTTCTTAATGCGCGGCGCTCTTGGAATTTTTACGCCCGTAGTTGTCTCAACTTCTTCAATTTTTTTGTTTGCGCCCGCTTTTATAGCCGCGTCGTATTTAGCTTTGAGCGCCTCAAATTTCTCTTCTTCCTGTAAATTGTTACGGTAGTCTCCGACCATATTGTTGAGCACATCAACAGTATCTTGGTTTAGATTCTGTTCAATCCACTCTTTAAACTGAACAGCGTACTTGCCGCCCTCGTTTACGTAGATTGCATTGGCCCGACCAACGCCCGCTTCGTACATGGCAATGTCGTACGCCAGCGCAGATAGTACGTCCCCAAAGTTTTTACGGTTGGGGTTTGTTATGTAGCTACGCGCAGCAGTCATACCCTCGGTAACATTGCCCCGTGCTGCAATTGCACTTTTTAAGAAATTCCAAGCTGAGCGCAACTTGTTGTCGGAAATTACGTACCGTGTTGTCTCGTTGCGTGTTACTGGTTTGCGAAGTTTGCCTTCAGGCGTAGGGCCACGATCAACTGTTTTGGTCGTAACAGTTGTAGCTTCACTTACGTACGGCAGCTTACCAAACGGAATTTTTACACCGCCAGCTTCTGGGCTATCGTTTGTTTGGAACTCTTTTAACTCGTCGTTAAACTGCTCCATTCCGCGACGGGTCGTAAGGTCTGGGAGGCCAGCGTTCTCAAGGATACGGCTTTGCGATTGATTGCCGGGTGTGCGCAGGTCTTCAATTAACTGCGACAGCTTAGCTTGCCCACCCACACGACGGGCTAAGTACTTAAGCGCCTTCTGCATACCGGGCGTTGTCTTCTCGCCGGACTTAGCAATGTCGTACTCAGTGGTCAAAAGATCACGGCCAGTTTGTTTTAGGGCGTTGTGCTTTGCCGTTTCACTGGGCGTATTTGCAGTGGGCTTGATTGCATCAAAGAACGCGCCGATCGTGCCCGCTTCTTCAGTACCAGCAATGTTCTCGGTATCTTCTTTGGGGGCTTCTTGCCTTTCGTTGACCTTGTCCCGTAAGGCTTGACGCTCAGCTTCAATCGCAACCTCTTCGTCCGTCATTGTGGATTCGTCTACCGACTCATCAGCAAGGCTTTCAAAGTACGTATCAAGTTCGTTTGGCTCGGTACGTTCGGCGGGTTGTGTGGTTGGTTGTTCTTTTTTAACGGGGGTAGCAAACAAACTTACTTGCGTAGTTGTTTTTATTGGTTCGGTTTTTTCTTTTTTCTGCCGACTTATAATATCTGCGGACAACTCCCTCGCCCGCTCGTTGGCCAATTCCTTTTCGGTCTTGGCAAACACGTCTTCAAGATTTTCAGCGCGACTGGCGTTGTACTCAGCCAACAAAGAGCTAGGTTTACGGCCAACTACGGGCTGCGATTCTGACCGATCTGATCGGCTGTGCAACACTACAGGTATGTCGGTTATGCCCAATTCACGGGCCGCTTGTAATCTGTGGTTGCCCTCAAAAACTTCTGGTTGCCCAAGTGAGTTTGTTGTAAGGGTAATAGGGTCAACAATTCCGTTAGCTTCAATGCTGGCTTTAAGAACCGCGTACTCTGGTGAATTAGTATCAGCTTTATTTCTTTGGGCAACGCCGTTAAGCGAAGCTGTTGGGACAATTTCTACGTCCCCTTTGGTAGTGCGTTTTACCCCAGCCCATTTATCTTCGTCAATTTTTTTGTTGTAACCAAACATGTCCCCCTGCATCGCTTTGGGCTGGCCCCTAAGACGTTCTACTTCTGCAATTGACGCATCAATTATTGCTGCTTGTTGTTTAACAAATTGGTCAGAGACGACTTTAGGGTTTTTAGCCGCCTCGGGCCGTGACATCTTAAACATCTCGGCGCGGTTAATAGCCCAAGCTGCATCGTGCTCACCTTTTGCGGCAGCATCTAATACTCGCTGGCGGCGGTCTTCAAGCAATTGCACCGCCGCATCGTGGTCACCGCCCGCTTGCGCAAGGGCAACGGCTGCGCCGTTGATAGCGGCTTTATTACCAAACAAGTCCCCCTGCATTGCTTTGGGTTGGCCGATAGTAGTTTTTACACCACGAAGTATTTCCGTAGCGTCAAACGTAGGATTTTTTAACGTCTCGTAATGTGCTGATATTTTTTTATAGTCGTTCTTGGCCCGAACGTTTTCAACAAGCCCCGGATCGCCCGTGTACTTAACAATTTCTTCGGCGTTAGCATCCACAAGAGCATTGAGGTCTGCGGATAACCGCTTCATCATTTGTATCTGCCCCGGTGTTGGACGGGGCTCGTTCTGCAACTTTGCTAGTTCGCTACGAATGTTCTCGTAGTTTTCTTTAAAGTCAGTCAGTGCACCCGGCTTAGTTTCTTCTCCATCTCCAACGCCTGCAGCATCCTGTCCAGTAGAAACCACTCCATCTGGTTTAGCTCCTCTAGCCCCTGTGGCGGTGAGTCCTGTATCGGACTCGCCAGCCACGCCAGCCCCAACTCCACCTGCTGGAGTGATAGGTTGTTCAACATCTGATTCTCCTTCAAGGTCTTTTTTAATCCAGTCGGGTATGGTTTCGGTTTCTGGCGCGGGCGGGGCTTCCGGAGCCGCTTTACGTTTGCCAGCAAGTACGCCCGTTACGCCGCCCATCCCCGCTGCGCCAACCGTGGCCATACCAGCAGTCTCGCCCGTACCCTCCAGCAAGCCGCGATCCATGCCCGCTTGACGGGCAGCAATGTTCTGCGCAATCTTGCCCCCAACTTCCTCGATGTTCTCACCGGGGATTTCTTTAAGCGCACCTGTGACGCCGCCCACAATGCGACCAGCGCCCGTACGCTCACCAGCAAATGCGCGTTCCATTGCGCTTCCACCGGGCAGGTACTTGTTGGCGATCAAAGATAGCGCATAGCCCGATACGCCAGCGGCTCGGGCAAGGTTGATAGTTTCCGAAGCAGCCTGCTCGGGTGACATTTTCTTTTGCTCGGTGAGGTATTTGTAAACCTCATCGTATGTACCAGCACCGATGTCTGTGCCTTGCTGCACTGCACCAGTTTGAACGGCGGCGGTTGTGCCCGCTTTGATGGCGGCTTTTTGCGCCGCAGTTTCAGCAGCTTCCTTGGCCACGCCTTTGGCTAATTGTTTACCCATAACACTAGCCGACGTAAGCGCGGCTGTGCCACCACCTGTGATGATGGCAGGGATTAATTGAGGAGCTTGCTGCGCAAGAAACGAGAAGAACAACGCAGGATCAGAAACAGTCTGGCCAACAGCGGTTTTAAACGCCGCCCACTGACCTGTTTTCTCTGCTTCTTTGATAGCTTCAGAACGTCGAGCCTCACGTTCCCGCAACCCCACGGACTTCATTTCGTCGCCATATTTTTCAATGGCCTCACCCATACCTAGCGTACCAGTCTTTGAGAAGTCGCCCGTGGCCAACCCATAAAGCTGGCCGGGAAGTTGAGCAACTCGCCCGACCCCGGATATAACGTCCGCGCCAATGTCTTTAAAAGACTCGCCCAAAGTGCGCTCGGTTGAAGCGGTGGTTTTTTCGGGCTTATCCGTTATCCACCGATTGCCCGCAAAATAAGCTTTTTGCCCTTGTTCGTTGGTAGCTGTCTGGCTAATTGGCAACCATTCCCCGTTAACCAAAGCAACTTTCTCACCTGTCTCTGGGTTGGTAGCGGTTTGCAGTGCCATGTTCTAATCCAGTTTAAAGCCGGGCGGCGGGGTTGTAACTTTACCAGATGCAGCAGGTTGGTTTACCCCCGACCTTTTTTCAATCTCGTCCACAATATCTTGCGCCCGTTTCTTTTTAACGGGGTCTGTTTCTACCATTGCGATGCGGTATTGTTGCATATACAACGGGTTATTGGCCATCAATGCTTCCCGCTTTATTTGCAAAGCCTCTTGCGCGGTGCTTTGTTTGGTATCACGCCCAGACAACATGTTGCTAACCGCAGCCATTGCTTCCAACCTACCTTTGCCTACGTTTTCGGGTCTAGCCATCCACTCTTTTGCAAGCTCAATTTTTTGCGTGTCGTTGAAAGTTGGCCTAACGGTAGCATTAATACCAGCCACCCTTTCACGGCTCTTCATCTCCGCTTCTCTAACGGCTTTGTCCTGCGCCATTTCAGCGTACCTGAGTTCAGCTTGCTGCTGCAATTTTCTAGCTTCGTCTTCGCTCTTATGTAGAGCAATTGCGGCATCGTAGGCTTCTTTACCAGCTTCTTTTGCAGCGGCAGTATTGACGCCGTAAGTTTCTTTAGCCCAACTACGTATTGCGTCAGTTTTCTTTTGCTGTTGCTCAAGAATTTGTTTGGCTAGATCAAATTGTTGTTGTTCACGGTTTTGCTGCAACTCTTTAACTTTTTGAGCACCCATTGCGCCCGCTGTTAAACTACCCACGCCATTGGGAATAAGCGCAACCTGTTGCAAATATTCCATTAAACGGGATATCCCAGTTTCCGGGGCGTCAAATTGTCTTTGGCGTTTCTCCAATGCTTGGGCGGCTCGGTCATAAACTGAATAATCAGGAGCACCGCCAATAGCTTCCTCATAAGCTTTTTGCGCAGTCTTGCCCGTTGCATCTTTATCAACACCAAACTTGTTTTGTAAAAACGCGGTTACGTCAGATGGAAAATCGGCACGGCGGGTAGCGTCCATACGATCATATGGAGTACCTTGCACTGGTGGTTCAGCCGCAGGCGCAGCCGCAGGCGCGGCAGGTGGGCGTGGCGGTTTTCCATCTGACGTAACCGCGTTTAACAAAGCCAAGGCTTGCGGAGACTGGGTAGCGGCAAATTGATTGCGGCGGGTAGCGTCCGCACTGTTGTACGGAGTACCTTGCACTGATGGTTCAGCCGCAGCTTTGGGCGGCGTTTTATCCGAAAATGGGGTTAAACTAAGACCGGGGTTGTAATTAGCATCTGTACGCGCTAAATCTTGTCCGGCCAAAGCGTTTAAAACGCGACTTCCGGTGTTTTGAACGCCAGAAATTGTAGAGCCAAGTAAATTTAAGCCCGCTGCGGCGGGTGCTTGGATTAAATCAAAAGCAGCTTTTGGAAGACGCAACAAAGCTTCCCGATCAGCTTCGCGTTGTTCACGTTTTAATTTTTCACGGTCTTCTTTACTTAACTCAACTTTATCGCCTCCAGCAAACGCCACAATCCCACCACCGTCATAGTGCTGGCCAAGGTTAGAAACAAGGTGGTCAATGCTCCCGCCGTGCGCAGCTTGAACAGGCGGCATACCTTGGGGCATTGGGCGTTGGGCCATTTGCGGGGGCATACCTTGGGGCATACCTTGGGGCATACCTTGGGATTGGGCTTGTTGCTGAGGGTTTAGCATCTGGCGTAATTTTTCAACAACTGTGGGTTGAGGCCCACCTGCTTGCATAGCTTGTTGGTTTTGCGAAGCATTTTGCATCTCTTGAATTTGCTGCAGTGCAATAGCTTCTTCCAAGTCTTTGGGGAGCATATTCGGTTTAGCTTGCTGTTGAGCTTGCTGAACTTTCTGCGCCAAAGGCTGGGGGTTGCCCATGAACATATTCACTAATTTATTAATACCCATGGATTCGTTCATGATCTATCCTTATTTAGTCGTCTTTTTAGTAGACAGCCCCAGCGCCTCTAACATCTGGTCGGCAGTAACCATACCCCCGGATACATCTTTAAGACCGCTTGAACCCGCCGTCTGGTAATTTTGCGCTGAAATTGGCAAGCCATTGAGCATACCTTGCTGAAACAGCAACTTAGTGTACGGGTCTTTACGAGCTTCTTCAAATTGATCTCTATCCGCTTTAATGCCTTCAGACCGAATGCCGCGTTCAACAGCGCCTAAACCGGCTTGCGTATTAATGTTGTTAATGTCAGTTGTATTTTGCAACGCGCCCAAATTGCCCGCATTAGTGTATGCGGTATTGGCAAGGGTCAAACCTGCCAAGCCTTGACTGTTTGCAAACTGATTAGATGCTTCCGTAGCATTCGCTGCGCTTTGGCCGTACTGCGCTGCGTTTTGAGCGCTTGTCATGTTTTGGTTTGCACCAAACTGCTTAGCTTGTTCTGCTGCTTGTAGACCCGCAAGACCGTATTGGGCAGAAGACTGAGCGCCAGTCATTAATTGATTTTGGTTAAATTGACGCGCTGCTTCTTGGGCTTGCTGAGCAGACAGGCCATACTTCGCTTGCATGTCTGCGGCGGTCATTAATTGATTTTGGTTAAATTGACGCGCTGCTTCTTGGGCTTGCTGAGCAGACAAGCCATACTGCGCCATCATCTGCGCAGCAGTCATGCCTTGGCTTGCACCAAATTGTTTAGACTGTTCTGCTGCTTGTTGGGCTTGCAGATTTCTTGCTTGATCTTGGTTGTACTGACTCATAGCGTTGGTGAACGCAGTGTTGTAACCTTGGCCTGTGATGTTGGCCATGTTAGTCCCCAAATTGCGCTGGTTTTCACTTGTCAAAATAGCTTGACGGCCACCACCAAAAGCGCCAGCTTTTGTCATAGCTGCGTTGTTTTGCTGTGCGGTGATGTCAGCCTGCCGCCGTGCTTCAGCCAACTGTGGGTTTAATGACTGCTGCAAGTACGGGTTCATGTACTGCTGGGCTTGGTCGTTGCCAAAAGTGCCTGATGTAAAGAAGGTGTTTTTGTAAGCGTCGGGAGCAGTAAACTGGTTGGTAAATTTAGTCGCTGCCGACGCTGCTGGGGCGTTAAATTGGTTGGTAAATTTAGTCGCCTCCGATAGTGTTGGAGCGGTAAATTGATTTCCAAAAGTCCCCGCTTGATATTTGTCCGGAGCAGTAAACTGGTTGGTAAACGAAGTTGGTTTGTATGCGTATTGCGAAGCTGCATCACCCAAAGCATTTGCGTTTTTAGCAGCAGTGCCAATTGAGCTTGGCGTGGTTAAATTACCCGCCCCTGTAAAAGCTGCGTTCTGCAGGCCAGACGCGCCCGCAGTTAACGTTCCTGTGTAGGCTTGATATGGCGTATTGGTCAAGGCTTCTGTTTTAGCCAGCATGTTAGGCACGTAGTCGCCCGTCCAACTAGCCAATGTTTGCTCAGTGCCTAAAGTACCAGCAGGGACTGTTCCCCCAGTTGTAAAATTCGCTACAGAACCACCACCAGCATAAGCCAAACCACCGGGCATGAATTTGTCGGAGTTGATTTGTTTACCTTGCTTTTTAGTGCCTGTACGGGCTTGGCGAATCTTGTCCATCATGCTGTACAGCTTTTTAGCGCCAGCGTCTGAGTTACCGTTACCCAAGTGAGAAACAACATCAGCGGGGATTACAAACTCTCCATGACTTAAAGCAGCGGGTTGTTGACCGTCAATAGATGTACGCAGCTTGTCGGCCATGCCATCTGTGTTGCCTTGCAGGTAACGCCCCGTAGAGCCGCCACGAGCTAAGTCAGTGAGTCCACCAGTCGCCATATTTTGCAGGGAAGAGTCTACCCTCTGGTCTTCAATGGTTTTCAACCCAGTAGCCGGTTGACCCGTATATCCGTTTTTTCTCATAAAATCAAGATCAGCCGCTGTTGTGCCCGCTCTTGTTAACTCGCCAACACCGATATTATTTTGATTGAAATAATCAATTTTTTGTTCGGCGGTTTTATTTTCAAACCCAGTAGGCAATTGAACTGTAGCATTTTTACCCGTATAGCCACTATTTTTCATAAAGTCAAAATCGGCAGCGGAAGTACCTGCTTTTGTTAAAGCGTTTTCATCAATGTTGTTTTTATTAAAGTAGTCAATCTTAGCTTTTGCGTCAAAATTGTTCCACCCTGTCGGTAAAGCGATACCTGCGGCAATACCCTGATTTATAGTGGCACCGTTGTAGCCGTTCTTGTTCATAAAATCAATATCGGACTGCGGCACACCCTCTGCAATTAACATGCTTGGAGTAATATTGTTTGCGTTAAACCAATCAATCTTTTGTTTAGGATCAAAGCCACTCCAACCAGCAGGTAAAGTTATGCGACTACCTCCACCAGTACCGCCACCAGTACCGCCACCAGTACCGCCACCAGTACCGCCACCAGTACCGCCACCAGTACCGCCACCAGTATCGCCATCCGCACCTCCTCCAGCACCTCCATCCGCACCGCCATCCTCACCGCCAG
>Ga0114980_10000756_pt1 | contig 23027 bp, 15 predicted proteins | sample S_140806_EF_Meta_FD_87018 | JGI IMG/M metagenome (GOLD analysis project Ga0114980, IMG submission 87018) | Freshwater microbial communities from Lake Simoncouche, Canada to study carbon cycling - S_140806_EF_MetaG | ecosystem: Environmental > Aquatic > Freshwater > Lake | place: Lake...
AAGCCTGTCTTCGATCTGGAGGAAAGGACGGCTCGTTTTGGCGAGGCGGTGATTCGCTTTTTGAAAACTGTTCCGCATGGTCCGCTGACGAACCGGCTGATTGATCAACTCGTCGGCGCTGCCACGAGCGTGGGGGCCAACTACTGCGAAGCCGATGACGCGGTTTCAAAAAAGGACTTCAAAAACCGCATCGGCACCTGCCGGAAAGAATCACGCGAATCGAAGCACTTTCTTCGCATGATCGCCACGGCCGTGCCTGACAAGCGCCTCGAAGCCCGCGACCTCTGGCGCGAAGCCCACGAGCTGAACCTGATCTTCTCCACCATCTTCAAAAACACGAAAACCGACGCCAAATGACCTCCGGAATGATGAAACCAGAAACCAGAATGTCGAATGAAGCCCCAATGCGACGAACCCAGTCATTCTGGTTTCGCCATTCTGGTTTCCTCATTCCCGCGCAGCGGGCCGGTTTCGTCATTCTTTCCTCATTCCTCATTCTGGTTTCCTCATTCCCGCCACAGGCGGGCGCTGTTCACACCAAGAATGCCGGCCCGGAGAAGGTCGAGCTGAAGTTCAAGCTGCCACCTCCTGCGCCGCTTTCGCCGGAGGAGGCGATGAAGGCTTTTGCGGTCGAAAAAGGCTTCCGCATCGAGCTGGTGGCATCGGAGCCGATGATCGAATCGCCGGTGGCGATAAGTTTTGATGATCAGGGGCGGCTCTACGTCTGCGAGATGCGCGGCTACATGCACGATCTGGCTGGCAGCACGGAAAAGGAGCCCACGGGGCGTGTTTCGTTGCTCGAAGACACCGATGGCGATGGGCGCATGGACAAGGCGACGGCGTTTCTCGATAAGGTCGTCATGCCGCGTGCGGTGATGGCGGTGAATGGCGGTGCGTTGATCGCGGTGCCGCCGCAGTTGCTGTTCTGCAAAGACACGAATGGCGATGGCGTCGCGGATGTGAAGGAGGTTGTGGCGACGGACTTCGGCACGCTCGGCGGGCAGCCGGAGCACATGGCGAACTCGCCGGTGTGGGCGATGGACAACTCGATCTGGTGCGCGGGTTACAGCTCGCGCCTCAAGCTGCGCGGCGGCACGTGGATGAAAGATGTGGGCCTCGGTCGCGGTCAGTGGGGGCTGTGCCAGGACGACCACGGCAGGCTCTACTTCAACTACAACAGCGACATGCTCCGCGCCGATCTGCTGCCGACGGAGGCCTTCGCTCGCAATCCGCTGCTGCGAAACGCCACCAGCATCAATGCGAAGCTCGCCGCTGATCAGACACTCTACCCTGCGCATCCTACGCCGGGTGTGAATCGCGGTTACGATGCGAAAACGCTGAGCGCCGATGGCAAGCTGCAACGTCCCACCGCCACCTGCGGGGCGCTCATTTATCGCGGCAATGCGTTTCCATCGGCGTATCGCGGCAATGCCTTCGTGCCTGAGCCGGGCGCCAATTTGGTGAAGCGCTTCACCATGAGCGAGGCCGATGGTCTCGTGAAGGCCACGAACACCGCGAAGGGCAGCGAATTCCTCACCTCCACCGACGAGCGCTTCCGCCCCGTGAACGCCTGCAACGGCCCCGATGGCGCGCTTTACCTCGTGGACATGTATCGCGGCATCATTCAGCACCAGAGCTTCCTCACGCATTACCTCATCGCGAACATCCAGGCGCGGAAACTCGAGCAGCCCTTCAACATGGGTCGCATCTGGCGGATCGTGCCGGAAGGCAGCAGCGCGAAGCCCGTGAAGGTCAGCAAGGACGCCAAACTGCTCACGCATGCCAACGGCTGGGTGCGTGATACCGCGCAGCGACTCATCGTCGAGTCCGCCGATGCCTCCGCCGTGCCCGCGTTGAAGGAGTTGCTGCAAAACGAAAGCCCCATCGCCCGCGAGCATGCGCTGTGGACGCTCGACGGCCTCGCCGCCATCACGCCGGACCTCGTGAAGGCCGCTCTCACCGACCCAAGCGAGCACGTCCGCGCCGCCGCCGCGCGTGTGGCCCCTCGCGACTACGTTTTCGATCTCGCCGCTGAAAAACATCCGCTCGTGCTCGCCAACCTCGCGATCAAAACGATCAACGATGCCGCTTTGGCCCCGCTGCTCGCCACGCACGGCAAAAACGCCCTCATCCGCGAAGCCGCTCTCACCGGCCTGCGCGGCAAAGAAGCCGCGTTTGCCAAAACACTCGCCCAAACGCCTTCGGATGGCTCCAGGGCCGTCATCGGTGCTATGGCCGAATTGATCGCCCTCGCCGGAAAAGCCGGTCCCATCGCCGACATGCTCGATCTGGCCGCCAACTCGCCCGAAAACCGCGACACCATCCTCAAAGGCCTCGCCAAGACCGACAGCAAATCGAAGACCGTGAAGCTCGTGTGGCTCGAACAATCCCCACCGAAGCTCAAACTGCCCGCTGACCTCGAAAAACGCCTCGTCTGGCCCGGCAAACCCGGCGCCCCCGCTCCGCCCGTCATCAAACCGCTCACCGAGACGCAAATCGCCCTCTTTGAGAAAGGCAAAACCATCTACGCCACCCTCTGCGCCGCCTGCCATCAGCCGCACGGCTTCGGTCTCGATGGCCTCGCGCCCCCGCTCGTCGATAGCGAATGGGTGCTCGGCAAGACCGACGTGCTCGCTCGCATCGTCATGCACGGCCTCGCCGGCCCCGTGAAAGTCAGCGGCCGCACCTACAACCTCGCCATGCCGCCGTTGCCTCAACTCACCGACGAAGACATCGCCGGCGTCCTCACCTACATCCGCCGCGAGTGGGAACACACCGCTGGTGCTGTGGAAACGAAAACCGTCACCGCCATCCGCGAGCAGGAAAAAGGCCGCATGATGATGTGGACGGAGACGGAGCTGAAGAACCTCGGGAAGAAGAAGTGAGAAGCTCCATAGTCAGGAAGCATGTTCAGGAAGCATGTGGGAACTGAGAATTGAAATTGGTTGGCACTTTCCCGCAGACAAAAAGGCTCGGAAGGCTTCAAAGTTTTTTCCAGCGGACTACACCCCCCGGCGCTGACATGCTCTCGCATGTGGAGGCTGCTTTTTCTTTCCTGGCTGGCGTTTGCAGGCACTCCGGGAAGCGATGGGTTGGAGTCACGGCCACCCTGGCTCTTGATTGGGGCATCAGTCGGTAATGCAGAGGCACGATTTAAACGTCAATTGTCTGGGTAGTTACTCTGGAAACTAGCAGACTGAGGAATGAGCACTGTATAGCGCAGTTCGGAAACGCCCTCGGGCAAGTCATCTGGAATTCGTGGAATTGCTCTTACAGGGATAAAAGAAAGCGAGTCCTTTGCCAATTCGTCGTCAAACGTGAACGCACGAGCGTTCGAATAATCTGATCCAAGAGTTCTGATCACCTTCGATTCAACGTCAAAACCAACTTCACCGGCAAGGCGTGACTGTATTCGTCGAAGCAACTCAAGGCAGTCGCTTCCAGCCGTCGAGCGCTCGACAAACACTGAGGCAATCCACAATTCGATGTCAGATGGCGGATGCAGCTGCTCGTGCGAAAAGTGATGCCTGCGCATGCGGTTTCCCGCGCTTTTGACTTCCACTCGAAGCCTTTGCATTGCGAAGTCGTAACGCTCCATTGGGTCGTCATGCCATGCGGCAGCCCATTTGGGGAGGTCGGGACTGTTGGCGAGGACGAACAGTTCAGCCCAAAGACCTTGAATGCTTTTAGCGGGAGGTTGGCGAAGCGCTTGGAAGATATGAACCAGCTTTCTGACCTCGATAGCAACGGCACGCGGCTCGGGTAATTCAGGGAGACCGTTCAGCAGATGACTGGAGAGACGAAGAAAGGAGCCTATCAACGCCTCATCAGTCACTCGGCACTCGACAATGCTGAACACTCCAGTCACCTCGCCCTCCGGCGTCTTCATCGTGCCTGCATATCCATGAACGACTGTGAGATTCTCCAGCTTCAACGATGCAGGATATGCTCCGACTGGAAGACAGGTTTCAATCAGCAGAACCGGGTGCCCTTGCTCGGACTTGGCTATGTAGTTGCGGCTTGAAGATTCAATCCTTAACGCGAAGTAGCTGACTGTTGATGTGCCATCTCGGGGAGATGGTGTAAGCGAAGTGAAGGCTGGAAGAATGTCGGCCATCTGAGACAAGATTAACCGTTGTCTTGGACAAGCCAGTCATGAGCCATGACCGCTGGAATCCAGACCGCAATAACCGGAACGTCATTCATCAGTTGAGCACCGTTGTCGGTGAGGTTCAGCCTGTGAAGCTGAATGCTCAATTGTCCGTTTGCGTGGAGATGACGATCACCAGGGTCGTAGCCAAGATCGGCAGGTCGTCCGTTTGCACCAGAGAACAACTGATCGATCTCGTCAGCGTCTGGATCAACTGCGCGCTGCCTGGGTTCGCTCGGGCTGATCTGATACACAGTGCAAAGCTCGTTGGGATTAGCCTGAAGGTGCTGATGAATTTGCAGCAATGCACCAAAGTATTTTTGCCCATCGTCTGGAGCCCTCACATGCACCTGAGCGAGAAGCCCTTCATACACTTCTTGGAGCGGGATGTCTGCGGCCATCCGATGCTGTCTCGCAGGAGTCCGGTGGGCGTTTTGCGGCAAATCAGCGAAGGCGTGACTCGCAATGAACGAGTCGAACAGGTTGCGATTCGCTGTCACTGCGTCGTTGGATTCATGAGGTGAACGGACCCAGAACCATTCGTCCGCATATGAATCTCTCACATGATCGAGGCTTAACACATTCCTTCGAGTCGGATGGAGATTCCGCCCGAGGAGGAATGCGCGCTTCCACTCCTGAACCGGTCGCCCTGTTTGTTTCCACTCGTTTAACTGGAGTCGCACGTTTTCTTCGTGCGTCACATAGTCAGCGAATGCATCCTGGACAACTGGATCAAGGTAAACACGGCAGAAGCCGATGTAGCGTCGCTTGTAACCAAAGAATCGTGCGCGCTGTTGTAGCGTGTCTGCGTTCCCAGTTCCAAGACCTCGCGGCATGTAGGTGACGGTCAACCCTTCCACGGTGAATCCGCGATCCAGAGCTTGCCCGCCAACAAGAATCCATGCGTAGCCAGCACGCCAATCCACGTCAGCCCTTCGCGAAGTCGAATTCACTTCTGAAATATTGGTTTTACGGATGGCGCGCTTTAGGACTGCCCGGACAGCATCCCAAGGGGGAAGTGATGCGCCAACTGTTGTGGTTAGTTCGGCGTAAGCGGCTTGGAAAGCCTGAATCTCATCAATGTAGTCCGGCTCTGTTTGAGGAAGCTCAAGTGAGCTTACCCAGCGATCTTTTATCAGCCGGACCCAGTGTGCAAAATCACCCTGTGGATCGGTTTCGCGGGATGGATGGATCAACATGGACCGATTGCCTCTCCCGCCCTCAACTGCGCCCGCAGCAACACCGACGAAAAAGAATCGCATGGCATCAATGAGGCTTTCGGGCGGTGCAACGCGAGGAGCCTGCGGTGCCACATCAAGAATGGGATGAATGCGGCTTGCTGCGCCCGAGAAGAACTCGATGCCGCCAACGTAGTCGACTCCGGGATTCAACAGTTCGGCAAAATCAGGGGAGAGCGTGTCGAGAATGCTGATCAGCAACGGTGCTTGCGGTGTTGCCGTGTATTGGAGAAACGTATGATTGGGAAACAAGCGTCGAAGCTGCAAAAGCCGCGCATAGGTCGTGCTTTCTTCTTGCTGCCTGACCCTCGTATTTAGGCTCGCTTGATCTGCTTCGTCATCAATGATCAGCGCAGGAATGCCCGACCTATCCACTTGGTTCAATAGCGTGATGAGTTTGCGCAAGACGCTCCAGTTTTTCTTCACTGTGATCAGCACAAACTGGCGCTCGTGTGCAGGTGTATCATGATCTCGCCAATCCTCGAAGATTTGGTTGAGACGTTCGCGTTCCTTGCGGTCTGGCTCGCGGAAGTGCTGCCACTTGCGGTCTGTGCGATGATCAAGGCGCAGGTCGCGATCAAGCCTCTCACTCGACTGGTCAAACAACGGCTTCGTCGTACCTGTGATGACGATAATCAGTGGACATTGGTTGTCTGCTGCCAGTGCCGAAACTGTGGTGAAAGACATCGTTTTCCCGCTCTGCACATATCCCACGACTAGGCCCGTCTTCACCCCGGCAGTCGCTCCTGGCATCGCACACTGCGAGAGGATGCGGACGGTTGAGTCTTGAAGCGCATCGCGCTCCGATTCATCGAGTTTGGGAGCAAAATGCCCAAGTAGATCAAGCGTTTCTTGCCCAATGACTGGCTGCCAACCTGTGGCATTTGTCAAAGGTGGCGTGAGTTGGATGAGGGCGGGTGGTGTGCTCATGGATTAGCGGAGTTCGAACTTAACGCAGACGTGAGCAGTTCGTTAACATGCCGTCGGACTGCTGAGGTATGCTGGTAGCCTTGATCGCGAGCTACAATTTCGGCGATTGCCATCGCGGCAGCGATTCTCAGTAGAGGTTCGATCTGCTCTGCCTCGCTACCTGCGAAACGTTCCATGAACGGATGACCGCAATTCAGGCGGAGCTTGAGGACGCGAGTTTGTCCAGCCCGTGGCTGGTCACTGACTCCCAACCACTCTCCGATGGCCGGATCATTCGCCAACTCAATTGTCACATCCCATTGTTGGTCTTTGAAATCCAAGATGAACTGTTTGCTCGCAGCAGTCTCAGCCGCCGGAGGAAGGCTCACTGGAGTCACAACATTCTCAGGAGGTTGATCGCGTTGCTCCTGGATGACACTCGTTGCTTTCGATTGAAGAACTGCTGCCGTGGAAGACACGGCTGTTTCTGCGCCGCGCCGAATGTCCGAAGTCTTTGGACGCACCCTATGTTCCTTGGCCTTTGCAAGTATCGGCAACGGCTCGCTGTCGATCACGGTCTTGAGTTTGAATTGGAATTCATCTTCAAGTTCCTCCCATTGGAAACCGTCTTTGGTGTGACTGACTGCGAAGCCCTCCAGATGTAGTTCGCCAAATACACGTTGGTATCTGTAGTCGTTGGCTTGGCCGAAAATGCTTTCGGGCCGATACCCTTCGTCCCCGCTCCCCACGATAAGTCGGTTTCGGCGAAAAAGTGCAAGCCCCGCCTCTGCAACACTGGCTTCCTCACGAATCGCAACAAAGCCATGCGCCCGCTTTCCTCCTGTAAGGGGGATGTCTATCTCTTTTCTCCAGAGGACCGGTTTGGCATTCGGGGACTTGGGATGAGGCGCGTTCAGAATCGGCGGTTCAGGGAAAGTGAGTTGATCACCACGAAACGAGAGTTCCAAACGTCCATCTCGAATGAACTGCCGGTAAATGCCTGTGAGATGAGACTTGATCTTTGCGAGCGTGCGCCCAGCGGGCATTTTCTGTGGGTGAGAAAGAATAAGCTCGGTGAAGTGCTCGTGTAGCTGTCCAGGGCTAAAATTCACTGGCAGTTCTTCCAAATTCTCAGCGGTTATCTTGCCGAGATCGAATTCAATACGTCCGGTGCTTTCTTCACCAAGAGCTTTCGTTCGCACGGACCAGTTTGAGGAGAACCAGAACCCTGCGCTTTTCATACCCATGCCAAATTCTGAAAGTCCTTTTCGATTTGGCGGCACTTCGGCTGTGCGAAAGGCGCGTTGATAGTCAGCAACCGCGATTCCCGCTGCATTGTCTCTCACGACAATTCTACCACCGTCATTCGGATCGAGTTCAATCTCGACTTTGAGCCGATATTGGCCGCCATGCAGTTCTTGGAGCTGTTCCCATCGCTCAAGAGCGCTCTGCACTGCATTGTCCACGAACTCACCCAGTGCATACCAAGGTTTGTAGTTCAGGTGCCGAAGAACTGAGAGGACATTTACTCCCGGCTGGATGTTAACGGTATCGGATTGCATGTGCAGGACGAGTTTTGTGAACTGGCTGAGGCGAGGGCAGAACTTTCGCCGACACTTTCGTTGGCAAAGGCTTGTCTTCCTTTGGGATCAGTCGTCCCGCGATGAACTCGACCAGTTTGGCATTCACAGCATTGCCGAGAGCTTTGAAGGCTCTTGTTTCCGTCTCGGGCAAGTGCTCCAGAGAATCGAGGGATTGAAGACGCGAGCACTCTCGGGCCGTCATGTAGCGTCGCTCCCATCCGATGATAGGCACTTGCGTCGTCGTCATAGCAACCAGTGATGGGCTTGTGTCAGGGCGCTTCACGCGCACTCCCGACGCACGGAACTGGATTACAAGCTTCCATACGTCGCGAGGTTCACCCTGACAGTTCCACTCAAATTTTTGAAGCGACGCGGGGAACTCCTGAATCTTGGGCATCCAATCCACGAGCCTTGCCTTGTGCTTCTGGTAGAACGCCCGGTTCGCCCGAATGAAATACCGCTTCCACGAGGGAAATAACTGTTGAGGTGTTCGTCCGTGGGATGGGAGGCCCGCAAACGGATCTTCAAATGTTTTGCTATTGAGCTTCACTCCATGGCATCCGCGATATTCCCTCAAACCATCGGCTCCGACAGCATGTGGGGTCGTGTCCTCAAAAGGATAGGTTGCGCCAAATTCCATCGACCAAATAGGCCAGGACGGCAGGTGTTCATCTGCCGGGATGCGGTCCAAGAACTCCTGCCAGACATCCAGGCATTTCGTGACTTGAGAACTGAGTGGCTTGGCATTCGTGGGCTTCCTGTCGAGGATCGAAGTCAATTGAGGTTTTGCGTTCTCGGGGCGGTCAGGCCATGAGAAGCCTCCAAGTGATTTCTTGCGTGCCACGATCAAAATGCGCTGGCGAATTTGAGGAATGCCGAACTCATGCGGCGAATACAAGTCAGCCTCAGTCTCATAGCCAAGCTGTTGAAGACGTTCATAAATGAGCTGCCAGGTCTTGCCCTCGTTGTGTTTTTTGAGGTTGGGCACATTCTCCAGGATCACAAACTCTGGGCGGCGGTATTCGACTATGCGTGCCACCTCATCAAAAAGCGTTCCATTACGCGAGCAGCCAAACCCGTCCTGAGCACCTGCCTTTGAGAACGGCTGGCACGGAAACCCCGCGCAAAGGATGTCATGGGCCGGGATGTCGGCATTCTTGACCGCTCTCAAATCACCCGCAGGCCGAATGCCATGATTCTTCTCATAGATGTCTTGAAGCCCCTCATCCAGTTCGCACGCGAATACACAGTCGTGCCCGAGGTTGGTCAGCCCAACATGGAACCCCCCAAGGCCAGCGAATAGGTCGATGAATTTCATTCTAATGATTTAGTTGATCGCGGTGCATCCCGCAAGATGAAGCACTTCTGAGCCGCTGTCACAATTTTCACCTTCGTAAGTCTTCTTCCCGCGAAAAAAACATTGCCAAGATGAGGGCTTTTCCGGCACACTCATGGATCCATGCCGCAACCGTTGTCATGGAACTCTGGGTTGGCCTGGAACAACCTCACTCCGGGGACCGCATGGGATGGAGTGGCTTTTGAATCAAGTGTCCCTTTATGTCGAAGCCATCACGGCTTCGACAGCAGAGTCTCCATCGGTGGCGCGGTGGTTTCGTCGGTGTTTTGGAAGCCGGGTGGGTTTTTGCCGCCGTGGAAGGCGATGCGTTCCTTCACGCCTTCGCCCCAGGCGGTGCGGAGGAGTTTTAGATTTTCGATCCTGTCCTCGGCCCGCACGCCAGTTTGGGTGCGGTAGATGGCGCAGTCCTCGATGGTCACGCGGGCGTCGCCGCGACCTCCAGGGCCGCGGGCGCGGATGGCGGTCTCGTTGTCGTCGAACACACAGGCGGTGATGGTGGCCTCGATGTGCTCCTTGAGGTTCAAGGCAGCGCGGTTCTGGATCTGCGAGGGCTGGCTCCAGCCGTGCAGATGGCAGTGGCGGATGATGAGGCGACAGCGCTCGCCCTCGGGCATGGTTTTGGAGTCAAAGGCGTTCTCGCCGGGGCTTTGGCCGGCCTTGAATCCGGGCGCGTCGGCCTCCAGCGGTCCGGCCCAGAGGTGGCAGTGCTCGATGGTGAGGCTGCCGCGTGATTTACGATCAGGATCGAACTGGACGCAGTCGCCGGAGATCTGGGAGATGTCGCAATTGCGGATGCTGACATCGCCCCAGCGGCCGGTGATGCCGTGGGCGTCGTGCTGCTGCTCGTAGGTGCCGGCGAGCAGGTGGTGGATGCGGCAGTTTTCGATCACCACCCGCGTGCCAAAGACGCTCACGCCATTGCCGCTGCCGTTGAAGATCTCGCAGTTCCGCAGCGTGACATCGTCCGCCATGATCTTGACGATGTTGCCGCCTTTTCCCTGCGCATCGACGAGGATGTTTTCATACACGCCGGGCTTGGTGATCTCCAGCCGGTTCACCCGCTTCGGATTCGACAACGTGCCGACCTTCCCCGTAGTGCCAGCGGCGAGGCAGGCGGTCGTCAGCGAGAGCAGGAAGATGAGGGTGTGTTTCATGCTGTGCATAAACGGAGAGCGATGGCGAGCTTTGCGAGGGATGACTCCTCACTTGCCACCCGATGCCGAAACAGGCTTCACCTTGGCGATTTCGCCCTCCCAGCTCAGGGCGAGATTGCCGCAGAGGACGAGGTAGTCGAGGGCTTCCAGGACGGTGCCGTTTTTGAGGGTGATGGACAGGCGCGGCTCTTTGGCGGGCGCGGTGTAGTCGATGCGCAGGCCGGTTTGTTGGGTGATCTCGGCAAAGACTTCGGCGGCGGGACGGTCGCGGAGGTCGAGGGTGACGCGGGCGGTTGATTGGGTTTTCGCCGGAGGTGGTGCGGGAGTGGTGAAGGTGCGCTTCGGGAGTTCGGCGGGCAGTTCATGCGGGGCACCGGCCTGAATCCAGCGGCGCACGATTTCTTTTTCTTCGCCGGTGAGCGGCGGGGTCTTCGGATGATCGTCCGGTGGCATCTCGCCGTCGTTCACGAGGCGATAAATTTCGGAGCGGTGAGGCTTGCCGCGCTCGATGTAGTCGAGGTTGTCGGCGAGGCGCTTGAGATCGAGCACATGGCCGAACTTGCCCTCGGGCTTCTTCAAATGGCTGCCGTGGCACTCGTTGCACTTGTGCTCGAAGATGACATGGACATTGCCCGCGAGATGGAGCGCCTTTTCGCTTGAGACAGGCTGCTGCGCGTGAGCCGAAATGGCGGCGACGAGAAGAAGAGCGAGGCGTTTCATGCGATGACCTCGAATCTCCGCACCTGAATGCCGTTCTTGCCGGTTTTTTGCAGCGGACGCGGCTCGGGCTGCGCATAGCCATTGAGGTCCACACTGCGGGCACGGGCCTCGTAGCGGCCGGGAGGCAGGTTTTTGACCATCGCGTGATAGGCGCACATGCCATAGCGCGACGGCCATGACTGCGGCCTGCCTGTGGCGGCATCAAAGGCGAGCACTTGGCCTGGTTTCACGCCTTGAGGTAGCACGGAGGGCCAATCGGGCTGCGCTTCGAGTTCGCAGGGTTTCCACGGGGCGTTGAGCAGCTCGGGCGCGTCATCGGCGAGCGGTTGTGGCTCGCCTTCGATGCGGCGCAGCCAGTATTCGACTCGCTGCACGCCAGACGGTCCGCTGATGACCTGACCAGTGATGAAGATGGGCTGACCGGCGGGGATTTTTTGGCCGTCTAGGCTTTTATCGACATACGCAGCGGTTTTCAGCACGGAATCGGGATCGTTGTTGCCGTGCGCGTAGGTGTCGTTGTTGCGGGCGTCATTGGTGACGAAGATGTGCTGGAGCCATTTGATCGATTTGTAGCCGTGCGACCAGGGCACGATCATGCGCACCGGTCCGCCGCGCTCTAGGCTGAGCGGCGCACCATTCACGCGGTAGGCGAGGAAGATGGGCAGATCGCCCGGAGCGGTCTCAAAGCACTGCGTGTAGCTGACGGACGATTTGAAGACCTGCTTCGGATCGTGGTTGTGAAAGCCCCAGAAGTAGATGCGGCGGACGTTGTTCATCCTGCCGCAGAGTTTCAGCACCTCGCGCAACGGAACGCCGGTCCACAGACCCTGGCCCAGCGGCGTGTCGATGTTCAGGCACTGCATGGCTTTGAGGAAGTGAACCTCGTGCTTCTTGCCCAGCTCCATGAGCGTGGGCAGATCGAGCGCATTGCCATCGGCCAGGGTGAGCGGCTTTTGCAAGGTGGCGGGCACCTTCGTGTGCGGGTCCTCGATGAAGGCATCCGCCGTGATCTCACAGCGCCACGTCTCCGGCGTGAGGCGTGCCTGGAGCAAGGCCTCGCCCACGAGCGTGTGCGGCTTTGGCGTGCCGCGTGACACGTCGTAGAAATCCAAATCCGGCGTGAGCAGCGGCTGAAGCTTTGGCACTGGTGTCTCCGCATGCGAAACGGAGGCCGCCGCAAGGCCGACGCTGCTGACGCGGAGGAATCGCCGACGAGTGATCAAATTCATGCGGCCTGAACGTGCTCGGGACCTGGATGTTGTCATCGCTTTCCACTCCTCTCCGCCGAATCCTGGGCAACACTGCGGCTCTTCATCGCGTAAAGTTCATATCATGATCTCTCCTCTTCATCGCCGCGTCTTTCTTGGCAAAACGTCGCAAGGCCTCGGGGCCGTTGCGTTGGCTTCGTTGCTCAAACCGGCTTCCGCCGCGCCGACGCCGGGTGTATTGAAATCGCTGCCGCTGCCGCAGAAGGCGAAGCGGGTGATCTGGCTGACGATGGCGGGCGGGCCATCGCATTTGGAGACGTTTGATCCGAAGCCGAAGCTGGCGGCGATGGATGGGAAGCCGATGCCGGAGTCGTTCACGAAGGGGCAGCAGCTCGCGCAGCTTCAAGGCAAGCCTCTGAAATGCTTCGGGCCGCAACACAAGTTCGCGAAGTTCGGGAAGAACCAGATCGAGATTTGTGAGCTGTTTCCGCAAATTGGGAGCGTGATCGACGACATCTGCCTGATCCGCAGCATGACCACCGACGCGATCAATCACGACCCGGCGCACATGTTCATGAATACCGGCTCGCAGATCGCGGGCAAGCCAAGCATGGGCTCGTGGATCACGTATGGACTCGGCACGGAAGCGGCGGATTTGCCGGGATTTGTGGTGCTGACCTCACTAGGGCAAGGCGGGCAGAATCAGCCCATCGCGGCGCGGCAGTGGAGCAGCGGCTTTTTGCCGTCGAAGTATCAAGGCGTGCAGCTTCGAGCCAAAGGCGATCCTGTTTTGTATCTCACGAACCCGAATGGCATCACGCGTGAGCGCCAAGGAGCCGATGTGGCGGCGATCAATGCGCTGAACAAGGCGCACGATACGCTGGTGGACGATCCGGAGATCGCCACACGCATCGCGCAGTATGAAATGGCCTTTCAAATGCAGGCAAGCGTGCCGGATTTGATGGATGTGAGCAAGGAAGGCGCGAAAACGCTGGAGCTTTACGGCTGCCAGCCGGGCGATGGATCGTTCGCGTCGAACTGCCTGCTCGCGCGGCGTCTCGCGGAGCGTGGCACGCGGTTCATCCAGCTTTATCACAAGGACTGGGACCACCACGGCGGCGTGAAGCTTGGCGTGGAGCAGAAAGCGAAGGAGATCGACCGCGCGTGCATGGCGCTGATCACCGATCTCAAACAACGCGGCATGCTCGATGAGACGCTCATCGTGTGGGCCGGTGAATTTGGCCGTACACCGATGTCGCAAGGCGGCAGCGGTCGCGATCATCACAACAAAGCGATGAGCGTGTGGATGGCCGGCGCAGGCATTCGTGGCGGCATCGTCCACGGTGCAACGGATGACCTCGGCTACGCGGCGGTGGAGAAAATCACCACCGTGCATGATTTGCATGCGACGATGCTCCATCAGCTCGGCATCAAGCACGATGCCTTCAGCTTCAAGTTTCAGGGCCTCGACGCCCGCCTGAGCGGCGTCGAGGGCGCGAAGGTGATCAAAGATATCCTCGCGTGAGGATCACTCCGCCGCGAGAGCATCGAGCAGATGCTTCGCTGGCTGGAAGTGTTCGATGAGCACGGTCGTCACGCCATCGCGATGCATGCGGGCCTGCTTGATGTCGAAATTCGGCGTCTTGTGCGGCGCGAAGAGGATGTCGTCGTGCGTGGCGTTTTGATGGCGCTTGAATTGCGAAGGCGTGATGTGGCCGCCGAGATGGTCATCGCGACCGGTGGCGAGGTGGCAGGTGCCGAGCACCTTCTCATCTTGGATGTCCGCACCGGACACAGGAAGCACCTGCGTGCCAAAACCAAGCTCGCCAAGCACACCGGTCATCGGATCGTCGGCGAGTTTGGCATTGTGTTCGTCGATGGTGGATTGGTTGCCTTCGATGAGCTCGGCCTTGATGATGCGACCGCCGGTGACGGTGAGCTTGCCGAGGGTTCCGTCTTCGTATTTGAGTGGGAAAGTGCCTTCCGCGCCCGTGGGCACGAAGTACACTTCACCCGCAGGCAGGTTCGCGATGTCAGGCGCATCACCCTGGCAGAGGCCGTGGCTCTTTTGAGCTTCCTGGCAGTTCAATTCGAGGCGCACGGTCATGTCGGGTCCGTTTTCGACGGTGAAATCGATCTCCACCCAATCGGAGCGTGTCATGGCGAGACGCAATTTTTCGGCATCGACGCTGACTTCCTCGTAATCGACCGCGAGACCGGAGTTGAGGATCACCTCGTTCACGCCATGCAGCGTGGCTCCGCGGAAGCCGTACTGCTTGGCAAAGGCCGTCAGCGGCGCGGTGGCGCTGAAGGTGGAGATGCAGAGGATGATGTCATAGTTCGGGTAGATGTCCTTTTCGAGGCTGAGCTGCTTGCCGCTCATGTCCACGCATGCATCGGGGAGGTCGAGGTTGCTGCCGGTGGTCTGCGTGTAGGCGTACATTTCGCCGCCTTTGAGAACGAGCTCGTCCGCGACGCCGTTTTTGAGGCCTTGGAAGAAATAATCATGTGCCCGCTTCTGGATGGCACGCGCTGGATTGTTCAAGAAGGCATAGTCTTTGGCCTCCGCGAGGTCTGGCAGGTCGATGAGGATGCAAATGGTGCGGCCGAAGGTGGGCTTGAAAACGGTGCCGAGCAGGCGGGAGAGATCGAACTTCGGGAACTGGCGGCCTTGGGCCGTGGACTGGACGGTGGACATGGAAGCGTTGAGCATAAGCGGAGGAGAGGGTGAGGCAAATACGCCGTGCTCATGCCTGCGGATTCATGCCTGAATCAGATCAAGCTGCCGCTAACTGGTCCCACAACAATTTCGTCACCATCGCGAAGACCACGGTGATAAAGACCACGCGGATGAAGCCGGCGCCATGTTTGATCGCCATGCCTGCACCGAGCCTGCCGCCGATGAGCTGACCCGCGATCATGGCGGCCGCGATGGGATAGTGAATGCGATCCGCCATGACGAAGACGAGCAGCGAGGCGAGATTGCTCGTGAGGTTCACCACCTTGGTGAAGGCGGTGGCACGCGTGAGTTCGAGACCGAGAAGAGAGATGCACGCCATCGTCCAAAACGTGCCAGCGCCAGGACCGAAGAAGCCATCGTAAAAGCCGAGCACACTGCCCGCGAGGCAGGCAAAGGTCACGAGGCCGAGGCGAGCCTTCGCCGCGGTCTTTCCGAGGCCCGGGCTAAGTAAAACATACACGGCGATGCCGAGCAGCATCCACGGCACGATCTTTTTCAGCATCTCATTGCTCACCTGCGTGACCGTCCAAGTACCGAGACAGGCAAACAAGAATGTGATGAGCACGGTGAAGCGCACCTGCGGCCATGAGACGAGCCCTGCCTTCGCATACTTTCGCACCGCCATGAGCGTGCCCCACGTCGATTGCATCTTGTTCGTTCCCAGCGCCATCTGCGGTGGCAAACCCGCCGCAAGCAAGGCCGGCACGGAGATCAATCCCCCGCCACCCGCGATGGCGTCGATGAATCCGGCGCTGAGCCCGGCGAAGAAGAGAGGCGCGATGATTTCCCAGGTCATGAATGATGAAGCCTCCTCGCGAAAGCGTAACGAGTTTCAAACCACTGCTGAGAAGCTGCCATGACGCGGTGAGCAGGGAAAAGAAGCCTCCCTTTCATCACGATTCGAGCCGCTCATCCGAATCGATGAAGAGCCAGCACACGGCGGAGATGAGGTAAGTCCCGGCCGCCACATAGAGCACGCCATCCCAACCGAAGCCCATCGACTGCATCAGCCATGGCACGGCCACGCCGCCGAGGGCACCGCCGAGATTGCCGATCATGTTCATGCTGCCGGATACGGAGCCGGCGAGCTTGCCGCCGATGTCCATGCACGCACCCCAGGCTCCCGGCATGGAGAGATCGTTGAAGAAGCCGGAGGTGCCGAGCGCCAGCATCGCAAAGACGGGATTCTTCAGTTGCGCCGCGAGAGCGATGAGTGCTCCCGCCGCCAGCAGGCCCGCGAAGCCGATCTTCCGCCGCGCCGCGCTGATGCGTCCGTCTTTGGCGGCGAGTTTTTTGGCCATCACCCCACCCACGAAGCAGCCGATGCCGCCGAAAAAGAGCGGCAGCCCGTTCAGGATCGAGCTGGAAGTGGCCGCCATGTCCATTTGCAGGCCGTCCTTGGCCTCCATGAACTTCGGCAGCCAGGTAATATAAAAGTACCACACATAGCTGAGGCAGAAATAGTACACCCACAGCAGCAAAACAGATCGCGTCGAGAGCAGGCGACCCCAAGGGATCTTCGCGTGGCCGGTGCCGAGATTCTGCCGCGCCTCCTCCAGCAGGGCCAGCTCACCCGCGTTCACCTGCGGGTGGTTCTTCGGGTCATCGCGGAACCACCAGGCGAAGATCACCACCCACACCACGCCCAGGCAGGCAAAGATCACGAAGGTCATCCGCCAGCTCACCAGCCCTAGCACCCACACCACCAGCAGCGGCGTGAAGGCCCCGCCCCAGCGAGCCGCCAGCCAGGTGATGCCCTGCGCCATGCCATGCTCCCGCTGCGGTAGCCACACGCTGAACATCTTCGCGATGTTGGGAAAACCGCCCGCCTCACCTGCGCCGAAAAGGAAACGGCACACCATCATCGAGGCCTGATTCCACGCGTAGCCCGTAGCTGCCGTGAAGAAGCTCCAAAACATCACGATGCGCAGCAGCACCCGCCGCGGGCCCCATTTATCCCCCAGCCATCCGCCCGGAATCTCAAACAAGGCATACGCCAGCGTGAAGGCGGAGAAGACGAGGCCCATCTGCGTGTCGTCCAGGCTCAGGTCCGCCTGGATGTGCGGACGGGCTTTGGAAATGCACACCCGGTCAATGTAATGAATGATGCCAAGGAGAACGGCGAAGACGATCACGCCATGGCGGACGCGGGAGGGCGGGGAGGTGGAATCCATGAAAAAAGGTCGGAAAACATCTGTTCTGCCATGGTTTGAGGCCCGGCGTCAATGACCTCCTCCGGCCCGGAATGCCGCTTGCCAAGCTAGAAACCGCCCACATATTCGCCCCCCTTTTCCCCTTCCCTCTTATGTTAATCGGTATCCTCACGGTGGTCGAAGTTCTCGTCTGCCTGCTCCTTATCCTCATCGTCCTCATGCAGCGTCCGCGCCAGGAGGGCCTCGGAGCGTCCTTTGGTGATTCCATGACCAGCCAGGTGTGGGGTGCCCAGACCACGAACGTCCTCCAGAAGTTCACCGTTTATCTCGCCGTTCTTCTTTTCGTGCTGACCCTCTCCCTCGCCGTGCTCACCGCCCGCGAGCAGACCCCGGAGAAGTCCAAGCTCTTCGGTGACAAGCCCGCCGAGCCACCACCCGCTCCTACCGCCTCGGCGACCCCAGGCCCGATCTCCGTGACCCCAGCCCCTGCCGCTGCTCCGAAAGCCGAGGAAAAGAAGGCCGACGCCCCCAAAGCTCCTGCAACACCGGCTCCCGCAGCCAAAGCCCCCGAGGCTCCGAAACCGGCTGCCGCCACCCCAGCACCGGCAGTCACTCCGGCCCCCGCGCCTGCTCCGGCCGCTCCCGCCACCCCGGCCCAGCCGAAGTAAGCAGTCCCGAAGCTCCCAATCTCCGAGAGGAAGGCCCCCACGCCTTCCTCTTTTTATATCTCCCCATCACTCCCGTTCTCCAACACTCCACCTCTGCTCCCATGGCTGTCTCCATCACTGTCGATTACACCAGCGATCTCCGCTGCCAGGCCACCCACGGCCCCTCGAAGTACACCCTCATCACCGATGCCCCCGTGGATAACTGCGGCAAAGGCGAGTCCTTTTCCCCCACTGACCTCGTCGCCACCGCGCTCGCCTCCTGCATGGCCACGGTCATCGGCATCAAGGCGCAGCAGAAGCAGCTCGATGTCACCGGCATGAAGGTCAGCATCGAAAAGCACATGAGCGAGGACAGCCCGCGCCGCATCGTGCGCCTACCCATCACCATCGAGATCCCGCTCCCGCCCGATCACCCCGAGCGCAAGCTTCTCGAAGCCACCGCCCTCGGCTGCCCTGTCCACCACAGCGTCCACCCGGACATCGACAAGCCCGTGACCTTCGTTTGGAAGGCCGCTTGAGCCGTAAAACGAGTTTTCCAACTCGTTCCCCCCACCTGAAACGAGTTGGAAAACTCGTTTTACGCCACGACCTCGATCCGGCTCGTCCCGCCCGCCCCACGCACCACCCGCACCTGCGTGGAAAGCCGCTCCTTGAGCAAATCCACATGCGAGATGAGACCGATGGTCTTCCCGCGTGATCGCAGATTCTCCAGCGCACTCAGCGCCACCTCCAGCGTCTCCGAATCCAGCGTGCCGAATCCTTCATCAATGAACAGCGAATCGATGGGATGATGCCGGCTCGCCAGCTCGCTCAGGCCCAAAGCCAGCGCCAAGCTCGCCAGGAAGCTCTCACCGCCGGAGAGGCTCTCCATTGGCCGATCCACATTCGCCTGATACAGATCGACGATGCGTAGATCCAGCTCATCGCCCGGAGCCGCCATCAGGCGATACCGCTCGGCCAGCACCTTGAGATGCTCGTTCGCCAGGCCGATGAGCTGCCGCAGCGTGAGCGACTGCGCGAAGCGTGAAAACTTCGCGCCATCTGCCGACCCGATCAGCTCCTTCAAGCGGCCCCAGCGCAGCGCCTCGGCCTCCGCGGCCTGCAACTCGGCTCCACCCGCCTCGCGACGCTTCCGCGCCTCATCATCACTCTTCGCCTGCTGCTCCAGCGAGCCCACCTCGGTGCGCTTTGTCGCAAAGGCCTCGTGCAACGCCTTCGCCGTCGTTTCCAGCTCGGCCAGTGCCTCCGCGTTCAACACCTGTTGGTCCGCCAAAGGCTTCCGCCGCGCTTCGAGCTGCTCCAACTTCGCTTTCAGCGCCGCGAGATCAGTTTGCAGCTTCGTGAGCTTCGCCTCCGCCTCGCGCAGGACCTTCTCCGCCGCCAAAACCTTCGCCTCATGCTGCTGGCGATCTTCCACCAGCGTCTGGCCGCCGAGCAGCTCGCTCAACTGCGCTTTCAACGCATCCGCCTTCGTCCGCAGCGACACGCCCTCGGCCTTTAACTCCTCCAGCCGCTTCGTCTTCGCCGCCTCATCCGCCTTCGCGAGCTGGATCTCGCCCTCCAGCTTCTGCCGCTCGCTGCGCTGCTGCGCCGCGTCCTGCTGCTTCTTCGCAAAGGTCACCGCTCGCTTTTCGAGCGCATCAAGTTCACGCTCGACATGTAAAACGAGTTTTCCAACTCGTCCCACCTCCTCATCACGAGTTAGAAAACTCGTGTTACGTCTCGCTCGCTCCTCCTCAGCCTCCAGCGCAGCCACATCCGGCACAACGATCTCGCCCAGCGCCTTCCGCATCTCCGCCACTCGCTTCGTCTCCGCGCCCACCTCCGTCTCCATCTTCGCCAGCTCACGCTCCAGCAGCGCCAGATCGCGATTCGCCTTGTCGCCCTGCTTCTCCAAGGTCGTGAGCAGCTTCCTCGCCGTCTGAAGCTGCGACTCAAAACTCGCGCCACTCGTCGCGAAGGGATGCTCGTTGGCTCCGCAGAGCGGACAAGGCTCGCCGGGCTTCAAATCATGCCGGTGCTCGTCAAAACCCGCCACCCGCTCCGCCTGCCGTGTCAACTCGCGTTGCGCTTCCAGCGCCTTCGCGAGCCTCTCCAGCTCGGCGCGATCCGTTTGGGCCTTCGCGCTGCTTTCCGCCGCTTTTTGCGCCAAAGCTACCGTCTGCTTTTCCGCTTCCGTGATCTTCAAATGCAGCGTTTGCGCCTCCGCCTGACGCTTCCGGCCTTCCGCCAGCTTTTCAAAGGTCGTACGCCATTCGCGGACAGCCACGCGCAGCTTCGGCAAACGCTCCGCCAACTCCGCATCGTCCACGTTTTGCTTCAGCCAAGCTTCCAGCGCCTGCGCCGCCTCAATGTGCGCCGCGAGCGCTTTCTCCGCCACTTCGCGACGTGATGCCGCCTCCTTCTGCTCCTTCGCCCAGGTTTGATACGTGGCGCGACTCTCGCCGAGCTGCTTTTCGAGCTGATCGCTCTGCGCAGACATGCCAGCGGCCTGTTCCCACAGTGGCTCACGTTTCGTGCGCTGCTGCTTCGCCTCATCGGCCAGCGCTTTGACCTGCAAAACCTCCGCGGCGGCCTGCGCCTGCGATGTTTGGAGCTGCTGCTCCATCGCGGCCAGCTTCGTCAACTCCGCCACGATGGACGCATGCTCGCGCTGATCATGCCACAGTTTTGTCGCGGCCTGGCTTTCGGTCGTCAGACGTTCGGCGGTCGTGCGGGCCTCGGTGAGATCGGTTTCCAGCTTCGTTCGCGCTTCGTCATCCAGCACCGTCACCGCGCCGAGGCTGGCTTTGAGCTGCTTCACCTGCTCGTCCTTCTGCCGATGCGTCTCGTAAGCCAGCACCGAGAGGTCGCTGTAAATCTCCGTGCCCGTGATCTTTTCCAGCAACTCCGCCCGCTCATTCGGCTTCGCCTTCAAAAAGGCCGCGAACTGTCCCTGCGCCAGCAGCACGGACCGCAGAAAGCGCTGCGCATCCAGTCCTGTGAGCGATTCGATCATCGGGTCCACCTCGCGACCTTTGTCCGCCAGGATCTCGCCCGTCGTGGCATCCGCCAGCGTGCGCTGCACCGGCTTCAAATTGCCCGTCTTCGTCTTCCCCAGCCGCCACGTCGCCCGCAGCCGACGCCCGCCCGTCTCGAAATCCACTTCGGCAAAACACTCCATCGTGTGCCGGCTCATCATCTCATCTGCCTTCTCATTCCCATAACGCGCCGCCCGGCCATATAGCGCCAGCGTCATCGCATCCAGCAAGGTCGATTTCCCCGCCCCCGTCGGCCCCGTGATCAAAAACACCCCCGCCGCACTCAACGGCACCTCATCAAACCGCACGACATGCGCCCCGCTGAGCGAGTTGAGATTCTGAAGTCGGACGGCGAGGAGGCGCATGGGGGAACTAGCCTGATGTGGCGATCAAGGCCAGCGTCAACTGTGTTCACACGAGCCGGAGGCTCAATCAGCCTTCAAATGCCGCACCAGAAACTCCGCCCGCAGCCGTGAGCCATATGGCGTTTCTGCCGCACCATGGCCTGTGCCGGCGATCGGCATGAAATCGAAGCTCTTCCCGGCTTTTTGAAGCGCGGCAACGACTTGCGTCGTGCTCGCGGGATCGACGTTCGTATCCAGTTCGCCAACGATAAGGAGCAGGTGGCCTTGCAGCTTGTGCGAGTCCTCCTTGTTACTGCTTTTCACATACGACTCATCCACCGGCCAGCCCATCCACTGCTCATTCCACCAGATTTTATCCATGCGGTTGTCATGACAGCCGCAGTCGGCCACGGCGACCTTGTAAAAATCGTGATGATCGAGCAGCGCCCGCATCGCGTTCTGCCCGCCAGCGCTGCCGCCGTAGATGCCCACGCAGCTCAAATCCATCCACGGGCGTGTTTTAGCAGCTTCCTTGATCCACAGCTTCCGATCCGGAAAGCCTGCGTCTTTGATGTTCTTCCAGCAGACATCGTGGAAGGCCTTGCCGCGATGATTGGTGCCCATGCCGTCCATTTGCACGACGATGAAACCGAGTTCGGCAATCACATGATGCCCCATCAACCGGCTGAACTCCTTCGGTGCAAACGAACCATGTGGACCGGCATAGATGTTCTCCACGATGGGATACTTCTTCGCTGGATCGAAGTTCGACGGCTTCACGATCACGCCGTGGATGTCCGTTTTGCCATCGCGACCCTTCGCCACGAAGCGCTCCGGCATCGTCCAGCCAGCAGCGAGCAGCGCGGAGGCATCCGCCTTCTCCAAATCACACACGAGGCTGCCATCGCAGCTCCGGCGGAGTTCGGTGACGGATGGCTGATCGGCGCGGGACCAGGTGTCGATGAAAAACTCGCGATTCGGCGAAAACTCGACACGGTGATTGCCATCGCCCTCGGTGAGCTGCTTGAAGCCGCTGCCATCGAAGTTCACGCGGCAGAGATGCTCGTGATACGGATCTTCCTTTTCCTGCAAACCGCTCGCGAGGAACCAGATCTCTTTTTTGGCCTCATCCACGTGCAAAACCTCCCGCACGGGCCACTGGCCCTTGGTGACTTGGTGCTTTGGATTGCCGGTTTTCACGTCGTAGAGCCAGAGATGGCACCAGCCATCACGCTCGCTCATCCAGATCAGCTCGCCGTTGCTGTGCAGCCAGTGACGCCAGCTTTTGCCAGAGTAGTGGATGAAGGTTTTCGAGGTCTCTTCCACCACCACACGCACGGCGCCGGTCTTCGCATTGACCGCGAGCACACGGTAGAGCTGATGGCCGCGCTGGTTGTAGTTGAAGTAAAACTCGCTGCTGTCCGGCGCCCACACGGCATCCAGTTCGCCGCTTTCGGTGAAGGGATTCTCGTAGAGATCACGCGCCACGCGGAGCTTCGTTCCATCGTTCTTTTCGATCACCCACTGCGGCTTTGGCAGCGGATCGCCGGGCTTGATGTAGTCGATGACTTTCAGCTTCGGCTGCACGCTGTCGTTCGGCGTCGATTCCACGATCGTCACCTTTCGGCGCTCCACCTTGTCCGCCTCGGTGAAGACCACACACGAGCCATCCGGCGATCGGAAACCGCGCTCGGGCTTCTTTGGAGCCTCCACTTTGGCCTTTGAGATGCCTTTTCCATCGATGATGAAGGTCTGTGCCTGCGACGCGCCTTCCACGACGGCG
>Ga0114980_10000762_pt1 | contig 22970 bp, 13 predicted proteins | sample S_140806_EF_Meta_FD_87018 | JGI IMG/M metagenome (GOLD analysis project Ga0114980, IMG submission 87018) | Freshwater microbial communities from Lake Simoncouche, Canada to study carbon cycling - S_140806_EF_MetaG | ecosystem: Environmental > Aquatic > Freshwater > Lake | place: Lake...
GACCGCGATGCGCTGGCCAATTTCGCCCGCGAAAATCACGATCTGCACCTCTTTGGCAAACCGGAGGTCGATTCCGCCAACGGCACCGCCGCGCCGAAGCAAACCCGCCGCGCCCGTTTGATTGAGGTTCACGAGGCCCACGGCATGAAAGCCCGCTTCAAGCAACTCGATGAGCTTGGATTGCACGTCGATCACTTCAGCAGCCAGGACAAGCCGCTCTTCGAAGTCATCGAAGGCGATGGCGACAATGCGAAGATCCACCCCGTGTTCAGTATCCCCGGCATCCTCGACAAGGTCATGGAGATCGGCAAACGTGGCATGGAGATCAAGCGCTTCAAAGGCCTCGGTGAAATGAACGCCAAGCAACTTTTCGAGACCACCATGGACCCGAACAAGCGCACACTGCTCCGCATCCAGCTCGACGAAACCAACGCCCACGAAGCCGAACGCATCTTCACCATCCTCATGGGTGACGTCGTCGAGCCTCGAAAGCACTTCATCGAAGAGAATGCGCTGAATGTGCGGAATTTGGATGTGTAACCCCTCGTGAAGCCCAAACGCTCCAGTTCAACCAAAGCCATCCAGCCCGCTCAGCGGAGCTTCGAGGACTTGGTGCGTGAACTGAAGACGTTCATCACCGAAAGCCGACGGCAGATCATTCGTGCGGTGGATTTTGCTCAGGTGCAGACCTGTTGGAGCGTGGGGCGTTATATCGTGGAATACGAGCAAAAGGGGGCAGATAGAGCTAAGTATGGAGCCAAATTACTTCCCAAACTTTCAGAACGGCTCACCACCGATTTTGGACAGGGCTTTGATGAGCGAAACCTCCGAAACATGAGGCTGTTTTATCGCACTTTTCCAATTTGGAACGCACTGCGTCCCGAATTGAACTGGACCCAATACCGCACCCTTCTCCGAGTAGAAGACCCCAAAGCCCGCGAGTGGTATATCGAGGAGGCCATCACCCAAAACTGGAGTTCTCGTGCCCTTGATCGCCAGATCAACCGCCTCTACTACGAGCGGCTGCTTTCCAGCCGAGACAAAAAGGCGGTGAAGAAGGAAGCGGAGGAGAAAATAGCCGAGTTACCGCCATCGCCGAAGGACTTCATTCGTGATCCGGTGCTGCTAGAGTTTTTGGGGCTGCCGGAAACCGGACGGCTGCTGGAGTCGAACCTCGAACAACGGCTCATCGATCACTTGCAGAGTTTCCTGCTCGAGCTTGGCAAAGGCTTTGCGTTTATCGGTCGCCAGGTGCGGGTGAGTGCGGAGACGAAGGACTTCTATATCGATCTCGTCTTCTACAATTACCTCTTGAAATGCTTCGTGATCTTCGATTTGAAGCCCCGCGAGCTGCGGCACGAGGACATCGGCCAGATGGACATGTATGTGCGCATGTATGACGACTTGCATCGCGGCAAAGGAGACAACCCTACCGTCGGCATCATCCTCTGCGCTGCGAAAGACGCCTCCATCGCCAAGTATTCGATCCTCAACGGCAGTGAGAAGCTTTTCGCTTCTCGCTACACGCTTGTGCTGCCCAGCGAAGAGGTGCTGCGCCTCGAATTGATCCGCGAGCAGCAGATGCTGGAAGGCTTCAAGCCAGTTCGAGCCGCCAAAAAGCCGAAGCGCCAAATTTCTCGATAAACACCTCCCCTTTTCATTCCCTGTTTCATGCAAGACTCCAACACACGCCCCATCTCCGTCGCTGACGAGGTCAAGAATTCGTTCTTGGACTACTCCATGTCTGTGATCATCTCCCGCGCTCTGCCGGATGTCCGAGACGGCCTCAAACCCTCCCAGCGGCGCATCCTTTACGCGATGCATGAGCTCTCGCTCTACCCGCCGAAGAAGCATGTGAAGTGCGCGAAGATCGCAGGTGATACGTCCGGTAACTACCATCCGCATGGTGAGGCGGTCATTTACCCGACGCTCGTCCACATGGGGCAGGAATGGGCCATGCGGGAGACCTTGATCGACCCGCAGGGGAACTTCGGCAGCGTGGAAGGCGATCCTCCGGCGGCCATGCGATATACGGAAGCTCGCATGACGCACCTCGGCGGCGCTTTGATGCAGGACATGGACAAGGATACGGTCGATTTCGTCCCGAACTATGACGAACGACTCACCGAACCGACGGTCTTCCCGGCGGCGTTTCCGAACCTGCTCGTCAATGGCGGCACGGGCATCGCCGTCGGCATGGCGACGAACATGCCGCCGCACAACCTCGGCGAGGTCGTGGATGCCGTTTGTGCGCAGATTGATAATCCTGCGATCACCACGCCGGAGCTGATGGCGCATGTCAAAGGCCCCGATTTCCCCACGGGCTGCACCATCATGGGCACCATGGGCATCCGCGATTACATGGAAACCGGCCACGGTAGCGTGCGCATCCGTGGTCAGGCGGAAATCGTCGAAAACGGCAACCGCGAGCAGATCATTATCACGGAGATCCCATATAACGTGAACCGCGCGGAGCTGGAAAAGAAGATCGCCGAGCTCGCGAACGAAAAAATCATCCCCGAGATCAGCGGCGTGCGAAACGAGTCCGATGAGAACTCGCGTCTCGTCGTCGATTTGAAGAAGGATGCGCGTGCACAGGTGGTGCTGAACAATTTGTACAAGCACACCGAGCTGGAAGCTTCGTTCAGCGTCCACATGCTCGCCATTGATGGCAACAGGCCGCGTGTCTTTGGTATCAAGGACGCCATCGCCTGCTACATCGAGCACCGCCGTGAGGTCATCATCCGCCGCACGAAGTATCTGCTCGCCAAAGCCGAGGTGCAGGCCGAGAAGCTCGAAGCCTTCCTCCTCGCTCTCAGCCGCCTCGATGATTTCATCAAGATCATCCGCGACAGCCGTAACCGCGACGAAGCCCGTGCCGGATTGAAGGCCTACACCTTCCCCGTCGCCACCGCCGAGCAACTCGGCCTGCTCATCCGCGGCCAGCCGAGCATCCAGGATGGTCGTTACGTCTTCACCGACAAGCAGGTCGATGACATCCTCGAACTCCGCCTCTATCAGCTCACCGGCATGGAGCGTGACAAGGTGAAAGCCGAATACGACGCCATACTCGCCACCATCAAGGACCTGCTCGACATCCTGGCTAGCGAGCAACGCGTGCTCACCATCATCAAAGACGAGCTGCACGTCATCAAGGCCAAGCACGCCTCACCGCGCCTCACTCGCATCGAGGCCGTCTCTGGAGACATCGACAGCGTCGACCTCATCCCGAACGAGGCCGCGATCGTCACCATGACGCACATGGGCAGCATCAAACGCACGCCTACCGCCGAATACCGCCTGCAAGGCCGTGGCGGCAAAGGCCTCAAAGGCATGGAAACCCGCGAAGCACAGAGCGAGGAGGACACCGACGACTTCGTCGAGCATCTCTTCAGCGCCCAGCTCCACGACTTCCTGCTCTTCTTCACGAACACGGGCCGCATGTATGTCGAGCGCGTGTATCAGATCCCGCAGGCCACCCGCACCGGCAAAGGCCGCAGCATCAAAAACGTACTCAACCTCCGCACGGAGGAGAAAATCGCCAGTGTGCTCATCTTGAAGGCCCAAGGCGCTGAAGACGACGCCATGTGGGCTGCGGACCGTTATGTGCTCTTCGCGACGAAGGACGGCACGGTGAAGAAAACCGCCCTCGAAGAGTTCAAAAACTACCGCAAGGACGGCATCATCGCCATCAAGCTCGATGAAGGCAACGACCTCGTCGATGTGGTGCTCACCGATGGCACGAAGGAAGTCTGCCTCGTCACGCATGAGGGCATGTTCGCTCGATTCCATGAGACGGGCGAAGATCTCGAATCACCGAACCTGCGCCCCATCGGCCGCAACACCGCGGGTGTGCGTGGCATCACCCTGGATGCCGACGACTTCCTGGTGAGCTGCCTCACGAACGAAGAAGGAGCCATGGTGCTCGTTGTTAGCGAAAACGGCCTCGGCAAACGTACCCCCTTCGTCGAATACCGTCTTCTCACCAATCGCGGCGGCAAAGGGGTCACGACGATGAATGTGACCGAGAAGACCGGCAAAGTCGTCGCTGCTCTCGCCGTGAAAGAAACGGACGAGCTCATGCTCATGACCAGCAAAGGTCAAAGCGTGCGCATTAAGGTCAGCCAGATCCGCGAAACGGGCCGCAATGCTCAAGGCGTGAAGCTCATGTCGCTGAACGAAGGCGAAACCATCCAGGACGTGGCCACGGTGATCTCCGAGGAGGAGGAAGCCCCTGCTGCGGAGGGTGAAAGCACGGCCGAAGCTGCTCCCGAAGCCCCGGCTGAGGTGGCATCGGATGAGCCTTCGGCTCCTGAAGCCTGATTTCGCTCCTTCAAAGGATTCGCTGAGTTGATAAGTCCTCGCCAGTGGCGGAGACTTTCTGCTTATGCGCCCGTTCGTCCTTCTCACCATGACTGTCACCGCCCTTGCTGCCGACTCGTTGACCTATCCGACCACCCGCAAGGAGGAGGTCGTGGAGACGCTGCATGGTGTGAAGATCGCTGATCCGTATCGCTGGCTGGAGGATGACAATTCGGAGAAGACCAAAAAATGGGTGAAGGCTCAAAACGAGGTCACGTTCGGCTATCTGGAGAAGCTGCCGCGTCGTGCGGAGATCCAATCGAGGCTCAAGGAGTTGTGGAATTACGAACGGGTGGGCATGCCCTTCGAACGCGGAGGGCGGTGGTTTTATTCGCACAACAGCGGGTTGCAGAACCAGCCTGTTTTGATGACGGCGGAGTCTCTGGAGGCGAAAGCGACGCTGCTGCTCGATCCGAATGCGATGTCGAAAGATGGCACCACCTCACTCAGCGACTACGAAGCCAGTGAGGATGGCAAACTCATCGCGTATGGCGTCTCGGAGGCGGGGAGCGATTGGAACACGATTCGCCTGCGTGACATCGCCAGTGGCAAGGATCTCGAGGATGTGATCCGCTGGGTGAAGTTCAGCGGCATTTCATGGCTCAAAGATGGCAGCGGCTTCTTTTATGCCCGTTACGATGAACCGAAGGCTGGAGCGGCTTTGACGGCCAAAAACGAGTTTCATAAGCTCTACTTCCACAAGCTCGGCACGAGCCAGAAAGAGGATGTCTTGGTCTATGAACGCCAGGACGAGCCGAAGTGGGGCTTTGGCGGTCATGTGACTGAGGATGGTCAATATCTCATCATTCCCGTGTGGCTCGGCACGGAGCCGAAGAACCGTCTCTTCTACAAAAAGATCGCTCCTGACGCCCCGGTGGTGGAACTGCTGAATGACTACGATGCCCGTTACGAGTTCATCGACAACGTCGGCCCGATTTTTTACTTCCACACGGACCTGAATGCCACCTGCTACCAGGTCATTGCCATCGACATCCGCAAGCCGCAGCGTGGCAACTGGCGCGTGATCGTGCCCGAAGTGCCGAAGGTGCTGCTGGAAAACGTGAGCACTGTCGGCGGCAAGATGCTCTGCCAGTATCTCCGCGATGCGAAGACCGAGGTGAAGTGCTTCGACATGGATGGAAAGCTCATCCGCGAGGTGAAGCTGCCCGGCATCGGCTCGGCGGGTGGTTTTGGCGGTCATCGCACGGACAAGAGCACGTTTTACACCTTCACCAGCTTCACCGAGCCGGGAGCGATCTACCGCATGGACCTCGAAAGCGGTGAGAGCACGCTTTGGAGGAAACCGGAGGTGAAATTCGATGGAGCAGCCTTTGAGACGAAGCAGGTTTTTGTGACCAGCAAGGATGGCACGAAGGTGCCGATGTTCATCGTTCACAAGAAGGGGCTGAAGCTCGACGGCTCGAATCCTACGCTGCTGTATGGCTACGGTGGATTCAGCATCAGCCTCACGCCTTCGTTTTCCGTCTCACGAGCCGTGTGGCTGGAGATGGGCGGTGTCTTTGCCATGCCCAATCTGCGCGGCGGCGGCGAATACGGCCGCGACTGGCATCTCGCTGGGGTGAAGCTGGGTAAGCAAAACGTCTTCGATGACTTCATCGCCTCCGCCGAGTGGCTCATCGCGAACAAATACACCAGCAGCGCCAAGCTCGCGATCCAGGGCGGTAGCAATGGCGGACTGCTCGTGGGTGCCTGCATGACGCAGCGGCCTGAGCTCTATGCCGCCGCTTTGCCTGCGGTGGGCGTGCTCGACATGCTGCGCTTTGAGAAATTCACCATCGGCTGGGGCTGGCGCAGCGATTACGGCAGCGTGGAAAACGGCGCGGAGTTCAAGGCCCTCCTCAGCTACTCGCCCTATCACAACCTGGAGCCAGGCACCCGCTATCCGGCCACCCTCGTGCTCACCGGCGATCACGACGACCGTGTGGTGCCCGCTCACAGCTTCAAATTCGGTTCCCGTCTTCAGGAAAGCCAGGCCAAGGACGGTCCGCCGGTGCTCATCCGCATCGAAACCAGCGCCGGTCATGGTGCTGGCACCGCCTTAAACAAGATGATCGAGAAGACCGCCGATGAGTGGGCCTTCCTCGTGAAGCATCTGGGCGTCGAAGCTACGCGATGATGTCCCTCAAAACATTCCCATGCACGTCGGTGAGCCGCAGATCGCGGCCACTGAAGCGGTAGGTGAGCTGTTCGTGGTCGATGCCCATGAGGTGAAGCACGGTCGCCCACATGTCATAGACGGTGCAGGCGTTTTCGATGGCATGGTAGCCGAAGTCGTCGGTGGCACCGTAGATGTGGCCGGGCTTGATGCCACCGCCGGCCATCCAGATGCTGAAACCGTAGGGGTTGTGGTCGCGACCGTCGGTGCCTTGGGCGAAGGGCGTGCGGCCGAACTCGCCCGCCCAGACGACGAGGGTGCTATCGAGCAGGCCGCGTGATTTGAGGTCTTTAACAAGCGCGGCGATGGGCTGATCGACTTGACGGGCCATGTTGCCGTGGCCTTTTTTGATCTCGCCGTGCTGATCCCACGGGTTGGGGCCTTGTCCGGCTCCGATCTTCTGCGGCAGGCAGCTCAGCTCGATGAAACGCACGCCGCGCTCGACCAAACGACGCGCCAGCAGGCACTGCTGGCCGTAGGCGGCGGTGGTGGTGCCGGTTTGGTCGATACCGTAGAGCTTTCGCGTCGCGGCGGATTCGCCGGAGAGGTCGCAGAGCTCGGGGACGGCGGATTGCATGCGCCAGGCGAGTTCGTAGTTCGCGATGGCGGCTTCCACATGCGTGTCGTGCTGCGTGGTGGCGGCAAAGCGGCGGTCCATCGCGCGGATGAAGTCGAGACGCTTGCGCTGCGTGGCGAATGGCTCCTGCGGGCGGATGTTTTTCACGGCTTCGGCTTCATCAACCTTGATGATGGAGGCCTGATGCTGGGCGGGAAGGTATCCATTGCTGAACAAACCGACGCCGCCATGCGGCACGCTGGCACCGCCGCTTTGCAGCACGATGTAGCCGGGGAGATCACGCGACTCGGTGCCGAGGCCATAGCTGGCCCAGGCTCCGGCGCTGGGGTAGCCGACGAAGGGAAAGCCGCTGTGCATGAAGAAATTGCCCTGCGCATGCTCGCTGAACTTTGCCGTCATGCTACGGATCACGCACAGTTCGTCCGCCACCGTGGCCATGTGCGGAAAGAGGTCGCTCACCGGCATGCCGCACTGACCGTGGCGCTTGTAGGCCCAGTGCGCAGGCTGCACGGTGCCGTTGTTGTTGAACTGCGTCTTCTTCACCTCGCCTGGCATCGGTTTGCCCGCGTATTTTTCGAGCTGCGGCTTCGGATCAAACGAGTCGATATGCGAAACACCGCCGCTCATGTAGCAAAAGATCACGCTGCGTGCCCTCGGTGCAAAACGCTTCGCCCGATGGACCAGCGGCGTCTCCGCCTGCATCAAGCCTGCCAACGCCGCCATCCCAAAGCCCGTGGAGGCGCTGGTGAGCATCTGGCGGCGGGTGAGCGAGTTATTCATCACGCAATGATGTCCCTCAGCACATTCCCATGCACATCGGTGAGCCGCAGGTCGCGGCCACTGAAGCGGTAGGTCAGTTGTTCGTGGTCGATGCCCATTTGGTGGAGGACGGTAGCCCAGAGGTCATAGACGGTGCAGACGTTTTCGGTGGCGTTGTAGCCGAATTCGTCGGTGGAGCCATAGACGTGGCCGCCTTTGACGCCGCCGCCTGCCATCCACACGGTGAAGCCGTAGGGATTGTGATCGCGACCGTTGTTACCTTGAGCGAAGGGTGTGCGGCCAAATTCGCCAGCCCAGACGAGCAGGGTGCTGTCGAGCAGGCCTCGTGAACGGAGGTCTTTGATGAGCGCGGCGATGGGTTGGTCGATCTGGTTGGCCATCTTGCCGTGGCCTTCTTTGATCGCACCGTGGTGGTCCCATGGATTGGCTCCGTTTCCGCCGCCAAGGTTGTAGGCGAGCGTGCTGAGTTCGATGAAGCGCACGCCGCGTTCGACCAAACGACGCGCAAGCAAGCATTGGCGGGCGTAGGCGGCTTTTTTCGGCTCGGGATCGTCGAGGCCGTAGAGTTTCTTCGTCGCCTCGGTTTCGCCGGAGATGTCGCAAAGGTCGGGGACGGCGGCTTGCATGCGCCAAGCCATCTCGTAGTTCGAAATGGCGGCCTCGACGTGCATGTCGTGCTGCGTGGTGCTGGCGAAGCGTTTGTCCATCGCGCCGATGAAGTCGAGCTGGCGGCGCTGCATGTCGTGCGATTGGCGCGGGCGAATATTGGTGACCGCTTCGGCTTCATCAGCCTTCACGACGCTGGCCTGATGCTGCGCGGGCAGGAAGCCGTTGCTGAACAGGCCGACGCCGCCATGCGGTGTCGCCGCGCCGCCGCTTTGCAGCACGACGTAGCCTGGGAGATCGCGTGACTCGGTGCCGAGGCCGTAGCTCGTCCACGCCCCGGCGCTGGGAAAGCCGAGGAAGGGAAAGCCGGTGTGCATGAAGAAGTTTCCCTGCGCATGCTCGCTGAACTTCGCGGTCATGCTGCGGATCATGCAGAGGTCGTCCGCCACGCCGCCGATTTGCGGGAAGAGATCGCTCACCTCAAGGCCCGACTGCCCGTAGCGTTTGAAGTCCCAGTGCGAGGGCTGAACGGTGCCGTTGTTGTTGAACTGCGTCTTTTTGACCGCCCCCGGCATCGGCTCGCCCTCGAACTTCTTGAGCATCGGCTTGTGATCGAACGAATCGACGTGGGACACGCCGCCGCTCATGTAGAGGAAGATGACGCTGTGTGCCTTCGGCGCGAAACGCTTGGCTCGATTCACGAGGGCTGCTTGCGACTCCTCTTGCATCAAACCAGCAAGAGCGGCCATGCCAAAGCCGGTGGAAGCGCGGTAGAGGAGGTGGCGGCGGGAAAGGGTTGTATTCATGAGCAGTGAAATTTGGCGCGTGAGCGTTTTGGACTGCTCCAGCCCTCTTGAGCTTTGCGGAGGCCTGGGGACGTTCGAAAGCGCCGGAGGTCCGGCGCATTCCAGGACGCTGTCGCGAGTTCTGAATGCGTGATCATTGGAGATAGATGAACTCTTTCAGGTTGATGAGGCTCTGCGCGAGGCTCGCCCATGCTTGAAGTTTTGGATCATCGCCGATCATCGAAGTTCGCGCGGCTTCGAGTGCTTGGTTCATTGCATCACGCTGCGATTGAAGGCGCGTGAGTTGCGTTCGCTGGGCATTCGAGAGCGTGGCAAGGATGTCGGCTTCGGTGATGGTGCTGGATTCGATGCGGGCGGTCTTGGCGATGTCTTCGGGCGTCAAAGCGCGGTCGTAGAGGCGGGCGCGGAAGATGCGACCAGAGAGACCTTTGTTGCCGGAAGGAGAGCCGTGGCGGCAGCCGAGGAGGATTTGGCTGGCGTCGGTTTCAAAGACGGCGGCGGGGGCTTTGCGGTAGGTGATGCCGTAGGGTTTGCCATCGCGGTAGCCGCTGATGGTGCCATCGGGTTGATAGACGACGGCGATGTGGACGGGGCGTGTGGCGGCTTCGGTCTCGGCGGGACCTTCGAAGAGTTCGCTACGATTGAAGTGGTCGCTTCCGGCGACCCAGTGGGCGGCTTGTTTTTCGCCGAAGACAAGGGAGTCGAAGATGCCGCCGTTTTTTTCCTGCACAGTGAGGACGCCGCCGCCTTGCTGGGTGAGGTTGTCGAGCATGACCCAGGCTTCGAGGGTCTTGGCGGTGAGTTTTTTCGGCAAGGAGCCGGATTTGGCCATGGATTTGCCATCGAGGATGAGGGCACCGTTTTCGAGGCGGGCTGTGTCGGTGAGGGTGAGCGGGAGTTTGCCTTTTGTGTCGTTGAGGTTGTCGAAGGTCCATTCGGCGAGGGGGGAGGGGACCGAATTGACGGGATTGATCGGATTGACAGCTTTGAGGAGTTTTTGGCGAGCGGGGGCTAGGATGGCGGTGATTTGGTGGTTGATAGCGGTGAGCTGGTTTTTTTGTTCAGTGAGCTTTTGGGCTTCCTGATTGGTTTGGGCTTGGAGTGTGGTGAGGTAGGCCTGGCTTTGAGTGACTTCGTCGGCGGTGGCTTCGCGTGAGAAGGCTTCGCGGAACATCTGGCGGATGCGTTGGTCGTCGGGTGTAATGGTGGAGGTGCGCAGGGCCCAACTGCGGGCCCAATCGATGACGTTGGGATCGTTGAGCAGGGTGAGAGATTGGGCGGGGACGTTGGTTGCATCACGCTTGCCGCGAGTGGCGAAGGGCACGGGGGAGTCGAAGGTGGTAAGGAAGAGTGGGAGGGAGTTGCGGATGACTTTGATGTAGATGCTGCGGCGGTCGTCGCCGCTGCCGACGGATTCGCCGTAGAGCGTGGGGTCGAGCTTGCCGGAGAGGGTGACGATGGAGTCGCGGATGGCCTCGGCTTCGAGGCGGCGGGTGCTCCAATGACTCAGTAACTTGTTCTCTGGGTCCAACTGAGAACTGAGAACTGAGAACTGTGAACTCCGCTGAAACGCTTTCGATGACACCATGAGCTTCACCATGTCTTTGATGCTGCCGCCGCTGTCGATGAAGCGCTGGGCGAGGAAGTCGAGCAACTCAGGGTGCGTGGGGAGATCGCCGAGCTTGCCGAAGTTGTCGGTCGTGGCGACGATGCCGCGGCCGAAGACGTGATGCCAGAGGCGGTTCACGATGACGCGTGCGGTAAGCGGGTTGCTCTTTATGTCCGCCATGCGCTCGGCGAGTTCGAGGCGGCCGCTTTGCTTCGTGGCGAAGGGCGTGGGATCGAGCGCGTCGAGGAATCGGCGCGGGACGATCTCGGCGGGCTGTTTGTGGTCACCACGAACGAAGAGCGCGGCGTCTTTGGCATCGGCTTCGATGACGCCGGGGACGCGAGTGGGAAGCGGGAGCTTGGCTTCGAGGTCGTGGTAGCGGCGGAGGATTGGCGTGATGGAGTCGAGGGAGAGCTTTTGGGATTGGATGAGGGCGTCGAGGGCTTCGGCGTCGGCATCGGTGAGGGTGTTGGATTGCCAGGTGGAGATGAGTTGAGACGGGGATGCGGATGAGGGCGTCGGCGCTCCTGGTGGGGTCTTGTCTTTGGTGATGACGGCGTCGGTGAGGATGAACCACGATGGGGCGTTGGCTTTGTATTCCGCAGGCATGTCGGCGGCGGTGGTGAGCTGGAGGAAGATTTCGTCGTCCTTCCAGAAGTCGAGGTCGAGGCTGCGCCAAGCGAGTTTTTCGTCTTTGGGCTCTTTGAGTTCGACGGCTTTGTGGATGGTGCCGGTGCGCGGGTAGTTTTGGACGACGTATTTGGCCTTCACGCCGCCATTTCCGGCGACGCGGAACCAGAGGGTGCCACCAGGATTTTTGAAGCGGTCGGTGACGAGGACGGCGCGGTCTTTTTGAGTGAGGGGGCTGGAGAGGTAGCCGCTGGGGTGGATGCGGATGCCATTTTCGATGAGTGAAAACTCTCCCGGTTTGGAGTGGGGGAGGCCGTGGAAGGTGAAGGTTGGAGTTCTTTGTTCTTGGTTCTTCGTTCTTGGTTGTTCAGAGGTCGACGGGAGTTTGGAGAGCCAGTTGGTGATGAGGGTGGTTTTGATCTCGGTTTTGAGTTTTTGGAGTTCGGCGCGGATGGCGTCGCCGGTGCCGGGAGCATTGGCGTCGATGACGGCGGGGTGGGTGCTGGTGAAGATGCCGTAGAGGGCGTAGAAATCGGCCTGGGAGATGGCGTCGAACTTGTGGTTGTGGCAGCGGGAGCAGGAGACAGTGAGGCCTTGGAAGGCCTTGGTGACGGTGTCGATTTGGTTGTCGGTGAAGGTGACCATTTCATCGAGCGAATCGACCGGCGAGAAGCCGTGCAGCACCATGCGAAGCTGCGCGATGCCGATGGCGCTTTCGTTGAGGCCGTTCTTCAGCCGTGGCTTTAGCAGGAGGTCGCCTGCGATGGCTTCTTTGACGAGCTGGGGATAGGGAACGTCGTCGTTGAAGGCGCGGATGAGGTAGTCGCGGTAGCGCCACGCGTAAGGGATGGCGGGGTCTCCCTCGGAGCCGTAGGACTCGGCGTAGCGAACCCAGTCCATGAAGTGGCGGGCCCATTTTTCGCCGAAGGAGGGGGAGTTTAAGAGGGCGTTGATTTGGTCTGACGGGTCGGACTTGTCGGACGAGTCCGACGGAGGCAAACCGGTGAGGATGTAGCTGATGCGTCGGCGGAGGGTTTGGGCGTCAGCGGGAGGAGCGGCGGGGAGGTTTTGTTTTGTCAGCTCGGCGTCGATGAAGTCATCGATGGTTTTGAGCTTTGAGTTTTCAGTTTTGATCTTTTGGAAGGCCCACCACTCCTTCCGGCGTGCGAGCGTGGCGGACCACGCGGTTTCTTTTTCGACCTGCTCTTTGCTCGGGGGAGCATCACGGGGATCGACAGCGCCTTCGCGAATCCATTGCTCGAAATCGGCGATGACCTTGGCGTCGAGTTTGGCGCCGTTTTTGGGCATCTTGAGGTCGTCGTGCTCGTGGCGGAGGGTTTGGAGGAGGAGGGAGTTTTTGGGATCGCCGGGCTTGATGGCATCGCCGGAGTCGCCGCCGGTTTGCCAGCCGGGTCGGGAGTCGAGCACGAGGCCGCCTTTCTGCTTCGTGGCGGTGCTGTGGCACTCGTAACACTCCTGCGCGAGGATGGGGCGGATGCGGGACTCGAAGAAGTCGAGTTGTTGAGGAGTCGGTGCGGCGAAGGAATAGCCGCAAAGAATCGCAGAGAACGCAAAGAGGAGTTTTTTCATGCCAGGAGCCTCCGGGTGATGGTTTCGGCGGCCTGGATGCAGAGGTGGCCGAGTTTTTCGAATTGATCGCGTTTCAGGCGGAAGCTCGGGGCCATGACGGTGACGGCGGCGACGGGGTAACGGTATTCATCAAGCACCGCAGCGGCGGCGCAGTGGATGCCTTCGAGGCCTTCCGCGAGATCGGTGGAGTAACCACGCTTGCGCGTTTTGTTAAGATCGGCTTCGAGGGCGCTGCGGGTGGCGAGGGTGGTGGGCGTGTATTGCTTGAGCTTCACGCTGGCGAAGAAGGCATCGAGTTCAGCACGCGGCAGATGCGCGAGGACGGCCTTGCCGGGGGCACAGGAATACATCGGCACCTGAAGGCCGACGGTGCTGCTGACCTTGATGGGCTGGGAGGAAATGCACTGCTCTAGCACGGTCATCTTGTGGTTCACGCTAGTGAGGAGCTGGGTGGTTTCGCCGGAGGCATCGCGCAGCCATTTGAGGGATTCGAGGGCGCAGACGACGAGGCTTTTTTCTCGAACCTGCGGGCGGGAGAGGTCGAAGAGCTTGTTGGTGAGCACGAAGCGCTTGTCGTCCTCGCGGCGCTGGAGGTAGCCGCGATTGTGCAGCGTGCCAGTGATGCGAAAGACGGAGTTCACCGGCAGATCCAGCTCGCGGGCGATCTCGGTGAGGCTCAGTCCGGCGCGATGGCGACCGAGGAGTTCCAGGATGGCCAGCGTGCGCTCGGTGCCGGGCGCGGAGGAGGTGTCGTCGAGGGAGATGGTGGCTTCTTTGAGCATTTCTAAATCCAGAAACGATTCTGGATTTGGAAATCTATCAGGCCGATTGCCGGGCAGCGGACCATTGCTTGGCGAAGTAGGTGAGGATCATGTCGGCTCCGGCGCGGCGGATGCCGATGAGGGATTCGTGGACGATTTTGGCCTCGTCGAGCCAACCGGCGGCGACGGCGGATTTGATCATGAGATACTCGCCGCTGACCTGGTAAGCGGCGATAGGCAGGGGAGTGGTGCTGCGAATGCGGGTGATGATGTCGAGGTAAGGACCAGCGGGCTTGACCATGAGGATGTCGGCACCTTCGGCCTCATCGAGAGCGGCTTCGCGGAGGGCCTCGCGAAAGTTCGCGGGGTCCATCTGGTAGGTTTTCTTATCGCCCGCACGCGGGGCGGAATCGAGAGCGCCGCGGAAGGGGCCGTAGTAGGCGCTGGCATACTTGGCGGTGTAGCTCATGATGGAAACGGCTTCGTAACCAGCCCCATCGAGAGCGCTGCGAAGGGCGGCGACACGTCCGTCCATCATGTCGCTCGGCGCGACGATGTCGGCCCCGGCTCGAGCGTGGCAAAGCGCCTGCTGCTGGAGCACGGCGACGGTTTCATCATTCAAGATGCGACCGTCATCGGAGACGAGGCCGTCATGGCCGTCGCTGTTGTAGGGATCGAGAGCGACATCGGTGATGACGGTGAGGCTGGGGTGGGCTTTTTTCAAAGCGCGGATGGCTCGCGGCACGAGGCCGTCATCAGCGGCGCAGGCGGCGGCATCGCGGGTTTTGAGTTCATCGGGGATGCGTGGGAAAAGGACCACGGCAGGCACGCCGAGGGCGTGGGTTTCACCGGCTTCCTTCACGAGGCCATCAAGGCTCCAACGCGTGCAGCCGGGCATGGAGGCGATGGGCGTGTTGTCGCTGCCTTCCTGGAAAAAGAGCGGGTAGATGAGGTGGCCGGGATTCAAATCGGTCTCGCGCACGAGATCACGGATGGCGGGGGACTGGCGGTTGCGGCGCGGGCGGATGGGGAGGTTCATCTTCGGTTCTTGGTTCTTCGTTCCTGGTTGCTTGGTTCTAGCACGCTTCGAGAGACATGAAAGTTGCGTGTGGCATGGAGAGAAGGGGCGTGGTAGGAGCCGGGGATGGCTTTTCGATGCTTTTTGATCCTCGGCGCGGCTGTGTGCCTGAATGCTTGTTCGCTGGTGACGACGCCACTGGGCGTGGCGGGTGGTTTGGCGAGTGCCACGGTGAAGGCGACGGGTGGTGTGGCGGCCGCAGGTGTGAGAGCGATGGGGCGCGGTGGCAAGCCTGCGCCACAACAACCGCCTCCTCAACAGCTAGCGCCCGCGTATCCGCCGCCCCCGCAGGGATACTATTATCAGCAGCCGTATCCTCAGCAGGCCGCGTATCCGCCACCGGGCTATGCGCCGCCTTATCCGCAGCAGCAGCCGTATCCATATCCGGCGCAACAGCAGCAACCGCAGGGACAGTGGTATCAGGGGCGCTGGTATCCGTATGCGCCGCAGAGGTGAGGGTGGGGATAAAAAGACCGTATTGACGGTGGACAGCTTTAGCTTCGCGAACGGAGCTTGTTCAGCCAAGCTTCGACATCGTGCACGACTTCCTCACGCTGCACGTCGTGAAGCAGAAGGTGGTAGGAGCGGGTGAACCAGAGGAGCTTTTTTTGCTCGCTGCGCATCTGGCCGAACCAGTTTTGAATCTGATCGGCGGAGGAGAGGATGTCATGTGGCGAGGCGAGGAAGAGCACGGGCATTTTCAATCGTTTGGCGGCGTCGGGATTGGCGTCCAACATTTGGCCGATCTCGGTGAGCAGTCGCAGGCTGAAGGCGCTGATGTGATGCGGTGTTTTCGCCATCTGGCTGCCGTGGGTGGTGGAGGAGGTGACCTGAATGTCTTTTTCATTCACACCGGCGAGATCGCCGAGGGAATAACGTGTGCGTGGTGAGATGGCGGCGGCGGCTTCGAGCAGCCAGCGCTGAAAGCCGCTCATCGTCATGCGGAGTCCGGCGACGGGAGAGGCGAGGATGAGGCCATCGGGATCTCCCCAGCGCGGGCGATTGGCGGCGGTGTGGGCGGCGATGAGGCTGCCGAGGCTCTCGCCATACCAGATCACGGGCACGCGAGGATGACGGCGCTTGATGAGCTTGTGAAAGGTGGTGAGGTCTTTTTGCCAAAGGCGGCCGCTTTCGATGTCGCCACGAGCGGCCACATCGGGATCGTTTCCCTGGCCGCGAACTTCATAGGCATAGACGGCGATGCCGTGCTTCGCGAGATGCTCGCCAAGCGGCCAAAAATCCGAGGTGGCTCCGCTGAGGCCGTGGATGGCGATGACGATGACCTTGGGTTTTTGATGGGCGGGAGTGCCCCAGGATTTCCAGGGCATCGCTTTGCCATCAAAGCTCACCCAATCGGTGGCGCAGAGAACTTCGGTGTCTTTTTTCGACTGGCTGGCGCAGGCGCCAAGCAGGGCGCAGACGATGATCACGTGCCATCTCATGCGCCGATGACCTCCAAAGCCGTACCGATGAAGCGCATCTGTGTGGCGACACGATCATCGAGCGAGAACTCGGACGGCGTTTCAAAGGTCATTGTCAGTCGGCAGCCGCGGCGGTGCAGCTCGACCGCCTCCGGCATGCCTGGGAGGTTGGCGGGAAGCTTGCGGTGTAGAATGAGGCCGTCGCGGGCCTTTTCACCTTCGATGCGGCGGCGAGGATCGGGCCGGATGGGCCTGGCGCAGCGGGCAAGGATCTTCTCCCCGATGGCGGCGCGACCATGGGACAGCTCATACACATAACAGCCCTGGGCGTCATAATCCTCGTGAAGGCAGAGGCCGGCCTTAAGTTCGCGGCCGTCCAGCCACCTTTGCCAGGCGGTGCTGAGCGGATCATCGGCCAGATGAAAGCGGCGATTAAGGTCGAGGCCTCGATGATCCACCCGCGTGTTGAGGCGCATGCCAACGGGGTTGAGCAGCGGCAGCAGCAGAAACGAATCGCGCTGGAGCCTGGTGATGTTTTTCTCGGCCCACAGAAGCAGGCCCCACATTGAGCCGGGTTCATCGCCATGGACCCCGGTGGAAAGGTAGAAGGCCGGCACGCCTGTCCTGGCAGCCTGGGTTTCCAACGCGAGGACGGGGTGTCCATCCACGGTGAGGAGCGTGGTGGCCTTCATCCCGGCTGCTTTTTGCAGCGCCTTCCAGCGGCGCGTAACGAGGCGGATGTCGTGGGCGTGATGCAGCGGCAGGAGTTTCATCAGGAGGCGAATTGAATGGCGGCGATCTTCTCTGCCATGTCATGACTAGCGCAGAAGACGAGCTCTGCGGCGGCGGCACGCGAAAGCCGTGCCCGCATGCTCACGACCTCGCCGATGCTTTGGCCATCCACAAAGGCCTCCACCGGGCGGTGAACCGGATCGAGGCTGCGAATCTCCACCGTGGTATCCGGTGAAAGCAGAGCGCTGCGCCAATGCGCAGGCTCCAGCACGTTCGAGCCGACGAGTAGCCACGCAGGCGTATCGGCGAGCAAGGGCGCGGCACCCATGCTACGGGCGTAGGCCGTGCTTCCAGCAGCGGTGGCGACGAGGGTGCCATCGCTGACGAGCTTCGGGATGCGCGAGACGCCGTTCACGATGACTTCAAGCCAGGCCGACTGGCTGGTGGAACGCTCGATCCAGGCATCGTTGAAGCCGTGCGCGGTGTGCGTCTTGCCTTCGCGATCTTCAAACTCAAGGAAGAGCATCGGAAGCTGTCGGAAGATCACATCACGCGGCGGGAAGGCATGCTCAGCCACCTGATCGGGGCCATTGAGCAGGAAGCCGAGGTGGCCGGCATTGATGCCGAAGAAGGGCAAACGTGCCCGCCAGTGCTCGCGGATGCTGCGGAGCATCGCTCCATCACCGCCGATGACGGTGATGAAATCGGCGGCGCTGGCTTCGTGATGCTGTTTTTCGAGTGGAGCGGCCAGCTCGCGTGCTTTGGGGTTCCGGCCATCGGCTTGGAGGAAAAGCTTTGCTCCCTCCAGCGTGCCGCGAGCCCAGGTGCCGGGGATGGGAGCACGGTAAAGGCCGTAACGCTCGATGTAGGCGAGAGCGCGGGGATGCAGCAGATGCTCCAAATTTTCACCACGGCTCAAACGGTCGCGGATGGTGGTGCTGGCCCCTTCGACGAGGATTTCGATGATCTGCGCCTGCGGCGGAAGATCCTTTTCATCGAACTCAAAGCCGGGTCGCTTCATCACGGCGAAGTTCGCCCGCTGCCAAAGCTCCGTGCCATGCGCCCAGGTGCGCTGGATGGCCGATTCACCGCGTGCGCCGCCTGCGATGAGATCCGCGCCGACGACGTGCCAAAGCTCGTGATCCTTCTCGAAGCGTTCTTGAAGCTCAAAATTCCGCGAGAAGGTCTCCCGCTCGAAATCGCTGAGATCGACGACGACATTCGGGATGCCGCCGAAGACGATGTCCGCCAGTGTGGCGCGGTAAACGGGCGGCACGCTATCGGTGATCGGCTTATCCGGCCGTGGGCCGCAGGGGATGACACGCACCTCATCGAAATGCTGCGTCATCACGCGGGCGATTTGCGCGTGATGATGGCCGGGCGGGTTAAAACTGCCTCCGAAGATGGCAAGGCGATGCATGCGCCCATGTTGGCGGCGGTTCGCGAAAAGAGAAATTGGAAATTTGACGGCGGAGGCGCATGGCGGGAGCTTTTCCGCATGAAACCTTCTCAACTGCCCTTGATCGCCGTCGCGCTGCTACTCGCCGGGATGGTCTTCATCGTGTTTGATAGGTCGCAGCCGGTGAAATCAGCGCATGGCTCCGCGGCACCGGGGACGGTGGGAGCGGCGATTGCGCAGTCCACCACGGCCAAGCCGGTGATGGTGGAGTTTTACGCGGACTGGTGCGGGCCCTGCAAAGTCGTGGGGCCGCAGGTGGAGGAGTTTGCCAAGGAGGTGGCATCAAAGGCGAGGGTGATTCGCGTGAATGTGGATGAAGATTCCAGGCTGGGGCAGCAGCACGGCGTGCGCGGCATTCCGGCCTTCATCGTCTTTAAAAACGGCCAGGAGACGGCCCGGGATGTCGGGGCGATCTCGAAGGAGCGGATGCGTGAGTTGCTGGCGGAGTGAGTTTGCGGTTGCGGGAAAGGGGCGCGTGTCATTGTATCGCCGCCCGCATGAAACCGCTCCTTTTACTCTGCTCTCTCGCTTTGACCGCACCGGTTGTGATGGCCGTGACACCGGATGGGAAACACAAGCTCGTGCTCATCGCCGGGAAGCCGTCGCATCCGCCGGGCATGCATGAGTTCCGCGCGGGCTCGATCCTGCTGGAAAACTGCCTCAAGAGCGTGCCGAACCTCGTCGTGGATCGTCACGAGATGGGCTGGGTGAAGGCCGAGGCCGCCTTTGCCGATGCGGATGCTGTGGTGATCTACGCCGATGGTGGTGGCAAGCATCCCGCGGTCGTGGACGGGCATCTGGAGACGCTGCGCCAGCTCATCGCCAAAGGCATGGGCTTTGGCTGCATGCACTACGGCGTGGAAGTGGTGGCGAATGAGGCCGGGAAGGAATTCCAGGAATGGCTCGGCGGGCACTATGAGAATTCCTTTTCCTGCAATCCCATCTGGTCGGCGAACTACACGAAGCTGCCGGAGCATGCGATCACTCGCGGTGTGCAGCCCTTCACCACCGAGGACGAGTGGTACTTCAACATGCGCTTCCGTCCGGCCTTCAAGGATGGCCTTGCCACCGCCGATGATGGCGCGGCCAAATTCGCCCCCATCCTCACCGCCACGCCCACCGATGCCACGCGTGACGGACCCTATGTGTATCCGAAGGGACCGTATCCGCACATCCAGGCGGAGAAGGGCCAGCCCGAGACGATGATGTGGGCCATCGAGCGGGCTGATGGCGGTCGCGGCTTCGGCTTCACCGGTGGACATTTTCACAACAACTGGGGCAATGACAACGTGCGCAAAGCCGTGCTGAACGCTTTGGCATGGGTGGCAAAGGTTGAAGTGCCTGCCAATGGCATCGAATCGAAAGTGTCCGACGAAGAACTCAAAGCCAACCTCGATCCGAAACCGGCTCCGAAGCCCAAAAAGACCGCCCTGGAGATGCCGAAGGTGTTTCAGCGCGTGGCGGCGAAGTGAGTCTCACGACTTTGTGGTCTGCGTTTTCGCTGCTGTGCCTTGAGAACTCGGGGAGCCTGGAAATGGGAATGAACAGCCGCAAAAGATCGCAAGGAGCGCAAAACCAAAGCCTTGGAGAAGGAAGTCGATTCACCTTCCAAGCGAGTCCTTCGGCATGAGGTTTTGATCTCTTAATCCCTCTCATTGCGATCTCTGCGTTCTTTTGCGGCGATTTCCGCCTTGGGATTTTGGGTGTACTCGTTCTCACACGAAGGCACAAAGGTTGTATTCCTTCGTGGCTTGGTGCCTCCGTGTGAGCCTTTTCATCCCTTGATGTTATACGGGAGTTCACGACGGCACAGAGACGGGGTGGTTTTCTCCACTCACATTCGTAATCATGGAGACGAAGGTTCGGTGGTCGCGAGGATGTCCTCGAAGCGTTGTTTCCAGGCGGTGGCGCTGGTTTCACGGAGGAGCCAGCGGCGGCCTTCGGCGCCGCATTCGACGCGGATGGGCATGGGGAGGTTTTCCATGGTCAGGACATCGCGGAGGAGGCTTTCGGCGTTGCCGGGTTCGTGAAGGAGGCCGGTGACTTCGTGCTGGACGGTTTCGGCGAGACCGCCGGAGCGGGCAGCGAGCACGGGCTTGGCGTAGTCGTAGGCTTCGTAGGCCACGAGGCCGAGGGGTTCCCACCAGACGGATGGGGCGATGAGGGCGCGGCATTTGCGCAGCGTCTCGTGCTTTGTCTCGCCGCTGATCTGGCCGAGGTGGCCGATGAAGGGATTCGTGCGCAGGCGTTGCTGCACGAGGGATTCGAGCGGGCCTTCGCCCGCGATGAGGAGCTGCGGTGTTTTGTTGCCGAGCTGGGCTCGCAGCGCATCCCAGGCATCGAGCAGGGTGGCGATGCCTTTTTCCGGCACGAGTCGGCCGAGGAAGAGGTAGTAGCCGGCGTCTTCGGTGCGTGGTGCACTGGGCATAGCATCCCAGGAATGGCGCAGGGTGTGAATCTTCGATGGGTCGATGAGGCCGGCCTGCACGAGGCGATCCCGCATGAAATCGGAGATGGCGATCCAGGCTTTCACACTGCGCAGCCAGCCGCTGCGGCGGAGAAAGCGGAGCATGAGGGCAAAGACGGCGCTTTTGAGGGCGGAGTTTTGCCAGGCACCAGCTCGCACCTCGGCGAAATGGCGACCGTAAAGCCCGTCCGGGCACACCTGGCCCTTCACGAAGAGGGTGCCGCCGACGGAGAAGGGGCGGAAGTTGTGCAGATACTGGATGACGGGCACGCGACGCTGCAAGGCGGCATGGTAAAGCGAGGGCGAGCCGACGGGGTAGATGTTGTGAAACAGCGCGGCCTTGGCGCCGGTGGCATCGAGCGACTGCTCGAAGGCGGCGCGGCTCTCGCGATTGTAAAAGAGGCGCTTCAACTGGCCGACGGCGTTCGGTGCGTCCTCGCGCTTCCACGCGGCGCTGTCGAAGAAGCAGCGGTGCATCGGGTGCGTCTCGGCGAGATGATTGAAGATGCGGTCCACGCTCTTTTCCTCGCCACCGGGGAAAAGGTATTTGTTGAAGACCTGGAGGATGGCGGTGCTCATGCGCGGTCGAGATGCCTCTTGGCCCATTCTTCAAAGACGTAGAGCTGCCACACACGCTGGCTCAGCGGCCAGGCGGCCTTCGAGTCGAGTCGGCTGGAGAAATAGGCGTCACACATCTGCGAGGTGAGCGCGGTATCGAAAAGGCCTCGCTCGCGGCTTTGGCGGCTTTCGAGGGTGTCGCGGATGCGCTGCTGCCACTTTGGAAGGCGCATCCACTTCATCAAAGGCAGCGTGAAGGTCTTCTTGTGGCGGTCATCGTAGATCCACGGCGGCAGCAGCTCGCGGAAGGCCTCGCGCAGGATGCGCTTGCCACCGCCGGGCGTGAGCTTGGCATCCGGCGGGATGAGGCCAGCGAGGGCGAAGACTTCCGCATCGACGAGCGGCACGCGGAGTTCGAGGCTGTGGGACATGCTCGTCCAGTCGTTGTCACGCAGGAGGGTGTTCGCGAGGTAGGTTTGCGTCTCGCGGAGCAGCAGCTCATGCAGCCACGAATCCGGGGCGTGAATATCAAAACGGGGCGTGGCTGGCATGGGCAGCGATGGACGCAGAAGCCGTGCCACCTCCTCGGCGGGCAGAATGCTGCGGCCATGCGCCTGCCAGGCCTGCGGATCGTTTCCCGCACCGCCCAGCCCGTAAAACAGAGCCTTCCAGCTTGGTTTGCCCTTTAGCGAGGCGGGCAAGATCCGATTCATTTCGCGCATCAGCGGGCCAGCGAGCTTCAGCGGCGACTTCGCGGCCACAGCGGCGAGGCGATGGTAGTTGTAACCCGCCCACCATTCATCGGCGCCGAGGCCGCTGAGAGCGACTTTGACCTCGCGAGCGGCGACTTGCGAAACGAGCCAGGTGTTGAGCGCATCGCCGGTGGGTTGATCCATGGCATCGAAGTAGGCATCGAGCTTGGATTCGAGCGAGGCAGCGCTCAATCGCTCACGGAAAAACGAGCAGCCGAGGTGCTTCGCGGTGCGTTCGGCCGCGTCGGTTTCATCCGGCACGCCGGCATCATCCTCGTAACCGATGGAAAAGGCCTTCACGACCTCCTGGCCGCTCGTTCGCATGCACGCCGCCAGCAGGGTGGAATCGAGTCCGCCGCTCAAAAACACACCCACCGGCACATCGGCCACGAGATGCGCCTGCACGCTGCTCATCACGCCTTCCCGGACGCGACGCTGCTGCTCGGCGGGATCGATGATCCAGGCTTCACGACCCGGCCAGCGTGGCTCAAACCATCGCCGCAGTTCCACACGGCCTTCACGCCATTCGAGCAGATGCCCTGGCGGCAAGCAGTGAATGCCTTCGAGCATCGTGTGCGGTGCCTGCACGGCTCCCCAGCGCAAAAA
>Ga0114980_10000767_pt1 | contig 22926 bp, 15 predicted proteins | sample S_140806_EF_Meta_FD_87018 | JGI IMG/M metagenome (GOLD analysis project Ga0114980, IMG submission 87018) | Freshwater microbial communities from Lake Simoncouche, Canada to study carbon cycling - S_140806_EF_MetaG | ecosystem: Environmental > Aquatic > Freshwater > Lake | place: Lake...
TACTGGTTTGTTATATGTTGGCAAAGAATAATTGACATCGTTCCTTGTACTTATGTAATCTACATCATTAGGATAATTAATTGTAAACCCAGTAATCACAACTGGATGTTTGTCAAATGTGTAGGCTCCATGTCCAGTAAGATAACACAGTGGCGGTGGAGTTCCAGCTTTTGGGTTTGTGTCTTTTCCATAAAACATTTTTGTAGCACATTTGAAGAAATGCATTACTGCAAGTAAATATGCAGCTTCAGTTGAATCCTGTGCAGTAAAGTCACCAGTAATACTGATGTTGTCTACAGCACTGTTTTTATAGTTATAAGATCTATAATTTGAATGAGTTAAATCAACACTGTCATAGTTTGCAACATATGAAACTTGAATTGTTGGCGTGTATGGATATATAACTCCATTGGTAGCCTTTAGTGGATGTAGCAGATCGGCATCCTCTGCAATCTTGTAGAAGTAATTTGCACTGTCTGCTAAACTAATTCTGAATCTCCAATCATCAACTGATTCTTTTGGAGTAGCAACAGTTGTAGATGTCTGAGACTTATTTGAGGAAGCGTTTGAGTTTACCTTGAGAGCGTCAAGTGAGCTTACAGGAGTATATGCTTCACCAGTTTCTGGATTTCTTAGTAAATTAGGTAATTGACTTCCATCACTTGATATTATTGGTAGGCCGCTGGTGTTTTGATTTATAGTCTGCTGTAATTTTATTGCACCCTCTAAATCACCAAACTCAGTGTCTGTGACTGTCGCTGGCGGAGCACTTAAGGATCTAGTTGTTGCGCCTGCGGCTGTAGTATTCTGATCCTCATTAGCTCGCGATTGCGGAGCTGGTCTGGGTTCTACAGCAAGAGTTTGTGCAACACCAGTGTCTGTTACGGGAGGAGTACTTAAGGATCTAGTTGTTGCGCCTGCGGCTGTAGTATTCTGATCATCAATAGCTCGCGATTGCGGAACTGGTCTGGGATCTACGGCAAAAGTTTGTGCAACACCAGTATCTGTTACGGGAGGAGTACTTAAGGATCTAGTTGGTGCGTCTGTGTCTGTTGTATTCTGATCATCAATAGCTCGCGATTGCGGAACTGGTCTGGGATCTACGGCAAAAGTTTGTGCAACACCAGTATCTGTTACGGGAGTCGCAGTGGAAATAGATCTAGTTGTTGTGTCTGCGTCTGTAGTATTCTGATCCTCATTAGCTCGCGATTGCGGAACTGGTCTGGGATCTACGGCAAAAGTTTGTGCAACACCAGTATCTGTTACGGGAGTTGCAGATTGTGTTGGCAATTGACTAGTATCTGTAGTAGAGGCATCTGTATTATTACCAGGATTAGAATTAGCTGGTGAAGTGTTTGATGTTGTACCTGTTGGACTAGACTCGGCTTTTTGTATCTGTTGCTCTGCCGCTAGAATGTTTGAATTTAACTGATTTACTTGTTGATTGTATTGAGATTTTAAGTTGTTATACGCAGCTAGATTATCTTTACTACTATTAAGATATGACCTAGTTTCTGCTACCTGTGCTCTTGCCTTTTGTAAATCTTCTGTGTTTGCGCCGCTAGCTAATAAATTAACCAAATTATTACTAGCACGCTGATATGAATTTTCAGCGTCAGCTACTATATCGGAAGATTCTTGTATGTTTGAATTTATGTCAGAAAACTCTTTGTTTAGTGTATCTAACTTTTTCTTCAATTCTGTAGCAGTCTGCTTCCATTGTTCCGCTGTTTTTTTATCGGCCATGATATTGATTTACCCTTGCATATATTTATGCGATAAATAATATGATACTTTTTCAGATAAGTGCATATTGACAAGCGTTATTTTTGTGATACACTATCTCTACTAATAACTTAAAAAATGAGCACAATAAAAAAACCAGTAAATTACTTAAACAATAAAGATATTCTGAAAGAGATACACTTGAGTAAAAATACCTTTTGTGTATACGAAGAGTCTGACTATGATCGTTATGATTTCATCATTGATTACGAAGACAATAGCAGTCTAAAAAAAAATCTTGAGTACACTTCACGCCCAAGTACTGTTCAACAAGCACTTGAAGCAAGAGCAGACAAAGAAAAAATAGACATCAATAGTATTAAAAAGACCGATCTGATATTCAGAGTTATGACATGGGACCATATTCCAGTGGCTCCAAAACAACCACGAAAAACAGTCAAACCAAAAAGCGCCAAAGAGATTTTTGAATTTGAAGAAGACGAGTCGGTTATATTTGACGATCTCGAAGACCCAGATCTAGCAAAAGAAATGGGCATGAATGACATGGTTCATATTCGCGTTAATTTCCCTCCATTTCAACATTTCAAATTTGACGACAATGACAATTTAATTTGCGTTGGCAAATCACATTGGTCTGGAGATCTTGTCAGTGGATCATTCTCTAAAGATCATGGACAAATCACCAACAAGTTAGCCAAGATGTATCTAATGCTGTGCGAAAAATACGCTATGCGTTTTAATTGGCGAGGGTACACCTATGTAGACGAAATGCGCGGCAGTGCAATACTACAATTGACATATGTTGGGCTACGGTTCAACGAATCAAAAAGTAGTAATCCCTTTGCTTATTATACAGCCGCAATAAATAACAGTTTTAGACGAGTATTAAATTCAGAAAAACGAAATCAAAATATTCGCGATGATATATTGGAAATGAACGGACTGAATCCTAGCTGGAGCAGACAGTTCTCTGGTGACAGCGGATCATCAGAAGAATAATCCGATAAATTTTTGTACTCTATCACCCATCAAAAAGGAAGCTTATGCTTCCTTTTTCCATATCCACACTGCATTGCCGCAGTCCCAGAATCTGTTCCATCCTTGACTTTTCATAATGTCCCATTCACTACCTAAATGATGCAAATCAGCGGGTAATTTATGTTTTTGAAATTTAGTTCTATGATGTATTTCGTGTATATTTTTAAAATACCAGTAATTTGGCTGACTATTGTGAGACCAGCTAAAACCCATATTTTCATACACTTGTCCCTGTCCCCACTTGAGATCAGCATAGGACACTACGCTTAGTGGTGAGTTTTCTTTGACAAAATGATTGAACAGCTTACTTGCTGCACCTGCGATAGAGTGATGTTGTCGCGTGGCAAAACGCAATAATTCCCACTCGGCTACATTTTTACTAAATCTGGATTTACCGAAAGTCATTACACTATATATTTCATCATTTTGAACTAGAGCATAGTTGTATTTTGAAGCAACGCTGCCTTGAATGTGATTAGCAGCAAGAAATTCTTTAGCCTGAGAAAATGTTATAGAAGCAACTTTAAACTTTCTAGCATGCATTTTGATTGACAATTTTCCCAGTGCATTCATTAGTCTATTTTTAATTATTTGCTCATTGGCCAACAATTCGTGTTCAAAAATTTGTATTAGTTTTACTCCTGCTTCTAGGCATTTTTTATGCTTGCTAATATGATATTGCTTATCTCTGCCGGCCAGTTCACTGTGCCAGTAGGTACCGTTGAACTCTATGGCCAAATTATGTGATGGTATATAGAAATCAAGTTGCAGTGGTCGTATCACACTATTACAATGAGTTTCAAAAGAAACACCAGACTGAGTTAGCCAATCACTTATTACTACTTCACCCCAAGTTAGATGTTTGGGATCACAGTGTGGGCATTTTTCGTGCCATGTATTTTTCACTGTGTCATAAAATTGTGTTTCACATGTAGTACAGCGCCACAGTAACAAATCTTCTGGATTGCTACTAACATACTCAGACACACTGAACACTGGCAGTATTTTTCCACGATAACTTGCTAGTTGATCAAAATGAGAATGTTTGAAGCGCTCAGTGTGCATCTGAGTGTATTCTGGCAATTTCATTATATTATCTACACCAAATCGCTGCATAGTCGTTACATTCATCCGTTCTCTAAACAGCGGATGTTGTGCTGGTCTGTCAATTCCGTATTTTGTGTTGAAAGCTGTTGTTGTTTTTTCTGCTATCTGTTTGTTTTGCTGAGGCCAGTTTACACCATGATTTTTATGACAGGTCAAAGATGATTTTTTCAGAATATTTTTATTTTGAGTTGGCGATTTTGCTCCATATCGCTGAAGACATGTTTTTTCTGCCTTGTCCTTTGACTCCTGCAGTTGACTGACCGAATCAACGCCATACTTGGCCAATACAGTGTGCTTTCTAGTGCTGTTTATGCTATCCTTTTTTTCGCTACTGAGCGTGTTCCAAAAATCATTGATCTGATTTGCATTACACTTGCATACATTTGCATTGCCGCAAAATTGTCTAAATCCCAAATTTAGACTCTTAAATGATTTAGCTGACTGTGACAGTGAGCACCAGCCATGATTGATATCCAGATCATGCAAGTACAGATGCATCTTTCCAGCTAATGGAATATTCTGTGGATACAACGCAGTTAGTTCACTCTCGTATTTGTCTACTGTTCGCGTGATCTTTGCCGCAGATATCTCACCAGCAAGATATGCAATTTTTAGCTCAAGTAAATTCATGCAAAGCCCTTTCATACTAATAGTATATATTAGCGGTAGCGGCGCTGCAAATAATTGTATCTAACCAAAAAAATTGTGTTCAGATGTTACAATCGTGTATGATTGACGCGATGAGCAAATTATTTAATAAAGCGGCCGTATGCACGGACATTCACTGGGGCCTCAAGAGCAACAGTGTAGTACACAATTTGGATTGTACCAATTATATTAATTGGTTTATAGATACGGCCAAAAAACACGACTGTGATGTTTGTTTCTTTTTGGGAGATTGGAATCATCATCGTGCCAGCATTAATATACAAACTCTACAGTTTGGATTAAGAGCATTGGAACGATTGAACGAGTCATTCTCTCAGGTATACTTTATACCAGGAAACCACGATCTCTACTATCGTGATCGCAGAGATGTTCATAGTGTAGAATGGGCAAAACACCTGTCTAGAGTTAAAATCATTAATGATTTTGCACACTATGATGATGTAGTAATTGCTCCGTGGTTAGTACAAGATGATTGGAAACAGATCAGCAAATATGAAGGCAAGTATCTTTTCGGTCATTTTGAACTTCCACATTTTTACATGAACGCACAGGTTGAAATGCCAGATCACGGTGAACTACAATCGGAACATCTTTCCGGCTTTGAGAAAGTTTTTAGTGGGCATTTTCACAAGCGACAGTTTCGGAAAAATATAACTTATATTGGAAACACATTTCCACATAACTACAGCGATGTAAATGACGATGATCGCGGTATGATGATATTAAAGTGGGGGTCTGAACCCGTATTTCTAAGTTGGCCCGATCAACCAAGATTTCGCATCTACAAGCTAAGTGAAATTCTTACTGATGAAACTCTACTACAAAAAGACATGCATGTGCGAATTAATTTAGATGTTGATATTACCTATGAGGAAAGTAATTTCATTCGCGAACAATTACTTCCAAAATATCAACTACGAGAAATGTCACTAATTCCGTCTAAAGTGGATCTTGAGCAAGATGATACGGACTACTCAAACATGAAGTTTGAGTCCGTAGATAGTATAATTCAAGAGCAAATACAACAATTATCTGAAGGTGCATTTGACAAACGACTTCTCCTAGAAATCTATAAAAATTTATGAGTATAAAACTAAAAACACTGCGACTTAAAAATTTTCTAAGCATTGGAAATGTAGAACAGGAAATAAATTTTGATCGCAAGGATCTTACACTGATTCTAGGCGAAAACTTAGATTTGGGCGGTGATGGCTCAAGGAATGGTACTGGCAAAGCACAACCACTAACTAGTAATATATTAACTCCTCACGGATGGACTCTTATGCGAGATATCAGTGTTGGAGATAGCGTTATTGCTCATGATGGCTCATTAGCCAAAGTGATTGGAGTATATCCACAAGGAATTAAATCCGTTTACAAATTTACATTCAGAGACGGTCGTACATGTGAGGCAAGCGAAGATCATTTATGGAATGTATACAGTCATCTGTTTCGCAATAAAACAGATATCAATCATACAAGAATTCTGACAACACTTGAACTGATTGAACTACTAAATGTAAATTCTCAAAAGAAAAAGGCGTTTAACTTTTTGTATGTCCCTCTGTATACTCCTAGAGATACAGAGAATGTATCTGTTCCTATTTCTTGTTATACTTTGGGAGCGTTACTCGGAGACGGACATTTAAAATCATCTGTTGGTATAACATCTGTGGATCAAGAAATACTCACACGAGTAAACGATGAACTACAATTAATTGATTGCTCATTGAGACAATCACAGTCAACAACTCGTCCTAAAATTTCATATAGAGTTGTGATGAATCACAGAAAAAATAATCCCAAAAAAATTACTCACCCATTAAGGTCGCGTCTTATTGATTTAAAATTAAATGTAAACAGCGAAGAAAAATTTATACCAGAAATTTACAAAAATATTAGCGTTTCTCAAAAATTAGAATTGCTTCGTGGATTATTAGATACAGACGGCACCGTTGACAGAACCGGATCTATATCTTTTTCTTCTAGTAGCAAGCAACTTGCCATGGATGTAACCGACTTAATTCGTAGTATCGGTGGAATTGCCAGAATAAGAGAAAAAATACCACGCTTTACTTATTTGAATGAGAAAAAAGAAGGTAAAAAAGCATATATAGTTTTAATTCGCTATCATAATCCAAAAAAATTATTTTCGTTGTCAAGAAAACTTGACAGGATAAGCGCAGATTATCAATATGCTGATCAACTTCGTCTACAAATATCTGATATTCAAAAAATTGACAACTCCGAATGTCAATGTATTGCTATAGATCACAAAGATCATTTATATGTCACTGATAATTATGTAGTAACTCACAATACCACTATATTGCAGGGTCTAAGCTATGCACTATTCGGTAGCCCTATTAATCAAATTAAGAAAGACAATTTGATTAATAGAACAAATGGCAAACAAATGCATGCCGTTGTTGAATTCACTGTTAATGATAATGATTATCAGATTGTTCGTGGTCGTAAACCAAATGTGCTAAAGTTCTATGTCAATAACAAACAACAATCAAGTGATGACAATGACGCACAGGGTGAAAACAAAGAAACTCAACAAGCAATTGAGCGTATTCTGGGTATGTCCAGTGATATGTTTCAACATATTGTTGGTCTCAATAGCTACACTACACCGTTTCTAAGTATGCGTGTCAGTGATCAACGCACGATCATTGAACAACTACTTGGAATCACTCTGCTAAGCGAAAAAGCAGATGCTATCAAAGAACTAAACAAGACTACAAAAGAAGACATTCAGCGAGAAGAGTTTCGTGTAAATGGAGTTGAGGCGGCAAACAAGCGTATTACTGAACAGATTGACAGTCTAAAGAAGCGTCAGCGTCTATGGATTGCCAAGCGAGACGAAGACTTGCTTAAGTTAGTAACAGAATACGACCAATTGCAACTTGTGGATATTGGCGCCGAATTAGCGGCACACAAAGATTTGGCCGTATGGAACTCTAACAAAGAAAAGCTTGATCGCTATGATGCCGTTTTGGCTAGACAGACTGCATGGAGACAAAAGCTAGACAAAGAAGTGGCCGCTCTACAGAGTAGCTTGACTAAGCTTACCAAAATTGATATTGCTGCCGAATTATCAGCACACTCTGAACTAGCAATTCACAATACAAAAGTATCTGAGCGTGAAATCTGGGCTAAAGAATTACAACGAGCAAAGAGCGACGGCGAAAAGCTAGCTAAGTCAGCACAAAAGCTACAAGAAGAAGTACATGAGCTAGAACAGCATCGTTGCTATGCGTGTGGACAAGAGTTTCACGATAGTAAGCACACCGAGGTATTAGAGAAGAAACGAAAACTTCTAGTAGAGACAAATGAAGGCTATGCCGCAGCACATGAATTATGGAACAAGCTAGTAAATAGCGAAGTGATTGTTGGCAATAAGCCCACTACACACTACAACACACACGCTGAAGCTATTAAGCACAGTAGTGAAGTAGATCGTATCAGCAAGCAAATAGAAGACAAGCTAAGCGAAACTGACCCATATGCTGAGCAACTGTTAGAGAACAGCACTCTAGTATTGGGTCCGCAGCCAAAAACACACTATGACACTGAAGAGGCGGCATTTAAGCACAGCAGTCGCGTACAAACACTATTGGATCAAATACAAAAGAAACACAGTGAAGAAGATCCGTATGCTGAACAAATCGCAGAAATGCAAACTAATGCTATACAAACAGTTGACTTTAGTGAGATCAACAGACTGACCCGATTACTACAACACCAAGACTATTTGTTGGATCTATTAACTAACAAAAAGTCATTTGTTCGCAAAAAAATCATTGAACAGAATTTGTCATATTTGAATAACAGACTGTCGCATTACTTGGATCGCATAGGATTACCACATCGCGTGGTATTTCAAAATGATTTAAGTGTTGAAATTACAGAACTTGGACGAGAGCTAGATTTTGACTCACTTAGCAGAGGTGAACGCACTAGAGTTATTTTAGGACTGTCATTTGCATTTCGCGATGTGTGGGAAAATCTTTATCAATCAGTTAATGTAATGTTTATTGATGAACTAATGGACTCGGGCATGGACACCGTGGGCATTGAGAACGGTCTTGCACTACTGAAAGACTTTAGCAGAAATAGAAACAAATCGGTATGGCTAGTAAGTCATCGCGATGAGTTGACCAACAGAGTTAATAACACAGTAAAAGTAGTAAAGGAAAATGGGTTTACAAGTTTGAAGGAATTGGAAGAATAGTTTTTTTTCCAGCACACATTACTGGAATAAGTAAACACAATGAGCAAGCAAAAAACAAAAGGGTCAAGTTGGGAAAGAGAAGTAGCAAAGTATCTTTCCAATACATACAATGAATCATTTATAAGAAATTTAAGTGGTAGTGGCTCTTATGTTGGAGGTAAAAATATTAGTCGCAAATCTTCACTGACAGCGGAACAAATTCGTCATACAAGAGGCGACATTATTGTACCAGAAAGCTTCAATCTTCTTAATTGTGAATGCAAGTCTTATTCCAAGTTTCCTTTTAATTTACTTTTAAGTAATGAGTGCAAACAACTTGAGATCTGGCTAAATCAACTAGTAACTAGTGGTGATGATAACAGTGTCAATTGTTTGTTTATGAAAATAACTCGTGTTGGAAAATTCATTGCAGTAGAAAAAAAATACGATTGGGATCTAAAAAATCATACTGTTTATACTAGCCCAAACTACAACGCATGGATAATAAGCGACATGGATATTTTTTTTGCCAGCAATAAAAACAGACTTAAATACATTTCAGAAAAGAAAGAATGATATGCACTGTGATAGAAGAGATATTCTGCGTTGGAGACGAGCAAAAAAACTAAAAAAGCAATCAGAAAATGCCTACTCTGGAAAACCAAAGAGTAAGATTAAAGCTAAAAAAATTAGCCCACAAGACAAATCATTTATCAGAGTTATAAAAAAGGACGGAACAGTAATAATAATAGAAAAAAAACTTTCACTGTAAGATTGTTACTGTGAAATAATGGGTCTATGAAAAAGATAGACTAACACAGGTCAAACAACAGACCTGTCTAAAATAACTAGTAACATTGTGAGTACAGCCTTTACTGCTCACGGCGAAGCACTGTTGAAGATCGGACAATACTAAGATCACAGTGGGTAAACTAGTGGGGAGTGCCGAATAGAGTATGGATGTACTCAATAGATTCGGAACCGATGCTCCCGCCCTTAGGCAAGGCTCTACTGCGCCTGACAGATCAACGGGCAAAAAATTAAAGGGTTTTGGTGGTTCAACGAACGTTCTTCCCACAGCGAAAAATAGCTGTCTTCAAAGAACAAGGGGGAGGACCCTGATATTTTATCAAATAATTACAGTCAGTTGGCTGTCTCGCTTTGCTCAACAGCCATGTTTGTGTCAGTTCTTCTCGCTGCGCTCTCCGACTGACACAAACAGACTTCTTTTCAACTAATTTAGTTTTTACTGATATCACTGAAATACATCTGTACAGATATCAGACTACTAATTCATATGAATCACTAAGACATAACTGAAATACATCACACACGCATTATTGAGAGATATAACTAAGACATCACTAATATGTCACTAAGATATCTCACTGAAATACGCATCACATATATGGCTGTCATAAATCACGGAAATACATCTAATTAATATATAACAGAGAGAGATTACAAAAAGAAAAAAGCCAGCACGCCGATAGGCTGCTGGCGAATGGGCTGCAGCCCATTCTAAATTAGAAGAATGGTAATTTGGTCTTCTTAGTAGTTTCCATATTGGAATCAACTAATTTACTTAGCTGATCCAATTCGTCTTTGCTCAAATTAAGTACATCTACATATTGCATGCTACCTCGGGTATACCAAGCCATTTTAATTGCTTGAGCCTTGATGCCAAGTGCTTCATGCCACATGACTTCGCCCAGCTTCTTCATTTCGGCATGATCCAATGATAGAAGCTTTAAGCGAAAAAATCAGTGATATTCAATATTAATTGCTGTGTGTACTCATGTGAGCAATGCATGCATTTTATATTCAGTGGTTTCAATTGATTTTCGTTTCGCAATTGAACACTGAATTCGCGAATCGCTAAGTTGGTATTTCTATCACAGTTATTCATAAACTCATTAATAAATTCTCTCTCGTGTACAGTAGATTCTGGAGTTTTAATGTACTCTACAGTTCCACTAATAATCTCTGAAAAAAGAGAATTCAACTTGGTGATAGTATCGCGTATTGTTTGTTCCTTTTCAGGACTATCTTCATAAGATTGACTGTCTCGTAGGAATTTTTGTAATTCAAACTGTGCCAGATTGTTTTTGTTTGCTTCTGCAAATGAAAGTGGTTTGAACTTAATTTCCAATTCTCTGATTTTTAATGTTTTTTCATAGTCAACATTCTGCTGTTGACTTAACACTTGAATTAGACTGATATCGTATGTTGCATCAGTGCTGCAATTTGGACAGACCGTTCCAATCTCCATTTTTTCACCAGTGCTGGCTACTTTGATTGCAATAAGAATAGCGTCCAGATCAACACTGTTGATCTCCCATGCGTTTTTAATATTTGGCATGCAGCTATGAATAATATCTACTACTGCGTGTCCGTTAAACACTGCGTCTGGAGTCTTACTGGTTATTTCATCCAGTGCAGTCATTGGATAGACTGGTAATTCTCCTGTTTGAGTTGGTTCAATGACGCTTTGATCATAATATTTGTTTTGACTCGGAAGCTTAATATAAATTGCTGGTCTGCGAAAATATTGCTGTAGTGGATTGTTGGTCATGTTGTGTCCTGTTTGCTAATTTTAATATTGATAAATACTTATATTATTTATTTGGTAAAATATGACTACTAATTTTGATCCAGACTCTATTGAAGAAGCGATACGCGGTTTACAAGCTCTAGGTGCGGCTGCTCGCACTACTGGCGGTTTGGTTCAAAATGCAGTTGAGTCTTCTGTTGGTGAATCAGAGAAGCTAGATAAGAAGAGAAAAGAGTCATACGAAAAACAAGCCGCAGCTATTCAACGTGTTGCGAATAATTTACTGTCACTGAGTAATCAGTTTCAGCAGGGAGGAGGATCATTTACTGCACTAAACGGTGTCATAGATCTTACTGTAAAGGGATTATCATCGCTTGCCGGAATACTTGGGCCTTTTTCTGGCATTGCCAAGGGATTTCTAGAAGCTGGCGGGGAAGTTGCAAAAGAATTAACCAAGAATTTTGACCGCGCTTACACGATTTTTGAGCAACTATCTGAAGTTGGAACAGTACAGTCGTTTTTAGATTTAAATGAAATCTTAGAACGAACTGGAATGAATTATGGTGATAGTGCCAAGACACTAACAAAATTCAGTAAAGAATTAAGTAATTTTGGCGGATCTGCCGTAGCCGGTAGAAAAGAATTTGAACAAATCTCGTCAGAGAGTAGATTAATGAGACAAGATTTCCAGAAATTGGGAATCGGTGTTGCAGATTTTAATGATATGCAGTTGACTTATATCTCTCAACAAACTAATTGGGGATTAAGACAGGGTAAACAAACAAAAGACTTGGCAGATGGTACAAAAATTTATATCCAAGAGTTGGATCAATTAAGTAAGATAACAGGTTTGAATAGAAAAGATATTCAAGCTCAGCGTGATGCTGCTATGAGTGAGACGCGATTTGCTGCTGCGCTAGCACAATTACCAGAATCAGTTCAAAAATCAGCTAATGATTTGAATATCATTATTCAAAAGAGTGCTCCAGACTTAGCTCAGGGTTTTAGAGACATGATGAGTGGATCGGTTACTACTGATGCCGCCAAACAATTAGTTCAACAAACAGGGGGAGTAGCTGGTGATATTATCGCTCAATTTAGAGCGGGAGCGATAGATCAATTTGAAGCTGATAGACGATTACGAGCTTCGTTAAAACAAACTATTGGACCAATGGGACAATTGGGTCAATATATCGGTGATGCAGCACTTTACACTAAATCATTCGCACAAAACAGAAATTATGCTAATCGTGCTGAATTAACTCCAGAAGAAGTTAAAAAATTATCTGATGAGCAACGAAAAAACTTAAAGGAAACTGAGGGCCAAAATGCAGAGTTGGCAAAAGCAAAACAGTCACTATACAATACTGGAGTGACTTTAGAAAAATTATGGACAGCTAGCGATACTGCTACTTGGGCTATTAGTAAGATGGCAAGTGGAGTTGATTTTCTTACCGAAAAATTATATGAACTCGCTGGCAAAGAAATTCCGGCTGATGTTAAAGCAAGATTGAAATTAAATGAAGTACTTGATGATGAGCGTAAGGCAAGGTCAACGTTGATAGATCAAGAAAAAGAAGTAGACAAACTTAAAAAAGAAAAACACAAACTGGACACTTATGTCCCCCCAGCAGATGAGACAAAAACAGATAAAAATATACGAGAAAGAAGAATTCAAGATCTTCAAAATCAAATAATTTCAAGTGAAAAATCTTTAGTAGAATTGCGAAAACAACATGAAGGAAAAAAAGATAAAGTCGCAGAAGCTAGAAAAACAGCAGACGAGGAAACAGCAAAAATAAGACTTGAAGACACGAAAAAAACAGGAGTTGGACAAAACCAGAATTTAGGATCTGGGACAACCGGACTAGACAAAAAATACAGTGGATTAAGAATTAAAAGTGCGGAATCTGTTGGTGGAATTAAGAAAGTCCCAGCAGAACAACAAAAAGAAGCAATTGCAAACGAAGACAAAGTTATTGAATTGATGAAAAAATTCTCCAAGGAGTTCCCTGGTACTACTATTGCTGCTTTTAATGATCTATATCATTGGGACCCAGAAAACAAGACTGAAACTAGTAAACACAAACTTGGAAAAGCAGTTGACTTTACTATGGACCCAGGACCAGCAACGGCAGAGGACTCCGATAGAATAGTTGCATACTTAAAAAGTATTGGATTTAATGACGTAAAAGATGCTTATCATAGACAGAAACATGGTACCGGCCCGCATTTTCACGCTGAGTTAATGGCCGCCGGCGGAGTTACACGCGGTATATCAATAGCCGGCGAAGCAGGACCAGAAGCAGTTGTTCCGCTACCAGATGGTAGAACAATACCAGTTGAAATTCGTAATCAAGCTAGAACTTTAACATTGGATGGAAAAACAATTCCAGTTGAAATACAGAATAAATCGTTACCACAATTCTCTGATCCTATGAGAGTTAATGTAATCAATGATTACAACAATTTTGCTGATATTAAGTCAATATCATCTGACATTAGCGAATTAATTCAGAAATTTTCAACAGAAGTTATTCCAGTTGAAATACGCAATCAATCACAGCAGCAACGAGTGACATTGGATGACAAAACAATTCCAGTTGAAATACGCAATCAATCACAGCAGCAACGAGTGACATTGGATGACAAAACAATTCCAGTTGAAATTAAAAATAATTATCTTCCAGCATTCGCCGACTCTATGCCAGTTGAGATTCGTAATCAACAGTACATGTCTTCAGTAAAAAATTTAGACAATTTTGAAATAGCAAATCTAGCTGAGATATTTAAAAATTCTATATCTGAACTCAAACAATCACAAGAAGCTGCTAACAACAAATTGTTGGAACTGATTGCTCAATCAAAAATAAACAATGATCATGCAAGAGCTATGAGTGATATATTAAATTCTACTAAAAACATTCAGCGAAATATGTTAAGTAACATGGCTTAAACACCGTGTATTGGTTACTAACAAATTTACTCATTAAAAAATTTGATAAATAACTAAAAGCAGTTCTCTCATGTCATATAAACGAAAATTCACAAATCAACACGGTTCACTAAGTCCAATAAGCGGTATGAACAGTAATACCGGCTCATGGAACGCTGGTATGAATAAAGAACCAACTGGCGGCTGGAACAATGATTTTGCTTTTAGAAACTATCAAAGCAGACTGCCAGAAGTCTATACAGGACATCCAAATCGCATAGAGCGATACAATCAGTATGAAATGATGGATGTGGATCCTGAAATAAACGCATGTTTGGACATTCTTTCTGAATTTAGTACACAGATGAATGAACACAACAATACGCCGTTTGAGATACAGTTTAATGATGATCCCACTACTACTGAAGTTGAACTAGTAGTAAAGCAATTACAGCAGTGGTGTAAATTGAATGAGTTGGACACCAGAATATTTAAGATATTTCGCAACACAGTAAAGTACGGTGATCAGGTTTTTGTTCGTGACCCAGAAAATTTCAAACTGTATTGGACTGACATGACAAAGGTCGTCAAAGTTATTGTCAACGAGAGTGAGGGCAAGAAGCCTGAGCAGTATGTAATCAAAGATATTAATCCAAATTTACAAAATTTAAGTATTGCTGAAAAGACTACTACTGACTTTCAAGCACAGCCACCTACCGCTGGGTACAGTGCTCCATACAGCTATACTGTTCCAAACGAACCTTATGGAACCACGGGCAGTAGATTTAGCTTGGGTATTAACGAAGCTGCTATAGATGCTAAGCATGTAGTGCATCTTAGCTTGACTGAAGGACTTGACCGTTATTGGCCATTTGGACAAAGTATACTTGAAAATATATTCAAAGTTTATAAGCAGAAAGAATTATTAGAAGACGCTATTCTAATATATCGTGTTCAACGGGCACCAGAGCGCAGAATATTCAAAATAGATGTTGGAAATATGCCAAGTCACTTGGCTATGGCATTCGTTAATAGAATTAAAGACGAAATTCATCAGCGAAGAATACCAAGTGTTCATGGCGGACAGAGTGTAATGGATGCTACATATAATCCACTTTGCTTGGATTTAAGTACACGAATTCCACTATTGGATGGACGAACTCTGGAATTACAGGAGTTAATTCGTGAGTTTGAATCTGGTAAAGAAAACTGGACCTATAGTTGTGATCCAGTCACTGGTAAAGTAGTACCAGGTGTAATTAACTGGGCAGGTATTACACGCAAGAACACCGAAGTTATCAAAGTAACACTAGATAATGGAAAAACTTTAACATGCACACCTGATCACAAAATTCCAGTATTCGGCAAAGGATTTGTTGAAGCACAAAATTTGACAGCAGAAGATAGTCTGATAGCGTTCAATGTGAGAAACGAAAAAATCAGTGGTGAAAAATCAAGCGAATATCAACAAGTATGGGATCATGAAACTCGCGAGTGGGTGTGGACTCATCGCATGGTAGGCGAGTTTTTTAGAAAGATTGAAAAACATCAAGAGTATACATATCTTTCAGAAAATATTGGCGCAGAAAAAACAGTAATACATCACCGTGATTATAACAGATTCAATAATGATCCGCGCAATCTAACATACATGAACAAGAAGGATCATATACTGTATCACGCTGCACAGGAATCTGATTTTTGGAAAACCATGACAGAAGAATATCGTGCTGAGCTTACTGGTAAAATTTCAGAAACTGTAAAACAGAACTGGAATATAATGACCGAGCATGAGCGTCATATTGCTCTGTACCGCATTCGTGCAGCGCAGACTAAAGCAGTGTGGCTTCGCAATAATGACTCAGAACATGCAGCAAAATATTCAATAAATGCAAGTAAGTCCAGAAAAGAATATATTAAAAATAATCCAGCTTTTGCCGAGCAACTTAGTAAAAATTTAGAAAACAGAGTAAAGTTTAATAACCAAAAGCTCACGATGACATTTGACATGCTTCAGTTAGTAGTAGAAAAAGTCAAAGCTCACGGTAAAAACAAAAAGAAAATTATTGATTTGTGTTCAAGCGATGAAAAGCTACTTGAACTTGTAAGACAGCACAACTCTGAGATGAGTGATAGTGCTACGCAAAATAAAATTAATTTGAATCAATTTGGCGAAAAGAAAATTAATCGTCTAATTACACAATTCGGATATAAAAATTGGAAACATTTCGTTAGCTCAATTGAACAGTTTAACCATCGCGTAGTAAGTATTGAGCGAGTTAGCAATCGTGATACCGGCACTATAACTATTGATGGAACCGAAAGATGGCACAACTATCATACTTTTGCGATTGATTCTGGAATCTTCATTAAAAACTCAATCAATGAGGACTACTTCTTTCCAGTAACAGCAGACGGTCGTGGTAGTGATGTTACTACACTGCCGGGCGGATGTTTTAGCATGGATACTAGAGTTTCGTTATTGGATGGCAGAGAACTATCTATTGCTGAAATTGAAAGTGAAATGAAAACTGGCAAACAGCTATGGACATACAGTTGTGAGCCACTTACTGGAAAAGTAGTCCCTGGACTAATTACATGGGCCGGCGTAACTAAGCCTCGTGCGAAAGTGCTAAAGATTACTCTTGATAACGGTGAGCATATTATCTGTACACCGGAACATAAATTTCCAGTATATGAACAAGAATTCAAGCGCGCCGACGAATTTGTTGTGGGCGACAGTATGATTCCTCTATATAGAAAGAAAGAATATCTTGGAAAAAGCAAAAATGAATATGAACAGTATTACGACAATGAGGCAAAAGAGTGGAAGTTTACTCACCGAACAGTCGCTGACTATCTAAAAGATACCCTCGTGTGTTATCATGTTCATGATTCGTCCACCAGTAATGGATTGTATGAAGTCAGACATCATAAAGACTTCAATAGATTCAACAATGATCCGCAAAATCTATGCTGGATGTCATTCAGTGACCATATCAAGTATCACGCTGACCACAACACACAGCGAATTCAAATTATCAAAGAAAATAATATAAATGAATATAGGAAAATTTGCAAGAATAATTCAATAGCGCAAAAAAAACGATGGGAAAACACAACACCTGAACAAAAAGAAAACTTTGTCGATGGTCTTAGACAGTTCTGGAGCAATCTTACTGATGAAGAACGCCAGCTCATAACGGACAAGATGAGCGCCTCGATAAAAAAATATATTGAATCTCTATCTGAAGATGATCGTGAATCTAGAGCACAAAATTCGCGTGATGCATTCAAAATTGCCTCATCACGAAAACTAGAAAAAATGCGCACTGATGAAGAATACCATGCATGGGTTTGTCAGCAGCAGAGTGCAGGGTGGACCGAGAAACTTCGTGAACAACGTGCATATCAAACCAGAGAATGGAACTACATCAATTGGAGCGACGAGCGCGGCAAAGAGCGCAAGAAGAAGCACAGTGATAGACAGCGAGTTGAGTATACACATGACATGCTGAAGTTTGTTATTGATATGGTCAAGGGAAAAACTACGCATGAAGTAACTGCTGACAATATCGCTGCTGAATTGAACAAGTCATCTCTACGAGATAAGTTAGTTGAACTGAACAAAGATAAACAAGTTCGTAACTGGAAGGTTGAAGAAGGGTTCACTCCAGGAAACATCAGACGTTCACTAGTGCAACAAATTGGATATAAGTCATGGAAAGACTTTCGTGTGAAAGAAAGCGTGCACAATCACCGAGTAGCTGCCCTTGAGTGGTTAGAAGAAGAGATCTCAGTTGGCACGTTGACAATTGACGGCGATGAAATATATCATGATTATCATACTTTTGCCCTGAGCGTTGGCGTATTTACGAAAAATAGCAATCTAGGGGAAATAGATGATCTTAGATACTTCAACAACAGACTTGCACGAGGATTGCGTGTACCAAGTAGTTATCTACCAACTGGTCCAGAAGATAGTGAGCGACCATTAGTAGACGGAAAAGTAGGAACTGCACTAATACAAGAGTATCGTTTCAATCAATATTGTGAGCGTTTGCAGGGTTACATTGCTCGCAAATTGAATGAAGAGTTCAAGTTATTCTTACGCTGGCGTGGATTCAATATAGACGCTGGTTTATTTGATTTAAAATTTAACCCCCCTCAAAATTTCGCAGCGTATCGTCAAAGTGAAATTGATCAAGTCAGAGTAAATGTGTTTAATTCAGTGGCACAGCTACCATACATATCTACTAGATTTGCAATGGAAAGATTTTTGGGCCTAAGTCAAGAAGAAATAAAGAAGAACGAGAAGTTATGGCATGAAGAGCGTAGTAAACCAGAAGACGAAGAAAAAACAGCAAAGGGCACAGATTTGCGTAGTATTGGACTAAGCACTAGTGACATTGAAAGTGACACCGAAACGGCAGAAAATATTCCTCCAGAGGGTCAAGAGCAGATGCCAGGTATCTCTCCAGAAGTTACTGCTCCAGTGGGTGCACCGCCAGCAGTTGGCCCAGAGACTGCTCCTCCCGCAATATAAAGATAAATAGTAATATGCTGTTAATGGAATTTTATAACTCAGTGCCGACGAATTTTCAAGATATTGAGAATGACAATAGTCAGCCTCGTTGGTTGGAAACTCGTAAAACCAGATTAACATTAGCCGCAATAAATAAAATTCGTCGCATGAACGAGGTTCAAGCATACGAGAGAGCAAAAAATTTAAAAAAGATTAGACAGCAATATAGTCCCCCGGTAGCTGGTCCCGGCCTCTAAACTTTAGATTAGCAGTTATTAAGTTTGAAAATGCAAAAAAACAGCACATTTTACGCTGTTTTTTTTCGTATGTGTTAAATACTCTAAGCAAAGCCATTTACCTAAAGGAGAAAAAATGTCTACAGCAAAATATGAAAAGTTAATTGATCTAATTCTTAACGAAGATCAAGAACGAGCAGAACAATTATTTCACGAGATTGTAGTTGAACAAAGTCGTGCAATTTATGAAAGTTTAATGGAAGAAGATGATATTGGAACACTTCACGATGAACTCACAGACGAGAGCATCGGTGGTGGCGATATGATGGAAGCCGACGATGACATGGACGCTGACATGGACGCTGATATGGATGCCGACATGGACGCTGACATGGACGCTGACATGGATGACATGGACGCTGATATGGACGCCGACATGAGCGACGAAGAAAGCGACGAAATGGACGCTGATATGGGCGACGAAGAAGGCGATGAAATGGACGCCGACATGGACGCCGAAGAAGGCGAAGCTGCTACAAAAGACGACATTATGAATCTAGAAGACAAGCTAGACGAATTGATGGCCGAATTTGAAGCCATGATGCACGGTGGTAAGAATGAAGAGCCATCTGAAGAGCCAGAAGGTGAAGAAGTAATGGAAAGCTTAATTCCAGCACCAAAAGCTAAGCATGAGGATCACAAAGCCAAGAGCCCAGTTGCTGCTGACAGTGGCAAAAAAGGTCCAACTGGCGGCGTAGCTAAGCCAGCACTATCAAGTGGAGCAGAATCTGTTCCAACTGGTCCAAAGACACCAAGCAATCCTTACACAAAGGGCATGGGTCAAGTAAAGCACGCTGGTCAATTTAAGAACACAGTAGACGGCGCTGGTAAACTTGGTGCTGGTAAGGGCGATGCTGCTCCAAAAGCAAAGCACGAAGACCACAAAGCCAAGAGTCCAGTTGCTGAGTCTAAAAAGCCAGTAAAGAAAATAGTTAAGTAAGAATTTAGATAAAATGGCTTCTTACTCAAAGTCAAAACTATGAACAAGCGCGTACTGCAGGAATACTTAGCACCAACTATGGCAAAAACTATAGTTGAATCTACTGATGACGGTCACGGTAAAAAGAATCTATATATGCGTGGGATATTCATCCAAGGAGACGTTCGAAATGCTAATGAGCGTGTGTATCCAGTGAATGAAATTAGAAACGCAGTAAAAACAATGAGTCAGATGATTCAAGAACACGGGGGAATACTCGGTGAAGTTGATCATCCTGACGATTTAAAGATCAACCTCGATCGCGTAAGTCACACCATTGTCGATATCGGGATGGACGGACCAAATGGTTTCGGTAAATTGAAGATACTTCCAACTCCAATGGGACAGTTAGTCAGTACCATGTTGGAAAGTGGAGTTAAACTAGGCGTTAGTAGTAGAGGAAGCGGTAATGTAGATGATACTACGGGCAAAGTCAGTGATTTTGAGATCGTTACAGTGGACATCGTAGCTCAACCTAGCGCACCAAACGCATATCCAAAAGCCATATACGAAGGGCTAATTGGAATGAAGCATGGTCATCGCGTACTTGATAATCTTAAAGGTACTAACTTATCTAAAGATATCGCAGTTCAAAAATATCTTCAGGAATCAGTTCTTAAACTCATCAAGGATTTAAAACTGAAATGACAACGGCTTATGTTTACAAGTGGACACATTTACCCACCATGAAATGGTATAACGGATCAATTAGTAAAAAATTTATACCAGGAACTGAACCAGATGGATTCGTTTCAGGCAGGATTATTACTAAAAGAAAACTCGTAGCCACGGAGTTAAACGTGCAAGTACAAGAAGGGAAAGCATAAAATGCTAGATGCCATCAAACCATTGTTAGAAAGCGGAATCGTCAACACTGAAACTGCTCAGGCCATCAATGAAGCTTGGGAAGTTAAGTTGAACGAAGCTCGCGAACATGTTCGTGCTGAGTTGCGTGAAGAATTCGCCAACAAGTACGAGCACGATAAGAATGTTATGGTAGAGGCCCTTGACAAGATGGTAACATCAGGTCTAGAAGCAGAAATTGCCGAGTTCCGTGAAGAACGCAAGGCAATGAATGAAGATCGTGTTCGCGCACAAAATCGTCTTCAGGAAGCTGCTAAAAAATTCAATGAATTCATGGTTACAAAACTCGCGGAAGAAATTCGTGAATTGCGTGCTGATCGCAAGGTACAAATGGAAGGCCGTGGAAAGCTAGAACAATTCGTAGTAAATGCTCTAGCTCGTGAAATCAAAGAGTTTGATCAGGACAAACGCGCTGTTGTTGAAGCAAAGGTAAAATTAGTTGCCGAAGCCAAGACACAACTTGAAGCACTAAAGCAGAAATTCATAGCTGAAAGTGCTAAAAAGTTAAACGCAAGTGTCACCAAACAGTTAAAGGGTGAAATCGGACAGTTGAAGGAAGACATCAAGGTAGCTCGTGAGAGTGCATTTGGTCGTCGTCTATTTGAAGCATTTGCTGCTGAGTTTAGTGCTACTCATCTCAATGAGAAGGTTGAAGTACGAAAATTACAAGCACAATTGACAAACAAAGAACAACAATTGGCCGAATCTGCCAAGCAAGTTAAATCAGCCAAGTTATTGGTTGAGAGCAAAGAACGTGAAGTTCGTATTATCAAGGAATCCAATCTCCGTGAAAAGACTCTAACAGAATTGTTGGGTACATTAAACGAAGAAAAGGCTGAAGTAATGCGTAATTTACTAGAAAGCGTACAAACACCAAAGCTAAAAGTCGCTTTCGATAAGTATCTACCAGCCGTATTAAACAACGGAACAAGCAAGTTAACTGTATCTGAAAAGAAACAAGTTATTGCCGAAAGCGTTGTGACTGGTGATAAAACTGCCAAGAAAATTGAGGTTGACGCCGAGGAACGTGATAACGTTATCGCGATTAAACGTCTGGCAGGGCTTTAATTTAGACATTAAAAAGGAGATAAAATAAATGTCAAAAGTACTATTAGAGAGCCGTTGGGGCGAAACAAAGGAAGCCCTCCTAGAAGGTCTCCAAGGGACTCGTCGTTCAATGATGGGTGTTATTCTTGAAAACACTCGCAAGCAGCTACTAGCAGAAAGTTCTGCTGGTACAACTGTAGCTGGTAATATCGCTACCCTAAATCGCGTTATTCTACCAGTTATTCGTCGTGTTATGCCAACCGTTATCGCTAACGAATTGGTAGGCGTTCAGCCAATGACCGGTCCAGTTGGTCAAATTCACACACTACGTGTCCGTTATGCTAACAGTCTAACAGACAACAGTGGTGCTGCTACTAGTGTAACAGCCGGTGAAGAAGCACTATCACCATTTAAGATTGCTCAGGCTTACTCTCGTACAGCCAGTGGTGCATCATCTACAAATGCCTACACTGCTGCTGATACAGCAAGTCTCGAAGGCAATGGTGGTAAGCAAATCAGTGTTCAAATTCTACGTCAGGCCGTAGAAGCCAAGAGTCGCAAGCTCCAGGCTCGTTGGACATTTGAAGCCGCTCAAGACGCTCAAAGCCAGCACGGCATTGACGTTGAGGCTGAAATCATGGCCGCTCTAGCACAAGAAATCACTGCTGAAATTGATCAGGAAATCCTCCTATCACTACGCAGTCTTGCCGCTACTGAGTTCACATACAACCAGGCTACTGTTTCCGGTACAGCCACATTCGTTGGTGACGAACACGCTGCTCTAGCTGTTCTAATCAATCGTGTTGCTAACCTAATCGCTCAGCGTACACGCCGTGGCGCAGGTAACTGGACTGTTGTTTCTTCCGAGGCTCTAACTGTTCTACAGAGTGCTACAACTTCAGCATTCGCTCGTACAACAGAAGGAACATTTGAAGCTCCAACTAACA
>Ga0114980_10000770_pt1 | contig 22890 bp, 18 predicted proteins | sample S_140806_EF_Meta_FD_87018 | JGI IMG/M metagenome (GOLD analysis project Ga0114980, IMG submission 87018) | Freshwater microbial communities from Lake Simoncouche, Canada to study carbon cycling - S_140806_EF_MetaG | ecosystem: Environmental > Aquatic > Freshwater > Lake | place: Lake...
GCTTCCAGATGTACAACGACCTCAAGGCCGCTGGCACGAAGTAAGCCGGCCCGTTTTGGAGTGATGGAGTCGTGGAGTAATGTCCCAATCCACCACTCCATTTCTCCAATACTCCACCACTCCTCCGGCACCTCCGCGATGTTTCACGATCTCTACGACTACCTCTACCACGATGCGCCTACTGGCGGCATTCCGCTGAAGGGCACAGGGATCGTGCTGGGACTCGCTTTGATCGCCTCGCACGCGTGGGTGCTCATGAATGGGGAGAAGACGAAAGCCTTCCTGAAGGCCTTCCCTCGCACCTTCAAATGGGGCGTGATCCTCATGAGCCTCTCGCTGCTGTGGGCGCTCTTCCTGCTCTCGAACATGGACATGGGCGAGTTCTTCAACATGCGGCAGTACTTCATGATGGTCGTTGCCGCTGGAGGCATCGGCATGATCATCTATGTGCCTGAGTTTCTTTCCGTTCGCGCCCTCGGCTGCCTCATGTTGCTGGCGGCCAGCCCGGTGCTTTACGCCGCCTTCATGCAGCCGCAGACCAGCCGTCTGCTGCTGCCGATCCTCGCTTACGCTTGGATCATCGCGGGCATGTATTTCATCGGCATGCCTTATCTGATGCGCGATGCCATCAGCTGGCTCACGGCGAAGCCGGGCCGCTGGAATGCCGCCGTGTATGGTGGCATCGGTTACGGCGTGCTGATGCTCGCCACGGCCATCGTTTCGTATTGATCGGCCATGAAACCGCCACCTCGCGTGCTCGTCATTCGCGGCGGGGCCATCGGGGATTTCATCCTCACTCTTCCTGCCATGCGGGTACTGCGGGAGATAATCCCGAACTGCCACCTCGAGGTCATGGGCTACCTGAACATCGCCACGCTCGCCCAAGCCGCTGGCGTCGCCGATTCGGTGCGCAGCCTCGATCACCGCACGATGGCGGCTCTCTTTGCTAAAACCGCGGCCATTGATGAAGCGCTCAGCGAGCATCTGAAAAGCTTCAATCTCATCGTCAGCTACCTCTTCGATCCCGACGGCCACTTCCGCGCCAGCATGGAGCGCATCGGCGTGAAGACGCTCATCGAGTGCTCCCACCGTGTGCAGCCCGATCAAGGCCACGCCTCCCGCCAGCTCGCGAAACCGCTCGAAAAGCTCGCCATGTTCGTGGAGGACGAACATCTGCTGCGGGCGTATTTTGAGCGTCGTGAGGTCATTCCAAACCGCCTCGCCATCCACCTCGGCAGTGGCTCGGAGAAGAAAAACTGGCCGCTGGAGCGGTGGCTGGCTCTCGCGGATGATTTTCGCGACCACGAGGTCATTTTCATCACCGGCGAGGCCGAGCAGGAGCGTGGCGTGCTTATCAACAACCGCCCAAACTGGCATGCGCTCCCTTTACCGGAGCTCGCGAGCCGTTTGAGCACCTGCGCCGCCTTCCTCGGTCACGATAGCGGCATCTCGCACCTCGCCGCTGCGTGTGGCGTGCCCTCGCTGCTGCTCTTTGGCCCCACCGATCCGGCGGTGTGGGCACCACCGCAACCGTGGGTCACCGTCCTCCGCGCTGAAAATGGCGATCTGGCCTCCCTGGATGACCAGCAGGTAAAATTGGCCGCCCGGCAAGTTGTGTCGAAATCGTAGCGTGCTAAGCAGCCTCCACTCATGTCCGATTTCAAACAGCCCGAACGATTCCGCACCATCCTCATCCTTGGTGCCCCTGGCAGCGGCAAAGGCACGCAGGGCAAGGTGCTCGGCTCCATCCCTCGCTTTCATCACCTCGCCTGTGGCGATGTGTTCCGCTCGCTCGATACCCGCACGTCGCTCGGGCAGAAGTTCGTCGAATACTCCAGCCGTGGCGAGCTCGTGCCGGATGATGTCACCGTGCAGCTCTGGCATGCCAATGTGCGCCAGCGGGTCGATTCACATCAGTTCAAGCCGGAGATCGACTTCCTCGTGCTCGATGGCATCCCTCGCAATGTGGAGCAGGCCCGCCACATGGAGGAGCACATCGAGGTGCTCAAAGTCTTCCACCTTTCCTGCCCCGACCGCACCGAGCTAGCCCGCCGCCTCCGCAAACGTGCGCTCAAGGACAACCGCTTTGATGACGCCAACGAAGCTGTCATCCAGCAGCGTTTTGCCACCTACGAGGCCGAAACCAAGCCCATCCTCGACTACTACGCCGGCGACCGCATCATGCCCATCGACGCCTCCCAGGCTCCCGCCAAAGTCCTCTACGACATCCTCGGCGGCATCATGACCCTCGACGCCTGGAAAGAGCTGGAGAAGATGACGATCTGATGCGCATCCTTTTCATCGGCACCGGAGACATCGGCCTTCCCTCGTTGGAGTGGCTCATCAACACGCCTCAGCACGAGGTCGTCGGCGTCATCACGCAGCCGGACAAGCCTGTCGGCCGCAAGCAGGTGCTCACCCCGCCTCAAACCAAGGTCCGCGCCCTCGCCGCTGGAATGCCCGTCTTCCAGCCGCTGAAGATTCGACATGCCGTCGAGGAGCTGAAAGCCTTCAACGCCGACCTCGCCGTCGTCGTGGCCTACGGTCAAATCCTCTCCCGCGCTGTGCTTGACGTGCCACCTCTCGGCTGCCTGAACATCCACGCCTCGCTGTTGCCCCGTCATCGTGGTGCCGCGCCCATCCAGGCCGCCATCCGCGATGGCGACCGCGAGACCGGCATCACCATCATGTTCATGGATGAGGGCCTCGACACTGGCGACATGCTCCTGAAGCGCACCCTGCCCATCACCGCCTCCGACACCGGCGGCAGCCTCCACGACAAACTCGCCCTCCTTGCCCCGTCCGCCCTCGAAGCCGCCCTCGACCTCATCACGGCTGGAAATCCCCCGCGTGAAAAGCAGGACGAGTCCAAAGTCACCCACGTCCGCAAGCTCACGCGGCAAGACGGCAAGCTCGACTGGACCAAGCCCGCCGCCGAACTCGAACGCCTCGTGCGAGCCTTCACCCCCTGGCCCGGCACGCATTGCCTGCTCCATGGCCACCAGTTGAAGGTCCACCGCGCCTCCATCGAAAACGCCGAGGTATGCCCCGCTCCCGGCACCATCGTCCGCGCCGATGCCAGCGGCATCCTCATCAGTTGCGGCACCGGTTTACTGAACCTCCTCGAAGTCCAAATCGAAGGCGGCAAGCGCCTCCCCGCCGCCGATTTCCTGCGTGGGCATCCGCTGGAGGCTGGCGACACGCTTGGTTGAGCGGAGCAATCGTGCCTGGAAAGGAATTTGCCCCCCGGCATCTCTCCTGCGGCATTCGCCGTTGATTCCTTTCCTCCTGCGCCCATAGATGGCCGCTCCAAATCCCCCCTTTCCCATGCCCAAATTCATCGAAATGCCCAAACTCAGTGACACCATGACCGAGGGAACCCTCGCTAAATGGACGGTCAAAGAAGGGGACAAGATCACCATCGGCAAAGCCATCGCGGACATCGAGACCGACAAGGCCACCATGGAATACGCCAGCCCGTTTGAAGGCGTGCTTCACAAGTTCATCGTTCAGGCCGGTCAAAAAGTGCCGTTGAGCGCCCCGCTGGCCGTCATGCTCGAAGACGACGAGGCCGCCCCCGCCAACCTCGACGAGCTCATCGCCAAGGCCCAGGCCGCCGCCGCTCCCGCGCCTGCCGCCGAGAAAAAACCCGCCGCCAGCGCCTCGAAAGCCGCCGCTGGTCCCCGCCTCCCACAGGCTCCACAGCACAAATCCCGCGCCGCTGCGGGTGGCGCCGCACTTCGCGTGAAGGCTTCTCCTTTGGCCAAAAAGATCGCCGCCGAGCGTGGTGTCGATTTGAATGCCCTCATCGGCACAGGCCCCGGTGGACGCATCGTGCGTGAAGACGTCGAAAATGCCCCCGTGGGCGGTTCCAGCGCCCGAGTGGCCGCCACGCCCGCCATTCGCCCTTCTTTTGGCCCCGAAGACGAACGCGTGCCCACCAGCGGCATGCGCAACATCATCGCCGAGCGCCTGCTGGCCTCCAAGACGCAGATCCCGCACTTCTACCTCCAGATGGAAGTCGATGCCGGACCGCTCATGGAGTTCCGCGCTCACCTGAACGCCACCAACGAGAAGACCGGCGGCAACAAATACACCGTCAACGACTTCATCCTGAAGGCCGTCATCCGCGCCGCCCAGGCTCAGCCCGCCATCAATGCCGCCTGGGATGGTGACGCCATCGTGAAGTTCAAATCTGTCGGCCTCAGCGTCGCCATCGCCGTCGAGGACGGCCTCGTCACCCCGGTCATCAAGCAGGCAGAGAAGAAAACGCTCCTCGAAATCAGCCAGGCCGTCAAAGACCTCGCGGGTAAGTCGAAGAACAAGAAGCTCAGCCCCGATGACTTCGCCGGTGGCACGATCACCGTCTCGAACCTCGGTGCGTATGGCATCGACCAGTTCGCCGCCATCATCAATCCGCCGCAGGCTGCCATCATCGCCATCGGCAGCATTCGTTCCGCTGCCGTCGTCAATGACAAGGGCCAGATCGTCGTCGGCCAGCGCATGTGGGTGGGCCTTAGCGGTGACCATCGCGTCGTCGATGGTGCCGTCGCCGCCACCTTCCTGGCTGAAATGCGCAAGCTTGTGGAAAACCCCGCACTGATGCTGGTGTAAGGCTCTCCGCTCACGCGGCGTTTGCCTTTTCCCCCATGTTCGTTCGTCTTTTCATTCTCTCCTTGCTCGGGAGCGGCTCTGTCGTCGCTGCGGAGACCACGTTTCCGCCAGACCAGATCGAGTTCTTCGAGAAAGAAGTGCGCCCGGTGCTGGCCGAGCGCTGCTACGAGTGCCACGGCGCTCACAAGCACCAAAACGGCCTCCGCCTGGATTCTCGCGAGGCCGTCGTGCGTGGCAGTGACTACGGCAAGGTCGTCGAGCCCGGCAATCCCAGCGCCAGCAAGCTCATCAAAGCCATCCATCACGCCCCCGGCGTGGAAGGCATGCCCAAAAAGGGCGATAAACTCCCCGCTGCGCAGATCGCCGCTCTCGAAAAGTGGGTGCAGCTCGGCCTTCCCTGGCCGGCGGAGGCCCCCGTGGTCTCGCACGGCGAAAAAGTTGATCCCATGCAGCACTGGGCCTTCCAGACGGTGAAGGCAGATCGCAGCAAAACACTCGATCAGCTCGTCGAGGCCAAGCTCAAGGCCGCGGGCTTCGATTTCGCCCCGAAGGCCGACAACCGCACTCTCACCCGCCGCCTTTATCTCACGCTCACCGGCCTGCCGCCCGCGGCAGATCAGTCCGATCCGTCCAATCTGACGGATCTAATCCCCAAGCTCCTAGCCTCTCCCGCCTACGGCGAAAAATGGGCACGCACCTGGCTCGATGTCGTCCGCTACGCGGACACCAACGGCTACCAGGCCGGCGGCCGCTCGAATTTCTACCCCTACGCTTTCACCTACCGCGATTGGATCGTGAAAGCGCTGAATGACGACATGCCTTATGATCAGTTCGTGAGCTATCAGCTTGCGGCGGATCGCCTCACGGCTTCCACACCGGGTTCGCCGCACCTCGCGGCGCTCGGCTTCTACAATGTGGGCGAGCGTTTTATCAATGACCGCCTGCTCATCGCCGATGACCGCATTGATGTCATCGGCCGTGGCCTCATGGGCCTCACCGTCGCCTGTGCTCGCTGCCACGATCATAAATTCGATCCCATCCCCAGCCGCGATTACTACGCCCTCTACAGCATCCTCAACAGCTCCGACGAGCCGGATGAACCCGCCATGCCCGTCATCGGCAAGGCGGCGAATGAAAAAGACGCGCAGGACTACACGGCCAAGGTCGCCGAGATCCACAAGAAGACGCTCGACTTCAAGCGCACTGTTTACGACGAATTCCGCAAGCCGGAGCGCCTCACCGAGTACCTCGTCTTTGCCCAGGAAGCGCAAAACATCGCCGATGACGCCGCTTTCCGTGGCCGGGCGGGCCAGCTCAAGCTCCGCGATCGCGTGGCCGATAAATGGCGTGATTTCCTGAAGCGCTACGCCCTCGCGGCGAAGCCCCACGCCACCATGATCGCCTGGAAGCGCTTTGCCGAGCTTCCTGCGGTCGATTTCGCCGCCAAAGCGCCCGCTATCGCTCAGGAATTGGCTAATGCCGAAAGCGGCTGCGCTCCCGAGATCGCCGCCAGCTTTGCCAAAGCCCCGCCGAAGTCCATGAAGGACGTGGCCAGCGCCTATGCGCAGATCATTCTCGACAGCAAAGTGGAGCCCCTGCGCCAGCTCATGCAGGACAAGCTCTCGCCCATGTCCGTGCCCGTCGAAGGGACGGACATCTTCTTCACCCGCAAGGACCGCGAAACCGTCGTGCGCCTCGAAAACGAACGCTCCAAGCTCGACAGCACGCATCCAGGCGCTCCGCCGCGTGCCATGGTGCTGCTCGATAAGCCAAAGCCGAATGATGTGCGTGTGTACATCCGTGGCAATCCTGCCCGCCAGGGTGATGTGGCCCCTCGCGGCTGGCTCACCATGTTTGGCGGGAAGAAATTCGCCGATGGCAGCGGCCGCCTCGAGCTCGCCCAGCACATCGCCAGCAAGGACAACCCGCTCACCGCCCGCGTCATCGTGAATCGCGTGTGGATGCAGCACTTCGGCAAGCCGCTCGTCTCCCAGCCCAGCGATTTCGGCGTGCAGACCCCGAAACCCGTCCAAGCCGATGTGCTCGACTTTTTAGCCGATTACCTCATGCGGAACGGCTGGAGCCTCAAAAAGCTCCACACCCTCATTTTGACCAGCCGCACCTGGCAGCAGAGCAGCCACGCCACGCCCGAAAAACTCGTCCAAGATGCTGACAACGAGCTTTTGAGCCGCTTCAACCGCCAGCGCCTCGACTATGAAACCATGCGCGATGCCATCCTCGCCGCCACCGGCGAACTCGACGCCTCCAAAAACGGCGGTCGTGCCATCGAACTCAACGCGAAGGACGCCGACACCCGCCGCACGCTCTATTTGAAGGTCGATCGCTACGATCAGGCCACCGTGCCCGCCATGTTCGATTTCGCCAATCCCGACGGCCACAGCCCGCAGCGCTTCAACACTACCGTGCCGCAGCAGGCGCTCTTCCTGATGAACAGCCCCTTCATGCGTGCCCGGGCGGATGTCTTCGCCACGGCGGAGGTCGAATCCCTCTACCGTCGCATCCTTTCCCGTCAGCCCACATCACAGGAAAAAGCCATCGCCGAGCGCTTCCTGGCCGATGCCACCGCTTTGAATGGCGAAAAACCCTTCCGCTGGAGTTACGGCAGCATGGTTTTGACGCCCGGTGCCGATGGCAAACCTGCCTTCACCGATTTCCAGCCCTTTGCCCACCTCACCGAGCGTGGTGGCGGCGGCCAGAAGCTCTGGAGTCCCGGCGAAAAAATCCCCAGTGCCGATCCCAAATGGGGCCACGCCTTCTGGGCGAATTACGGCGGCCACGCCGCACCCGGAAGCTACGCCGTCACCGCCCGCTGGCACGTCCCAGCCGATCTGAAGATCCACATCGAGGCCACCCTCAGCCGCAGCAGTGATCGGGGTGATGGCGTCCGTGGCTGGATCCACAACAGCCGCACCGGCGTCCTCTCCGACTACCTCTGCACGCCACAGAACAAAAAAATCCCCACCGCCCTCACCGCCGAGGTGAAAAAGGGCGATATCCTGAGCTTCCTCATCCACAACGAGAAGAGCACCGATAGCGACAGCTTCGACTGGCAGCCCATCATCACCCGCGCCGAGACCGGCGAGCTGCTCACCCACGCCAAAAACGACTTCTGCAACGCCAACCGCTGGCCCTTCGGCCGCGCCCAGCCGCAGCAGCCCCTCAGTCAGCTCGCTCAAATCCTCCTCATGAGCAACGAGTTCATGTTCATGGATTGATGCCTCCGCCCTCCCCGTCCAAGCTTGGCGCTTCCTTCGCCAAAATTGCGTTCGGGCATTCTGGCACGGCCTGTGCTTGGTGAAAGATATGTCCTCGTTATTCGACGACTACCAACCAGGTAGCTTTTTTGATGAAATGTTCGCTTCGCCCGCGCATGCACGCGAGCATTACTCGGGCATCACCGGCAGTATCGGCACCCTCACACCCGGAGAATACGCCGCCCGCCAGCGAACGGCCGATGCGGTGTTTTTGCGCCAGGGCGTGACTTTCACGGTCTATGGCGATCAGCAGGGCACGGAGCGCATTTTCCCCTTCGATCTGATGCCCCGCATCATCCCGCAGAAGGAATGGGAACGCGTCGAGGCCGGCCTCATTCAGCGCATCACCGCGCTGAATCTCTTCCTCAACGACGTCTATCACAGCCAGCACATCCTGAAAGATAAAACCCTCCCTGAGGAGCTCGTGCTCTCCGCCAGCCATTACCGGCCGGAGTTCAAAGGCGTCAAAGTCCCCCACGGCATCTACATTCACATCTGCGGCACCGATCTCGTCCGCGATGACAAAGGCGAGTACTTCGTGCTCGAAGACAACGGCCGATGCCCGTCCGGTGCCAGTTACATGCTGGAAAATCGCAACGCCATGAAGCGCACCTTCCCCGGCCTGCTGCAAAGCCTGCCCGTGCGCCCCGTGGATGCCTATGGCTCCATGCTGCGTGAGACGTTGGCCCACCTCGCCCCTCCCGGCGTGATCGATCCGAACATCGTCGTGCTCACCCCCGGCGTGTACAACAGCGCCTACTTCGAGCATTGCTACCTCGCCAAGCAGATGGGCGTGCCCATTGTGGAAGGTCGTGATCTCATCATGAAAAACGGCCGCGTCTTCATGCGCACCACCACCGGCCTTCAGCAGGTGCATGTGATCTACCGCCGCATTGATGATGACTTCCTCGACCCGCTCGTCTTCCGCAAAGATTCCCTCCTCGGCGTCCCTGGCCTCGTGAATGCCTACCAGCAGGGCCATGTGGCTTTGGCAAACTCCATCGGCACCGGCGTGGCGGACGACAAAGCAGTGTACGCCCTCGTGCCAATGATGATCAAATACTACCTCGATCAGGACCCCATCCTGCCAAACGTCACCACCTACCTCGGGGTGGACCCGAAGGAGTGCGATTACATCCTCAACAACCTCCCGAACCTCGTCGTCAAAGCCGTGAACGAATCCGGCGGCTACGGCATGCTCATGGGACCGCATTCCACCAAGGAAGAGCAGGCCGAGTTCGCCAAGAGCATCGCCGCCAATCCGCGCAACTACATCGCTCAGCCTGTGCTCCAGCTCAGCCGCCACCCCGTTTTCCAAGGTGATCACTTCGAAGGCCGCCACATCGACCTCCGCCCCTACGTCCTCTACGGCGACCGCGTCCGCGTCGTCCCCGGCGGCCTCACCCGTGTGGCCTTGAAGAAAGGCTCGCTGGTGGTCAATTCCTCCCAAGGAGGCGGCAGTAAAGATACTTGGGTGCTTTGGGACGATGAATGACCTTGCTGCGCAAGGAATGACGAAACTCGAATGATGAATGACGAACGAAGCCCGAAATCCGAAGCCCGAATGACCTCCCGCATGCTCTACGAATACCGAAGCGCCCGAATGGACCTTCGAGCTTCGTCATTGATTCCTCATTCGCCATTCCTCATTCGTCATTTGCCAGCCCTCACAACTTCTACCGCCCCCTTCTCATGCTAAGCCGCGTCGCAGACAGCATCTACTGGATGGCTCGCTACATGGAGCGAGCCGAAAACCTCGCCCGCCTGCTCCTTTCCACGCAGGACCTCCTCCTCGATGCCGGAGCCGAGGCCGCCGATGAATCCCAGTTCTGGGGCCCGCTCCTCATGGCCACCGGTGACGAAGAGAAATACTACGCCGCCCATCCGCTCATCGATGGCGAAACCGTGGCCGATTTCCTCGCGCTGAGCACGAAGAACGGCAATTCCATTCTCAACTGCGTCCGCGCCGCTCGCGAAAACGCCCGCACCATTCGTGATCAAATCAGCGATGAGATGTGGGAGTGCATCAACAGCCTCCGCCTCTTCCTCGAATCCCCGGATGCCGCCGAGATGCACAAAATGCAGACCGCTGCCTTCTACGAGAAGGTGCTCGTCACCTCGTATCAGTTCCAGGGCATCGCCGCCTGCACCACCCCGCGTGACGAGAGCTGGCACTTCCTCCGCCTCGGCATGTGCCTCGAGCGGGCGGATAAAACCAGCCGCCTCATTGATACCTGCAGCGCCATCTCCCTCGAAATGCCGCCCAGCCCGCTCGCCCGCCCGCTGCGCTGGGCCGCGCTTCTGCGCTCCTGCTCCGCCTGGCATGCCTTCCAGGCCTACAGCAGCAACAAACTCGATCCCGTCAAAATCATCGAGTACCTCATGCTCGATCCCACCTTCCCGCGCAGCGTGGCCTGGTGCGTCGAGCAGCTCCACGACACCCTCATCGAGCTCAGTGGCAATGGACGCCTCGACGAGATGAAATCTCCCGTCCGCACCTCCGGCCGCCTGCGGGCCGACATCGCTTACATCACGATGAACGAGGTCCTCCAAGAAGGCCTCCACGAGTACATCGACCGCCTCCAGGAAAAGCTCAACGACATCGGCCAGACCATCTTTGAGACCTTCGTCCTCTACTCCGAAGCCCTCACCACCGAGAACGAAATCCCGACCTCCGCAGCCGTGATCGTGCCGGGCGCCTTTCATGCTCTCGACGGGCAGGCCGTGCAGCAGCAGCAATGACGAATGAGTAAATCCGAATGACGAAATAAGCTCGAAGTCCGAATGACAGATTCGCGAGTATTGCTTTGGAAATTCGTCATTCGTGCTTCGTCATTCACCCTCATGCGTCTCCGCATCTTCCACCGCACCCGCTACCACTACCGCGCCCCCGTTCGTGAGAGTCACAACGAGGTGCGCCTGCGGCCCGCCACCGAAGACAGCGCGCGCTGCGAGTTCTTCCTGCTCAACGTCAACCCGCCCGTCCGCCTCAAGCACTTTCGCGACGAGTGGATGAACTACGTCCACTGGTTCGACATCGCCGAGCCGCACAGCGGCCTCAGCATCGAGGTGCAGATGACCGTGCAGACTAGCAGCCAATACGGCTCGGGTAAGCCCCTCGGCATCGTTTTCGAGTCCCTCAAAGACCTCCAAGATGATCTCCTCGCGCCGCTCCTGCAAAGCAGCACCTATGTGGACATCAATCGCGAGATCTGGAAAGAGGCTCTCGATGTCAAAGCCGCCTCCGACGATGTTTTCGCCACTGCTGAGGGCCTCATGACCCACGTTCATTCCCACTGGGCCTACCTCCCCGGTACCACCCATGCCTCCACGCACATGCGTGAGGTCATGGCGAATCGTCAGGGCGTCTGCCAGGACTTCGCTCACGTCATGATCGGCATGTGCCGCAGCCTCGGCATCCCCTCTCGCTACGTCAGCGGCTATCTCTACAACGGCCCCGGTGCTCACCTTCGCGGTGCCCAGGCCTCGCACGCCTGGTGTGAAGTCTTCGTGCCTGGCAAAGGCTGGTTCGGTCTCGATCCCACCAACAACACCCTCGCCGACGAGCGCCACATCAAAATCGCCACCGGCCGCGACTACGCCGACGCCGCCCCCCTCACCGGCCAATTCGACGGCCCCATGGACGCCACCGCCGCCATGCAAATCGAGGTCGAGGTCAGCGCGGCCTAAAACAATCCTCCTCCGCCTCCGTCTCTGACTCCTCCTCGACGAGTCGGCGCAAAATGGATCTCACGCAAAGGCGCAAAGGTCTGAGTTCACCACCCATTGCGCCTTTGCGTGAGCAATCAAAATATCCCTGTTCTACGCCTCGCTCCCTGAAAGCCCCGCCCGACCCTCACGTTGCCTTCGAACACCATGTCCACCCGCCGCCACTTCCTCCAAACCGCCGCTCTCAGCGCCTTCGCCGCGCCAAACATCCTGCGTGCGCAGGACTCGAAACAAAAAATCCGCGTCGCCTGCGTCGGCATCGGCAACATGGGCACGGGTGCGGTCCAAGGCTCGCTCAAAGAAGAGATCGTCGCGTTTTGCGATGTTGATTGGCGTGACCTCGACAAGCGCAGCGCGGGTGCCGTGGCCAAGCAGCAGCCGAACGTGCTGAAGTTCACCGACTTCCGCGATATGCTCGACAAAAAGGGCTCCGAGATTGACGCCGTGCTCATCTCCACGCCGGATCACACGCACTTCGCTGCCGCCATGGCCGCGATCCAGGCGAAGAAGCACGTCTTTGTGCAGAAGCCGCTCGCCCACAACATCTGGCAGGTGCGCACGCTGCACAAAGCCGCGCACAAATACGGCGTGCAGACCGTCATGGGCAATCAAGGCCACTGCTGGGAAGGTATCCGCCTTGTGCGTGAGTGGTTCGAGGCTGGCGTGCTCGGCGAGGTCAAAGAAGTGCATTGCTGGACGGATCGTCCGTTTGGTCACGCTGGATTCCTCGATCCGCAGCCGGCGATCGCCCCAGCCTCCGAGCCCGTGCCGGAAGGCGTGAACTGGGATCTCTGGCAGGGCCCGGTGGCCACGCGTGACTACTCTTCGCAGTATCTGCCGCAGCGCTGGCGCGGTTGGTGGGACTACGGTTGCGGTGGACTTGGCGACATCGGCTGCCATTGCCTCGACGCGCCGTTTTGGGCACTGCAACTCGGCCTGCCGGAGAAGGTCGAAGTCGTCAAACAAGAGCCTGGAGCCCTCAAAACCTACACCGCGCCGCGTTCGCACATCATCTTCCATTTCGCCGCGCGTGGTGCTTTGCCACCGGTGCAGATTCACTGGTATGAAGGCGGTTGGCAGCCCGAGCGCCTTCCCGGCATGGACAAGCCGCTGCCAACCAACGGCATGATCATGAAGGGCAGCAAGGAAACGCTCTTCTCCGACGGTATGCGCGTGCAAAGCCCGCAACTCTGGCCCCGAGAGCGCATGACGCCGCTCATCGACATCCTGCGCCGCAAGCCACTCCCACGCTCCAAAGCCGGCGACCCCATCGGCGAGCTCTTCGCCGCCATCCGTGGCGAAATCCCGCACGCAGGCTCCCACTTCGACTACGCGTGCCCCTTGACCGAACTCGTCAACGTCGGCGTCCTCGCCATCCGCAGCGGCAAAACCATCGAATGGGACGCCGCCGCCATGAAGGTCAGAAACGCCCCCGAATTCGACACCTGGATCAAAGAGCCCGTCCGCAACGGCTGGAGCTACGGCGAGGATCTTTGGAAAGCATGAGAGCGATCCTCCTTTCGTCATTCGCCATTCTGGTTTCGTCATTACCGCGCAGCCGGTGAACGTGCTCTTCATCGCCATCGACGATCTCGCGAACGACGCCACGCACACACCGCACATCGACCGCCTCGCGGCCAGTGGCGTGCGTTTTGACCGCGCCTACAATCAGATCCCGCTCTGCAATCCCAGCCGCGCCTCCGTGCTCACCGGCCGCCGGCCCGATGCCACGCAGGTCTATGACCTCGACCGCCATTTCCGCGAGGCATTGCCCGATGTTGTCACGCTTCCGCAGCTCTTTCGTCAAAACGGCTGGTTCACCGCCCGCGTCGGCAAGATCTACCACTACGACGTGCCGAACGGCATCGGCACCGACGGCCTCGACGACAAACTCTCGTGGCAGCTCGTCGTGAACCCCAAAGGTCGCGATGTGACCGATGAAAAGCTCATCACCAACCCCACGCCGCAAAAACCCGTCAGCGCTGCCTTGAGCTGGCTCGCCGCCGAAGGCACCGGCGAGGAGCAAACCGACGGCCTGATCGCCACCGAGGCCATTCAACTTCTCGAAAAGCATCGCCACGAGCCCTTCTTCCTCGGTGTCGGCTTCTTCCGACCTCACACGCCCTTCGTCGCACCGAAGAAATACTTCGACCTCCATCCGCTCGACTCCATCCGCCTGCCCGAAGCCTCCGCCGACGACCGCAGCGACATCCCAGCCGCCGCCTTCGCGCACAACAACCCCACACCGCACTACGGCCTCGACGAATTCACCTGCCGCCAAGCCCTCCAGGCCTACCGCGCCAGCGTTTCCTTCGTCGATGCCCAAATCGGCCGCGTGCTCGGTGCGCTCGATCAACTCAAGCTCTCCGACAACACCATCGTCCTCCTCTGGAGCGATCACGGCTACCACCTCGGCGAGCATCTCGGCTTGTGGCAAAAGCGCACCCTCTTCGAAGAAAGCACCCGCGCCCCACTCATCATCCGCGCCCCCGGCGCCAAAGGAAACGGCCACACCTGCCATCGCATCGTCGAATTTATCGACATTTACCCCACTCTCGCCGATCTCGCTTCACTTACGCCGCCAACAACACTCGATGGCCGCACGCTCTGTCCTTTACTCAACGATCCCGCACAAAAATGGGAGCACCCCGCCATCACCCAAATCATCCGCCCCGCCGACGACCGTCTTCCCTCTCAAGTCATGGGCCGCACGATCCGCACCGAACGCTGGCGCTACACCGAATGGAACGAAGGCACGAACGGCCTCGAACTCTACGATCACGAAAAAGACCCGCACGAATTCCAAAACCTCGCCCGAATGACTTCCGCGGAAGCCTCCGCCGCGATGAAAGCCCTTCACGCTCTGCTCGATCCCAAAGCCCGCGGCACTCCACCTCCATCGCCGGTGAATCCGAAACGACTGTGAGGAACGGAAAGCGGAACAGAGATAGACCTACACCTCTCCCACGTTGTCGCGTCACCCCCATGCTTCGATTCGTCTTTTTTGCGCTCTTTGCGTTCCTTTGCGGCCATTCATTCGCTGCGGCGCCTGTCGCGGCTTTTCTCGAACAGCACTGTGTCGAGTGCCATGACGCCGATGTGAAGAGAGGCGGCCTCGACTTGACCTCCTTGACCTTTGACCGCCTTGACGGCTCCACTTTAAAATCCTGGCAGCACATCTTCGAACGCGTGCGCGATGGCGAGATGCCGCCGAAAAAGAAGCCGCAGCCGGAGAAGCATGAAAAAGACCTCTTCCTCGCTGCTTTGAAGCATCCGCTGCTCGAAGCGGACACCGCTGACATCGCCGCGAACGGTCGTGTGCGCAGCCGCAGGCTCACGCGGGTCGAGTATGAGCACACGTTGCACGATTTGCTCGGCATCGACATCCCCCTCAAAACGCTGCTGCCGGAGGATCGAGCCTCGCATGGCTTTGAAACCGTCGCGGATGGTCAGCAGCTCTCACATCACCAGCTCGCACGTTACCTCGACGTCGCCGATCTCGCCTTGAGCGATGCTTTTGACCGCGCTGAGAAAGGCGATGCGACCTACGCCAAGCATCACACACCCGAGATGCTCATCAAAAACCGCGGGGGAAACTATCGCGGCCCCGATTTGAAAAATGGCGAAAGCATCACCTGGCCCATCGGGCTGCAATTCTTCGGCCGCACGCCGACGTGGGCACCGGAAAGCGGTTGGTATCGCGTCACGCTGCGTGGTGTGCGCGGCATCAATCCCACCGCCGATGGTGCAGTGTGGGGCACGCTGCGCTCCGGTCACTGCGAATCGAACGCTCCGCTGCTCTACATGATCGGTCTCGTCGAGGCCACGGCGACACCACGCGACATGACTTTCGAGGCTTGGATTGAAAAAAATCATCGCCTGGAGCTGCGACCGAACGACGGCACGCTCAAAAATGCCCCCACGGGTGCCAAAGGCGGCAACGTGAGCTTTGCGGGCCGAAACCTCGAAAAACAAGGCTTCTCCGGCATCGCGCATCGCGGCATCGACATCGAGCGCATCTATCCCGTCGCCAATGCGGAAGGTGTGAGGAAGAAACTTTTCGGCGGCAATGGCCTGGAGGCACTGAAAGCCGAAAACATCGACAAACTCGTGAGTCGCTTCGCCACACGAGCGTTTCGCCGCCCCGTCACCGAGGCTCAAAGTGCCCCATATCGCGAAATTGCCGCCAAAGCGCTCGCTGAGGGCGATTCAGTGCCGGAGGCCCTTCGCTCGGCCTACCGTGCCGTCTTGTGCTCACCGCGCTTTTTGACCTTCATCGAGGCTCCAGGCCCTCTCGACGATCACGCCATCGCCTCACGCCTCAGTTTCGCCCTTTGGTGCTCCATGCCCGATCAAGAGCTGCTCGAACTCGCGAACCAAAAGAAGCTCTACGAGCCTCAAACCCTCGCCCAGCAAGTCGAGCGACTGCTTTCGCACGCCAAAGCCAAACGCTTCATCGCCAGCTTCACCGACCAGTGGCTCAAGCTCAATCAAATCGACTTCACCACGCCCGACACACGCCTCTTCCGCGACTTCGATCCCGTGGTGCAGGAATCCATGCTCCAGGAAACCCGCACCTACTTCACCGAGCTGGTGCGCCGTGATTTGAGCATCACCAACCTCATCGATTCCGACTTCGCCTTCCTCAACGGACGTCTCGCGCGGCACTACAAGGCCGAACTCGCGCTGCAAAGCGGTGCGGGGCTTCAAAAAGTCACGCTCAAGCCCGAGGCCAAGCGCGGCGGCCTCGTCACTCAGGGGGCGATCCTCAAAGTCACCGCCGATGGCACCAGCACCTCGCCCGTCGTGCGCGGCGTCTTCATCAATGAGCGCATCCTCGGCAACCACATCCCGCCGCCTCCGCCCGGCATTCCCGCCATCGAACCCGACATCCGCGGAGCCACCAGCATTCGCGATCAGCTCGAAAAACATCGCAACAACGAAAGCTGCGCCAGTTGCCATCAAACCATCGACCCACCCGGCTTCGCGCTCGAAAATTATGATCCCGTCGGCATCTGGCGCAAAGGCTACGGCAAGGACAGCAAAGGCGCGAAGATCGATCCCTCCGGCCTCACCCCCGAAGGCGAAACCTTCACCGACCTCGCCACCTGGCAGCAAATCCAAACCAAACGCCCTCAACACCTCGCCCGCGGCTTTGCCACCCACTTCCTCACCTACGCCACCGGCGCTTCACCTCGCTTCAGCGATGAATCGAAGCTCGATGCCATCGCCAACAAGACCATCAACCTCCGCTCCATCATCCGCGAGGTGGTTTTGAGCGACATTTTCCGTACCAAGTAACGTTTCACCGCACCATGAGCACATTCACTTTCCAAAAACACCTATCACGTCGCGCCATGCTGCGCGGTGCGGGCATCACGCTCGGGCTGCCGTTGCTCGAAGCGATGACTCCGGCCTTCGCGGCGGTGAAGGAGACGAAACAAGCGAAACGCTTCGTCGGCATGAGTCTGGCGTTGGGGCTGCACAATCCGAATTTGGTGCCGGAGGGCGTGGGACGGAGTTATAAGCCTTCGCGTTATCTCGCGGGCATTCAGGATTTGCGGGAGGATTTCACGGTGGTGTCGGGTTCCTCGCATCCAGGCGTCACGGGTGGTCACACGGCGGAGGGGAGCATCTTTTCGGCGTGTCCGAATGCGCGGGGCTCGACGACGCGGAACACGATCTCGCTCGATCAGCTCATGGCGAAGCATCTGGGGCATGAGACGCGCTTTCCGTCGCTCGTTTTGAATACGAACTCGCAGACGAGCCCGAGCTACACGGAGAATGGTTCGATGATTCCGGCTGAAAACAGCGCGATGAAGCTCTTTACGCGGCTCTTTGTGAATGACACGCCCGCCGAGCAGGAGCGGCAGGCGGAACTGATCCGCAGTGGTCGCAGCGTGATGGATGTGGTCGGTGCGGAGGCGAAATCGCTCCAGCGCGAACTCGGCTCTGGTGATCGCGACAAGCTGGATGCTTGGTTTACCAGCGTGCGTGAGTTGGAGCAGCGTCTCGCCGCGAACGAGTCCTGGACGCACAAACCCAAGCCGAAGGTGAGCCTCGCGCCGCCGCGTCAGATCCCACGCGACAACGAAGTGGCCGTGGAGCGTATCTATCTCGACATCGTCCACATGGCGCTGGCCACGGACAGCACACGCTTCATCACGCTGCACGTCACTGGCAACAACGTGCAGGGCATCGAAGGTGTGGAGGAAAGCTACCACAACCTTAGCCACCACGGCATGGACGAGGAAAAGCTGACGCAACTCGCCCTCGTCGAGCAGGGCGTCATCCACGAATGGGCCGCCTTCCTGCGCAAACTGAAGACCGACAAGCTCCTCGACGACACGATGGTGCTGCTCACCTCAAACCTCGGCAATGCCTCCGCCCACGATAACAAAAACATGCCCGTCCTTTTCGCCGGTGGCGGCTTCAAGCACGGCCAGCACCTCGCCTTCGACCAGAAGGACAACTACCCGCTGCCGAATCTGTATTTGAGTGCGTTGCAGCGCCTCGGCCTTGAAGAGGAACGCTTCGCGACGAGCGAAACGACGATGCGTGGCCTTGAGGTGGCCTGATTGTTTTTCAGACACAGTGTGTACAATCACTGGCAGCTTCGGGCAGGCTCGTTTTGATTTCCGGCCTCATGCCCGTTCCCGAAACGGATCCGAAGCTCGCCTCAAAGCTCCACCATCGATGGCGCGGGATGGGGGCGCTGCTTTTGACCGCGTTTTACAACTTCTTCTTCGCTGGGCATTTGGAGTTGATGAAGACGACTGTCTATATGAAGGACGGTGTGGTGATGGGCGCGGATGCCGCTGCGGTGCAGGCGGATCTTGCGCTGCCGAGGGTCGATGCTGGATCGAAGGGCACGGGTGCGGCCTCGAGTTTTCTATTGGTGCATCGCATCCCGGTGGCGGTGTTTGAGGTAGGCTGGACGTCCTTTTCAAAAGATGCCAACGAGGCGAAAAAGATGGCTGTGGGCACACTGCAAGGCCTCGCGGGAGCTTTGATGGTCGTCTTTCTCTACCACCTGCTGCTGTGGAGCGGGCTGAGCACTTGGAATGCGGTGATGTTTGCGGCGATCCTGGGCTTTTCGACGACGGCCACGGTTTTCACGGCGGTGCCCCAGGTACAGATCTTCAGCATGCTGGGCCTCACGGGCATGCTGACGGCCATGGCTCGCGGCAAGCGAGCCCAGTGGTGGGAATTCTCCGCTGCGGCGCTGTATGCCGTGCTCTGCTCGCACTGGAATCTCATTCCCGTGGCGATCTTGGCCGTGAGCCGTGCCGTGTGGCGCTGGCGCACGACGGATTCCTTCAAGCCGGTGCCAGCGGTGATCGGCAGCATGGGGCTGCTGACCCTCGTGGCCGTCGGGGGCATGATGCTGCAAACCTGGATATATCCCAAATCGAGCCAGATAGATGTCTTTGAGGTGGCGAAGTCTTCGATGACGACGCTGCATCAAGCGAAGGAACGTGCGGCGGTGACGCCATGGGTTTCCCGGCTTCAGGATGTTTTTTTTCACGAACATCCTCGCCCCTTCGCCCACGATGCTGGATCAAAGTAAGGTGCAGGAACGCAAGACGCGGCGTGTGGTCTCGCTCGTGGATGAGGAGTGGTTCGTGCTCGACTTCCGCCACGCCTTGTGGGCCGGGTGGATGATCCTGATGCTGCTAGGCCTCACCGGCCTGCCGAATGCGGCCGAGCACGTCGGCGTGGCGACGGGGCGTTGCTGCTGCTCGGCTGGCAGGTGCTGTTTTATGGGGCGCTCGAAGATCCCGGCGAGCGTCTTCTGCAATCCGCCGCCTGGACGTCCGCCGTCGTGACTCTCACCGGTGTGGGCGTGGGCCGTGCGCTGGAAAAATTCAGTACGTTCGGCGTTCCCGTGGCCGTGCTGTTGCTCGCTTTCGCCGTGGCTCAAGGCACGCGGAACTATCGGTTCATCCACGAGATCGCGAAGCAGTTGAAGCTTTCTGCCGCGATGTGATGCTAGACGAAACTCTGGCTTGGCGGGCGGCGTTGTTTGTGAAAGCATGAACTCCCACGCCATGAAGCTGACTTTCGCGTTCCTTTTACTCCTCACCTGCCTGCCGCTGTCTGCGGCGGATGATCTATCGAAACCTCTCGAAGCCCTGCGTGCCGTGCAAAAGGAAGGGCAGGGGAACGAAGCTGCCTCGAAGGCCTGGCAGGAGATCACAAAGGCGGATGCCTCGAATCTGCCCAAGGTGCTTAAAGGCATGAACGGAGCCAATCCGCTCGCCGAGAACTGGTTGCGGGCTGCTGTGGGTGTGCTCGCCGATGAGGCGCTGAAGGCTAAAAAGATGCCGGTCGAGGCTCTCGTGGCCTTTTTGAAGGATTCGGCGAACAGCCCTGGTTCCCGCGTGGTGGCCTTTGATCTCATTCAGCGTGCCGATGCGAAGCTGGGGGAGGAATTGACACCCACCCTGATCAATGATGTGAGCAGCGAACTTCGTCGTCATCCGGTGGCGAAGCTGATCGAGACGGGCGACAAGGCGCTTGCCGCCCAAGAAAAGACCGCCGCCGTGCTCGCCTACCGCCAAGGGCTCGATGGTGCCCGAGACGAAGATCAGATTAAAACGCTGGCGAAGAAGCTGCGCGATCTCGGCCAGGAGGTCGATCTGCCCACGCATTTTGGCTTTCTTATGAGCTGGAAACTCATCGCGCCCTTCAGCAACGCGGACCGCAGCGGCTTCGACACTGTGTATCCGCCAGAGAAAGAGCTGAAATTTGACGCCGCCTATGAAGGCAAGGGCAAGGAAGCCAAGTGGGTCGATTTCACCAGCAAGGACGAGTATGGCAAAATAGACTTCAACAAGCCATTCGGCATGGAGAAGAGCGTCACCGGCTATGCCGCCACTGACTTTGTGAGCACCGAGGATCGCCCGGCGGAGATCCGCATCGGCTGTAAGAATGGCTGGAAGGTCTGGCTGAATGGCGAGATGCTCTTCGCTCGCGATGAATACCACCGCGGCGCGAAGCTCGATCAATACAAACTCCCCTGCCAGCTCAAGAAGGGCAAAAACACCCTTCTTGTGAAGTGCTGCCAGAACGAGCAGACCGAGCAGTGGACTGTCGAGTGGGAATTCCAGCTCCGCGTCTGCGATGCGACGGGCACGGCGATTGTGGCAAAGAACTGAAGGATAAAAACCTGACACAACATAGCAGACCATGAAGACGACCTTTTTTTTGGCTTTCAGCCTTTCTCTTTCATCCTGGGCTTTCGCCGACTGGCTCCAGTTCCGCGGACCTAACGCAGCGGCGGTTTCCACGGATGCTCAAGCTCCGGCAGACGAACTCAAAATCGCGTGGACGGCGGATCTGCCGGGACGCGGGCTCTCCGCGCCGATTGTCGTGGGAGACAAAGTCTTTGTGACTTGCTCCAGCGGCCCCGGACAGGACACGCTGCATGTGTTCTGCTTCAACGCGAATGACGGCTCGAAGCGCTGGGAGCGTGCGATGCGTGCCACGGGCCGCACGATGTCGCACACGAAGACCTGCGTGGCAGCGAACACGCCGTGTAGCGACGGCGAGCGTGTCTTTGCGCTGTTTTCATCGAATGACCTCTTTGCCTTCGACCTCGATGGCAACCTCCTCTGGCTGCGCGGACTGACCTTTGACTACCCCAACGCGAGCAACAGCCTAGGCATGTCGCAATCGCCCGTGGTGATCGGCAAGACGCTCGTGGTGCAGAGCGAGAACGATGCGGAATCCTTCGCCGCCGGTCACGATGTGGCCACGGGCATGAACAAGTGGAAGCTGGAGCGTCCGAAGGCGGCGAACTGGACGAGCGCCACGCTGTTTAAGGGCGTGGCCGCCTTGCAGTCGAGCAAAGGCATCGTCGGCGTCGATCCAGACACGGGCAAAACGGTTTGGAACTATGAGGACGGGGCCAGCACGATTCCGTCGAGCGTGGTGAGTGGCGATTTGATTTACGCCGTGTCGAAAGGCATCACCGCGCTCGCGCCTGAGAAGGGCTCGGTGACGCAGCTCTGGCGCAATGAGAAGCTCAATCCCGGAACCGCTAGCCCGCTGGTGCTCGGAGATCATCTTTTCGTTGTGAACGGCGCCGGCGTGCTGATCAAGGCAAGTATTAAAAACGGAGACGAGCAATGGAAGCTGCGCCTCAAAGGCCCGTTCAGCGGCTCGCCAGTGGCAGCTAGCAAGCGCATCCATATCGTGAATGAGCGCGGCATCTTCCAAACCATCGACCCTGAGGCTCCTGAGGGCAGAGTGACGCAGGAGATCGAGCTCAAGGAAACCGTGCTCACCACACCCGCCATCTCCGGTGGCGCGATCTATGTGCGCAGTGATGCTAAGCTCTGGAAGCTGCAATGATGGAACCGCCTGACCAGCAGGAAGAGCTCTTGATCTCCAACGAGATCGAGCAGGAGACTTCGCGGGCGCTCGGCAAGGAGACCCGTCAGGTGCTCACCGCCGTGCTTGTGGTGGCCGCCTTCATGGCACTGGCGCACTTCACGCCGATGAAGGCCTGGATAACGAATGTGCAGTCTTGGAAGGGCTTTGTGCGCGAGTTTGGCTGGATGGCACACGCTGTCTTCATGCTCGTCACTGCGGGCGCGGTGATGATGGGTGTGCCGCGTCTGGCTTTCTGCTCAGCTGCCGGGCTCATCTTTGGTTTTGGTGAAGGGCTTCTGCTCTCGCTCTTGGGCTCCACGCTGGGCTCTTATGGTGCCTTTATCCTTTCACGTCATGGCTTTCGACGTGCGGCGGAAGCCCGTGCGGAGAAGTGGCCCTGGTTGAAGAAGATGCTGAAGAAGCCCTCGGTGATGCGTGTCTTCTGGGCGCGGCAACTCATGGTGCCCGGTATTGTGCTGAATGTGCTCATCGGCATGACCCCCCTACGTCACTCACGCTTCCTGCTCGGAACGGCGCTAGGCTATCTGCCGCTGAACATCGCCTTCAGCCTCGTCGGCAGCGGCTTGGGCAAGGAGAGCATTACCACCACCATGACGCAGCTGCTCGCGGCCATGGCGGTGATCAATGTCGCGGCGTGGCTGGTGTTTCGATACATGTGTAGCACTCGTTTGAGATAAGTTCGTTCGGTATAGCGATGCCAGGCAAAAGACGCTGTCATGTATGCAGTCATCGTCAGGCATGCTTTGAAAGCACGAAGCACGAAGCACGAAGCACGAAGCACGAAGCACGAAGCACGAAGCACGAAGCACGAAGCACGAAACACGAAGCACGAAGCACGAAGCAGGAAGCACGCAGCACAAAGCACGAAGCA
>Ga0114980_10000774_pt1 | contig 22869 bp, 8 predicted proteins | sample S_140806_EF_Meta_FD_87018 | JGI IMG/M metagenome (GOLD analysis project Ga0114980, IMG submission 87018) | Freshwater microbial communities from Lake Simoncouche, Canada to study carbon cycling - S_140806_EF_MetaG | ecosystem: Environmental > Aquatic > Freshwater > Lake | place: Lake...
GGGGAGCAGGAAGAACAAGCCGAAACCGCCTCCTTCCTTAATGGAGCTTTGCTTTCTGCATTTGGGTTAATATTTCTGATTCTTGTAACTCAGTTTAATTCGATTTCCAAACCTTTTATCATTCTTACTGAGATTTTGTTTTCCGTGATAGGGGTATTGCTTGGCTATTCTATTTCAGGAATGGAAATCTCTATCATTATGAGTGGTGTAGGCATTGTTTCTCTTGCAGGTATTGTGGTGAAAAATGGTATCCTGCTTGTTGAATTTACGGATGAACTTAGAAAAAGGGGACTCAAGACAAGAAGCGCAATTATTGAAGCCGGAGTTACACGTTTAGGACCGGTATTATTGACAGCCATTGCAACCATGCTAGGTTTATTTCCATTAGCAATAGGAATGAATTTTAACTTTATTACCCTGTTTTCGGAATTTAATCCGCATTTTTTCCTTGGTGGTGAGAGTGTGGTATTTTGGGGTCCGCTTGCCTGGACAATTATTTTCGGACTAGGTTTTGCAACCTTGATTACATTGGTTATTGTTCCGGTAATGTATTATCTCAACCATGTATTTAAGGTTTGGTTACGGAGAAAAAGAATCCTGAGTAATAAAACGGCTCTTTAATTCATTTTTTTTGAGAAAATGTTTGCATTATTCAGAAGGCTAATTATATTTGTAATGCATTTGGTAAGCAAATGATTTATTTTAGTGTTTCATAGTTAGTTAAATTTAGTGGTTTGACATCCGCAGCGCTAGTTGCGGATGTTATTTTTTATCCAATTCCTACGTAATTTATAGTAAAATTTCAGCTGACATTACACCTACCTTGAAATTATGCCAATTTCAACTTAATTTAAACCCAGATTAATGTAAGTATGAAATTGTACTTCATTCCATTGCTAATATTTGCAATGACTAGTTGGACTTCATTGTTGATGGCCCAGACGGGTTCAAAAGCAAACCCTACAAAAGCATTACCCAATGTTTGGCAGGCAGGTGAGCTTAAGTCTAAAGGGACATCAATTGGTATTCTTGATGAAAAGTATCCTAAAGTATATTCAAAGCAACCAAATGTAAGCATCCCTTTTTCGGAGCAAGATGAGCCTTATTTCAAAGAAGAATGGCATCGGCTTTTTAGGGATTTAAATCAATTCCTTAAAAACAAAGGATTTGAATGGCCCGATCCCTATGTGTTGTATACCCGCATTTATTTCAACAAATCAGGATATATTGAGTATGTTATATATCAATATGGAGATAATTCTGTTCCCGCACATGATAAACAATTTAAAGCTTTGGTGCAGCAATTTGCCCTGCAATGGAAATGTATGCTAAAGGCAAATCGGAATTATTCTCAAAACGGAAGTTATATTGTTAAAGAACCTGAGGAATAGAGATTATTTATTCTTACAATTTTTTAAATAGAGATTATTTACAGAAGTGTCTCCAAATTCTGTCATCGTTCTTAAAATAATACATCCTTCTGGGTTATTTTTTATAATAAGCAGATTTGCAAGTTTTATCTTAGCAGAAGAATAGTCTGATTTGTATTTTAAGGCTTTTCTGTAATAGTTAATTGCACTTATAGTATCCCCTAATATCTGTTCAGTCAGGCCTAAATTGTGAAAGGCACGATAAAAAGTTGGTGCATATTTTATGCATAATAAATAATTGCTTTTTGCGGAAAAATGATCACCTTGTTTGCTGTAGATAAATCCAAGATTATAATAGGGTTCTCCTAAATCTTCTTTAATATAAATAGCCTTTTTATAATCTTCTTCTGCAGCTTTAATGTCTCCTTTATAGGAAAATAATTTTCCTCTTATGTTATATGCTTCTGACCTGAATGGGTCTCTTTCCAACACTTTATTTACAATATCAAATGCATTATCAAAATTTCCAGAGTAAGCAAGGCAAAAACTTTTCCCTGACAAAGCTCCCAAATTATCAGATTCCAAAGAGAGTGCTTTTTCAAAAAAGAGACAGGCTGAATCCACAAGTTCTTTTTCCATGTATATAATTCCCATACCCGAAAAGGAGCCTGCATATGAAGGATATAGGTTTATTGATTTTTCAAAATCAATTTTAGCATTATTATAATCTTTTAAACTGACATAGGCGTTTCCTCGGTTAAATAATCCAGTTAGATTTTCAGGTCTTGCAGTAAGTTGATGAGTCCAAAGGGAAATTCCACTTTTCCAATATTGGGTTTGAATATAATTTAAATATCCAAGTACTATAAATATAGGAATATAAATTAACAACTTGTTTTTTACAAATGAAATTTTGTTTAGAAAATAGATAGTCAAATAACAAAGTCCTGCCATGGGAAGATAAATATATCTGTCAGCCATAAATGCATTTCCTACTGGAAAAAGCTGCAAAACAGGAAAAATCGCCAAAATAAAAAATAAAATTGCCCATAAATACTCCTTTGAATTTTTATATATTAATAAAATTAATCCAAGAATTATTACCGGAGTTAGAATACTCAGATAATATACATAGGGTAATGATCCATTTGTTTTGGAAGGATAATCATATTGAGGTATGAAATCATGTGGAAAAATAAATTTTATAATATATTGAGTCAGACCAAAGGAAGCAATAAAAATCCTTTCATAACCTAATAAACCATCATTTTCCCTTATGGCTTCTCCTTGTGCTTTTATTGCTATTATTCCAAAAATCGCGGCAATTATAAAAAATGGCAAAAGTGATTTTAAAAGAGCAAGTGCTTTCTTATTAAAACAAAAAAATCCAATGATAAACAAAAGTATAGGAAGAACGACCGCTTGTCCCTTTGAGAAACAACTGAGTAAAAATCCAAATAATGAGAAGTAATAATATTTTCGATTGTTAATTTTACAGTACTTTATGAAATATAAGGAAGAGATTAGCAAAAATAACACATACAAAAGGTCTTTTCTTTCAGATGCCCAGGCCACGGATTCAACATGGAATGGATGAACTAAGAAAATAATTGAAGCATATAATCCAAGTGATTTTTTTGAAAGCGTAATTTTATTTATTAGTTGGTATACCAGGCAGGAATTGATAATATGAAGCAATAAACTGACAATATGGTAACCTATTCCATTGCTTCCCCAACATTGATATTCTATCAGATAAGAACACATTGTTAATGGATGATAATTCCCCATATAATATGTGCTCCAAATACTTTTTAAATTATCCGAATTAAAGGTTTTAATAAATGGATTTTCTAGAATATAACTAATATCATCCCAATTTGTTAAGTCATTTGTAAATAAGGGAAAATAAACTAGGCATCCTAATATTAACAATATCAGGAAGTTCATAAAATCACTTTCCCAAAATTTTGATTGGTTAATTTCCACAGTATTGTTCATAGGGTTCAATTGCTTCACCTACACCAAGATTTTTAGCTTTTTTAAGATAATAACAAGCACTATCTTTCATATTTTTATTTAAATAGTATAATCCTAATTCAAATGGATACGGTCCATAATCTGGGCTGAGTTGTATGGCTTTTTTAAGATGATACAGTTCAGCTTCAGGAAGACCCTTTAAATTTGAAATTATTGCAGCCTGAAAATGAACATCTGCTTCATCAGGGATTTTTTCGAGAGCAACTTGAATCATTTTATTAGCATTTTCCAGATCTTTTAAACCAATCAAAATTTTAGCTTTTAATAAGTATGCGAAACCATCTGCCTTACCACTACTTATCACTGAATCTATGATAAATATTGCTTCCTGAATTCTATTTTCACTGGCTAAAAGTTCTGCTTTCCTAATAGGGTCATCTGATTTTAATGACATCTTCCCAGATTCGTTTTTTTCCAGTTGGTTTAATTTTTCCTTTGCAAGAGTAATATTTTTATCTATATCTGTTAGCTTTGGGTCTATTTTTTTAGCTTTTTCAAAATACTCTAATGCTGAGCTATAATTATTTTCCTTTAAAAAAACGTTTCCTATGTTATTTAGTGCTTTTGGGAAAAGGGGTCTTTTTTCAATTGCTTTAAAGTACCATTTTTTAGCTTCATCAAAATAATTCAGGAAGTAATATGCATTCCCTATATTATAATATGCTGTTGGGTCATTTGGGGAAATCGCATTTGCTAGTTTAAATAAATCGAGTGCTTTATCATGTTGACCTGAAACGGCAAGCAAAACGCCTTTTCCATTTAATGCTTCAATACTATTAGGTTTTCTTTCTAAAATTTTTGAATACATGTTCATGGCTGCAGCATTGCTGTCTTCTGCAGCATATATTTCAGCCAAACCAGCTAATGCAGGTAAATAATTTGGATTTGCATTAATAACAGCCTTTAAATCAGATATTGCAGCTGTTTTTTTTCCTATTCTAAAGTATGTAAGTCCACGATTACATAATCCCTTATCGGTATCGGGATATTTTTTTACCACATCTTCCCATATAGTTATTTCATTTTTCCAGACTAAGGTTCTTCCAAAAGTTAATCCTCCATAGATGATTAAAACTAGTGTACTAATAAAACTAAGGATAAAACTTTTTTTGTTTAACAAATTATACTGTTTTAATAATGCAACAATAATTATCGACCATGCTATACTGGGAACATAAGCATATCGTTCTGCCCAGGAAGCAGCCCCAACCGGTAGAATCTGAAGTACCAGAACCAAAGTCATCAAAAATACCATTAAACCATAAAACAAAAGTTTGTGTTTTTTAAATGCCAGATAACATAATCCTAAAAAGACAATTAAGATGATTGAATAGAATGGAATTAAAGGATCGATAACTCCCGGACGTATGGTTGGGTACGGATGAAATACACTAAATCCAAATGGTACAATTAACCGAAAAAAATAATTTAATAATCCGTATCCAGCAAGCCCAAAACGTTGTGGCCAGGATACATTTCCACTAAGATCAATTGCCTCACTTGCTTCTTGTGCCTTGATGGCAACAAGTCCAGTTAAAAGACAAATACAAAGAAAAAATAGATAAATTAAAATTTCTTTTTTTGTTAATCTTGATTTTTTGAAAAAAAAGTAATCTGTTAATAGAATTACAGGGAACAGACTTACTGCCATTGCTTTACTTAAACAACCAAGTAAAAAGCATATAAAAAATAAAATAACCGCATTTGATTTACCCGTTTCTCTAAAATTAATCCAGGATTGAAAGGCAAGGCAAATAAATAAGGTATATAACAGATCTTTCTGTTCTGAAACCCATGCTACAGATTCCACATGCAGAGGATGTACAGCAAACAGGAGTGCAGCATAAATTGCATTTTCTCCTATAAATTTTTTTGCAATACTCAGCACCTGAAAACAAATTATAATATGTAGCACTAAACTGAATCCGTGAAAGACAAAGGGAGAGAACCCGTTAAGTGAAAATTCAACTGCCATAATAAGCATGGTTACAGGATGATAATTTCCCAATAAATATTCAGAAAATATTCTTTTTAGCATCGAAAAACTAAGATCACCAAAAAAGGGATTTTCAATTACATACATTCTATCATCCCATATATTTATGTCGTTTCCTAAGATACCCAAATAGGGTATGGCCGCACATACCAAAAGAATTAAATACTCTTTTCTAAATGAATAAATGTTAAAGGTTATTATAGACCTCACTTGAGTTGAAAAAGGGTGACTATAGGGATTTAACTAAAAACAAATATAAATCCCTTGAAACATCAATGATGATTTGTCCAGAAAATTATTTTGGTTTATTGGGATCATTCAAACAGTAGAAAATTCTGTTTTTTTATAATTTAATAAAAATAAGTTTAGTATTAGAAATATTTGGTTCTGTAATCAATATATTTTTACATCCGTTAAGATATTGAAATATAGATGATTAGAATTAATTTTAAGAATAAAAATTTATTTTCTATCGAAAAAAAACAGTTTAAAAATGGAAATCAACTGAATGGGTATTATATTTAATTTCAAATTAACGTACTTTATATGAAGACAAAATTTTCATTTTTATTGGGTACGGGGCTAGGTTTTTGTTTTTGTCTGATGGCAACAAATGTCATTGGTCAAAGTAAAAATCAGATTTCCAATCCCACATCTATTGTTCCGGCAATGTCTGTCCCAGGAGCAAACAACTCAAATTCTGTTTTTATTTCAGGAAGCACTGAAACAGAATCTTACAAACTTTCAGAGTATCAAAAATCTGAACAGTTTAAAAATGGCACTTTGACAATTAACATGTCGAGGGATATGGAACTTAGGCAAAAAATGTCCCTAACTAATGATCCTGCTCAAATTGCAGTTATCAATCATGAACTTGAATTGATTGGTGTAGCACCACAAGCAACTGTTAATTCCGGAAATCAAAACATTAAATTGGAAGTGAAGAACACGTACACTTCTGATAAGCGGTTTTTAGCTTTATCTGATGTTGACAAGGAAGCAATTTCGGAAAAGGTTTCCAATGGAGCAGATTTCGAAAGTCTTATCTCCGGATTTTAATTTTTAATTCCCAAAAAATGAAAAGAATTATTCTATTCTCATGTATCCTCTTAGCTTTTTTTGCTTCAGGATCAACATACGGTCAAAATGTACTGGCCGAATCCTTTGATGGAACAACTTTTGTTCCATCCGGATGGGCCCAAGGCATTGTATCTTCTTCTACTAGTCGCACTTGGGCGAGAGTTACCAGTAGTACTAGTCCAACTTGTTCACCAAATTCTGGAGCAGGAATGGCAAGGTATAATAGCTTCAGCTATTCCTCCGGTTCTTCTGCGTATTTGAGAACGGCAAATATTGATATGAGTGCCAGAGGTTCAAGTAATGCAACAGTGAGTTTTTACTTTTTCAGAGATGTGTCAAATTATACCACAACTACTTATTCTGATGAAGGAATTACTGTTTGGGTTAGTACTTCTTCCAGCACTTATACAACTGGTAGTAATCTGGGATTTGTGCCTAGGGCAGGTAATTATTCTGCTACGGGAATGGCCTCAGGTGCTGCTACTTCTACGGCAACCCAATGGATAAAATATACCTATAACCTGCCGTCTGCTTATAGCACAAGCACAAATTATGTATATTTTGTTGCTGTTTCCAAATTTGGAAATAGAATGACTTTAGACGATGTTTCTTCGGATATTATTAATCCTTGTACAGGTCTGCCTTCTCCAGGTAATACTACCAGCACTTCGGCTTCAGTTTGTACCAGTGCTTCATTTACCCTTGGGTTACAGAATACTACAAATGGAACTGGAGTTACCTATCAATGGTCTTCTTCGCCAGATAATTCAACCTGGACGAATGTTTCGGGTGCTACATTGGCAACCTTACCCACAACTCAAAGTTCTGCAACCTATTATCGATGTTTGGTTACCTGTACCAATTCTTCTCAAAGTGCTTACTCTAATAGTTTGCAAGTTGGGATGCTTGCAGCTTGGGCTTGTAATTCATATTGTGCATCAAATGCAACAAATACTGCAGATACTAAAATAGATTCGGTATTTTGGGACAACACCACAATGGGTGGTAGCTCTGGAACAAATTGCGAAACGTATACTATACGTACCAGTACTCTTGGAACGGCTCAGCAATCAGGAACTTATAATTTAAGGATAAGAAATGGCTCTTGTTCAGGCGGCCATTATGCTGCCTATGTTTCAGTATTTGTTGACTGGAACCAAAATGGATCTTTTGCTGATGCTGGGGATTCAGTTATAAGTTATGGACCAACTACAGCGTTAAATACTCTTCCTACTTTGAGTATTCCAATCCCTGTTACTGCAACGATAGGCCAAACGAGAATGCGTCTTGTTTTACGAGAAGGTACTTCAGGGCCTCCAGCTTGTGGAACATATGCTTATGGAGAAACGGAAGATTATGGTCTGGATATTCAGGCAGCGCCACCTTGTCTGATTACTGTAGTTGGAGGGACCGCTTCAGGATCTACAAATATAACTGCAGGACCTCCGGCCACAACTTATACTTTGACTGGTTCCAATGGAAATATTCAATGGCAATATGCTACAGCTTCTGCTTCTGGTCCATGGACAAATATTTCTGGAGCTACCACTGCATCTCAGTCCTTACAGGCTAGTTCTCCTGGTACAGTTTACTTAAGGGCATATGTTAGCTCAACAAGTTGTACTCCGGATAGCTCTAATGTGTTAACAATAACAGTAAATTCCAGAACAGGAGATAGCCAGACAAATCCTATTCAAATTGGAACACTTACAAGTGCTTATTCTGACACCCAAAGCAACACAACAGGATCAGGATTTAACAATGATTACACGGGTACAAATAATCAGGCAAATGCTGACATTTTCTATAGTTTCACAACTGGGCCTTGTATAGATTCAATTACTATTTCATTGTGTGGAGCAACGTTTGATACTTATTTGCATTTACTTGATGCATCTGGAAATTGGATTGTTTCTAATGATGACAATGGTCCACTTTGTGCCGGATTGCAATCTTCTATTGCAAGAGCTGTGACCCCAAATACTGTATATTATGTTGTTACAGAAGGTTATAGCACAGGTACTGGTAGCCTTCCATTAGTGATTACACCATTTGATGGCATCCCATTAGTAGCGCCGTCCATTTCTGGTCCATCTGGTCCACAATGTGGTAGTGTTACTTTATCCGCAAGTCCAGCATTTGCAAGTTATTCCTGGAGCACTGGTGGAAATGGTTCATCTGAAATTGTTACATCTTCTGGAAACGTTACAGTAATCGGGACAGATGTATACGGATGTATTTCTCCAGTATCTGGTTCATTTACTACTGATATTGTTACGCCTCCTTCTGCAAATGCCGGAGTTGATGTGAATGTGTGTACCAATGTTTCTGCCACTATTAATGCGTCTCCAATCAGCAATGCATATAATGGACTTTGGACTGTTGTTAGTGGAAGTGGCTCCTTTGCTAATTCTACCAATAACAGTACTCTTGTAAGCAGCCTGTCACAAACTAATGTTTATCAGTGGACAGTTACAGATGTTGGCAATATTTGTCCATCTGCCTCTGATCAAGTTACTGTAAACAGCGTACCTCGTCCTACCAATTTGACTTCTGCAAATGCAACATCATCTACCGTAGATGTAAGTTGGACTGCCCCAGTTAATCCGGACAGTTTCCTTGTTAGATATCAGGAAAATTGTACAGGAACCAATTACTATAAATGGGTATCTGGAACCTTGAGAACAGTAACCCTTACAGACTTAAATCCTTGTGCTAGCTATTGCTTCAGGGTTAGAAGTCAATGTACAGGAGCACCACTGCCACAGTATAGCTCAACATCAGGATCCTTTACAACTACTTCTGGTGCAAGTTGTGTAGCGGTTTCCAATGTTTCTATTGCCAATTCATCTGGATGTAATTATACTGTTAGTTGGAGCAATTGTGTGACTGCAGACAGCTTCAGGGTACGGTATAAACTATCTTCTGCAAGTGTTTGGTCATTCTCACCTTGGTCAACTAGCTACAATGCAACTGTGACTATGGGACCTGGCTCCTGGATGGTACGCGTTCAGAGCAAATGTGGTACGACCATTTATACGACTGGAACAACCAATTATTCTATCGGTTCTTGCCGTATGGCTGGTGTTTCTGATGAGCTGGTATCTAACCTTGTTCTGTTCCCTAATCCAACAACTGAGCGTTCTGTATTGAATTTCACTAGCATGGATGAAGGAAATTACGTCGTGAATATTTCTGATATTTCTGGTAGAGTACTTCGCACAATGAATGGAAATGCAGTTGCTGGTGAGAATACAGCGATTCTTTCTGTTGCTGATCTGAGCAAAGGCATTTATTTTGTTTCTCTAGAACTTGCCGGAGAAACTAAGCAGATTAAATTAATAGTTCAGTAAAAAGGAAATCTTATGATTTTAAAAAGGGGTGCCAATGGCACCCCTTTTTAATTTTGTTAATTAGCTTATTTTTGAAATAAAATACTTCAGCCTCCAAAATAAATATACTTAATTGGTTAATTATTAAGCATGTAGAGTCATTTACCGCGATTTTAACTTACCATAAAATTAATTATCTCAAAATCAATACAATAGGTTTGCTTTAGTATAAGGGTGTTCAAAATTTCGATTATATTTTTTTTAAACATTAAAAAGTACGTTATATTTAATTATTGTATTACAAAACATGAACAAACAATTACTTTTCCTTCGATGCAAGAAGCTGCTTCTGCTTAGTTGCATCCTGACTGGTTTATCTGTCTATGGACAGAATAAATCAGCACCCGTTCCTAACAGTGTTCCTGCATTTAATGTATCGGGACAACTAACTCCAAGTCCTGTAGATTTGGGTTTACAGATTGAAAACCCTGCAATGTATGAGTACAAAAAAGCTGAACAACTGAAAGCCGGTACTCTAACAGAAGAAGAAAGACTGATTTCTTCTGAGTCTTCTTTCCAGGTTCCAAAAAGCCGCCAGGAAGAATTGCAACTTAAGCTTATGGTGACTCAGGATCCTGCTGAAAAAATGATAATTGAAAAAGAATTAAATTCTGAAGAATTATTATATCAGTCATCGGACGTAAATACCCTTTCATTCGACAGGAAGAAAGAATTGATCCAAAAATTATCCTTAACCAATGATCAGAATGAAATCAATTTGATTCAAAATGAACTTGAGAAGATGGACAAGTCTTTTATTGATAAATCTGTAACTCAGGATAAAGTAAATGTGGATGCTGAATTGATAAATAAAATTTCCAAAGATAGCAGGTTTCAATTACTAAGTTCTTTCGAAAAGGATGCTGTTCTGGAGAAAGTTACCAATGGAGCGGATTTTGAATCTTTAATTTCTGGTTTATAATTTAAACGATAAATAAAATGAAAACAAGAATTTACAAAATAGTATTCCTATTGTTTTTAGGAATAATTTCTGGTTCAACCTATGGCCAGAATGTTTTGACTGAATCCTTTGATGGAACAACATTTGTTCCATCAGGATGGGCTCAAGGTATAGTATCACTCTCAACCAGTCGCACTTGGAATAGAGTTACCAGTAGTACTAGTCCGACCTGTTCGCCAAACTCTGGTGCAGGAATGGCAAGGTATAATAGCTTCAGTTATTCTTCTGGTTCCTCTGCTTATTTGAGAACTGCAAATATTGATATGAGTACAAGAGGCACTAATAATGCAACTGTAAGCTTTTACTTTTTCAGAGATGTGTCTGCCTATACCACAACCACTTATTCTGATGAAGGCATTACAGTATGGGTAAGTACCTCTTCAAGCAGTTATACAACGGGTAGCAATTTGGGATTTGTTCCTAGGGCAGGTAATTATTCTGCTACGGGAATGGCCTCTGGTGCCGCTACTTCTACTGCTACCCAATGGATAAAATATACCTATAATTTGCCTTCTGCTTATAGCACAAGCGCAAATTATGTATATTTTGTTGCTGTTTCCAGATTTGGAAACAGAATGACTTTGGATGATGTTTCGTCTGATATTATTGCCCCTTGTACAGATCCTCCAACAGCAGGCACAACCGTATCAACTACTTCATCTGCCTGTGCTAGCACTAGCTTCACTTTATCCATATCTGGTAATACCTCAGGGACAGGTCAAACCTATCAGTGGCAAAGCTCTTCTAATAATACAACTTGGACAAATGTTTCAGGTGCTACAAATACTACTTTAACAATTACACAAAGTACAGCAACATATTATCAGTGTATGCTGACTTGTGGAAGCAATTCTGCAGCTTCAGCAAGTGTTTATGTAACACAAAATTCCTTTTTAACTTGTTATTGCACCTCGAGTGCAACGAGTACTGCAGACGAGGATATTTTTAATGTCACATTTGGTTCATTGAACAACACGTCTACCTGTTCCACAACAGGAGGTACTGGTTCAGTTCTAAATATGTATAGCAATTTTACAAGTATAACAGCACCAACTGTTGCTCCAGGTGATAATGTTTCGTTTTCAGTACAAATTGGTACCTGCGGAGGAAATTATACCAATAGATTTGCTATATTCATAGACTGGAATCAGGATGGAGATTTTACAGATACAGATGAAAATCCATTTATTTCTACAGCAACTTCTGGACCTAATACTCAAACAGGTACAATCGTTGTGCCGTTAACTGCGGTAACGGGAACAACCAGAATGCGCGTGGTTAGTGTTGAAACTTCTGGCACTATTTCTTCCTGTGGTACCTATTCTTGGGGTGAAACAGAAGATTACTATGTTACAGTGGCAGCTTCTACTGCTTGTATTGATCCACCAACTGCAGGAACAGCTTCTACTTCTTCGAGTAATGTTTGTGCTTCAACAAGTTTTACGCTTTCCATCACCGGAAACACTTCTGGTTCTGGGCAGACCTATCAATGGCAGAGTTCACCTAATAATTCTACCTGGACGAATATTACTGGGGCAACCAATCAATCCCTGTCTACAACACAATCTAGTACCACTTATTATCAATGTGTTTTAACTTGTGGAGCCAATTCTGCAACTACTACTTCAGTGGTGGTAACGCAGAACAGTTTTTTAACTTGTTATTGCACATCGAGTGCAACGAGTGCTGCAGACGAGGATATTTTTAACGTCACCTTTGGTTCATTGAACAACACTTCTACATGTTCCACAACAGGTGGTACAGGTTCAGTGCTAAATATGTACAGCAATTATACCAGTGTAACTGCACCTAATGTATCTCAGGGAGATCTTGTTTCGTTTTCTGTACAAATTGGTACCTGTGGTGGTAATTACACCAATAGAGTTGCCATATTCATAGACTTTAATCAGGATGGCGATTTTACAGATACAGATGAAAATCCATTTATTTCTACAGCAACTTCCGGCCCTAATACTCAAACTGGTTCAATCCAAGTGCCGTTAACAGCTACAACTGGTACAACCAGAATGCGTGTTGTAAGTGTTGAAACCTCTGGTACTATTTCTTCGTGTGGAACCTATACTTGGGGAGAAACTGAAGATTATTATGTAAACATTACTTTAGCCGGCTCATGTATTGATCCACCAACAGCAGGAACGGCCTCTACTTCTTTAAGTAATGTATGTGCCTCAACAAGTTTTACGATATCCATAACCGGAAATACATCTGGATCAGGGCAGACATATCAATGGCGGAGTTCACCTAATAATTCTACATGGACGAATATTACTGGAGCAACCAATCAGTTCCTGTCAACGACACAATCTAGTACAACTTACTATCAATGTGTTTTGACTTGTGGAGCTAATTCGGCAACTACAACTTCAGTGGTGGTAACACAGAACAGTTTTTTAAATTGTTATTGCACATCGAGTGCAACGAGTGCTGCAGACGAGGATATTTTTAACGTCACCTTTGGTTCATTGAATAATACCTCTGATTGTTCGACCACAGGAGGAGGTAGTTCAGTATTGAACATGTACAGTGATTTCACTAGTGTATCAGCACCAACTGTTTCACCTGGCGATTATGTTCCATTTTCTGTACAAATCGGTACCTGTGGAGGTAATTTTACCAATAGATTTGCTATTTTCATAGACTGGAATCAGGATGGAGATTTTACAGATACGGATGAAAATCCATTTATTTCTACTGCAACTTCCGGTCCAAATACACAGACAGGTTCAGTTCTTGTTCCTTTGACTGCATTACTTGGCACAACCATGATGCGTGTAGTAAATGTTGAAACATCCGGCACCATTTCTTCTTGTGGTACTTATACCTGGGGTGAAACAGAGGATTATTTAGTAGAATTAATTGCTGCTACACCTTGTATAGATCCTCCAACAGCAGGTATTGCAGAAACTTCTGATGCTAATGTTTGTTCTGCCACCAGTTTTACGCTTACAATAAGTGGCAATACTTCTGGTTCAGGACAAACGTATCAGTGGCAGAGTTCACCTGATGGAATAACCTATACTAACATTTCTGGAGCTACAAATTTGTTCTATACCACAACTCAAACTGATACAACTTATTATCAGTGTATATTAACCTGTGGTAGTAATTCTTCAACAACAACTCCAGTAGTTGTATATCAGGATCCGTTCTATAATTGTTATTGTATTCCTACTTCTGCAGGTGGTGCATGCGTAACCGAGGTTTCTATGAATACGCTGTTCAATTCCACGTCAACAAGTTGTACCTCACCTGCATACGGTTCTTACTCAGCAACTACAGACCTTTATCAGGGAGACAATGTTACCCTGAGTGTTACCACAATGGCTGGTGCAATTATTTCAGTTTGGATTGACTTTGATCAGGATGGTATCTATGAAGCAACTGAATGGACTCAGGTAACAACCACTTCTACAGCGAATGTTGCCTCATCCGTTACCGTATCCATCCCAGTTACTGCCACCTTGGGTCAGACTGGAATGAGAGTTCGTTCAAGATTAACTGGTAATATAAACGGCTCCGGCGATGCTTGTACAGCTTTTGGTTCCGGTGAATGCGAGGATTTTGTTGTTAATATTTTAACTACTCCAACCTGTACCACAACAGTAGTTGGTGGGACAGCATCCGGTCAAACTGTTGTTACAGCAGGACCTCCATCCAATACCTATACCTTGAGTGGATATACTGGCAACATTCAGTGGCAAGGTAGTTCTACTTCTTCTTCTGGTCCTTGGACAAATATTTCAGGCGCAACTAATGCTTCTCAAAGCCTTACTGCAAATGCACCAGGAACAGTTTATCTGCGGGCATTTGTGACTTCACCAGGATGTCCTTCTGACAGCTCCAATGTGTTAACTATTACTGTTAATTCTAGAACAGGCGATAGTCAGACAAATCCAATTCAAGTTGGAACACTTACAAGTGCTTATTCAGACACCCAAAGTAATGCTACAGGTTCCGGATTTACCAATGATTACACAGGTGCAAATAATCAGGCTAACGCAGATATTTTCTATCGCTTCACAACAGGTCCTTGTATAGATTCAATAACTGTTTCATTGTGTGGTGCATCGTTTGATACTTATCTGCACTTATTGGATAGTACAGGAACTCAGCTTGTTGGCAATGATGACAATGGTCCTCTTTGTACCGGATTGCAGTCATCTATTGTAAGTGCTGTTACACCAAATACAGTATATTATGTTGTTACAGAGGGATTTAGCTCAAATTCGGGCAATTTACCAGTGGTGATAACTCCATTTGATAACAACCCATTATCTGCACCTTCTATTTCTGGTCCATCTGGCCCGCAATGCGCTTCAGTTAATTTGTCTGCAAGTCCTGCATTTGCAAGCTATTCCTGGAGTACAGGCGGAACAGGATCTTCTGAAACTGTTAATGCATCTGGTAATGTTACTGTAATTGGAATTGATGCCAATGGTTGTAACTCACCTGCCTCTTCACCATTTACTGCAGACATTGTTACGCCTCCGGTTGCTGATGCAGGAGTTGATGTGAATGTTTGTACAAATGTTTCTGCTGCAATTAATGCATCCCCAATCAGTAATGCATATACTGGAATGTGGACTGTAGTAAGTGGTAATGGCAATTTTGCTAATCCAACAAACAACAATACTTTGGTTAGCAACTTGTTACAAACTAATGTGTACCAATGGACGGTTAGTGATGTCGGAAATATATGCCCTTCTGCGTTTGATCAGGTTACTATTAATAGCATTCCTCGTCCTACCAATTTGACTTCTGCCAATGCAACTGCAACGACTGTAGACGTAAGCTGGTCAGCACCAGTTAATCCCGATAGTTTCCTTATCAGGTATCAGGAAAATTGTACAGGAGCAAATTATTATGCATGGGTTTCCGGAACTTTGAGAACTGCAACGCTTACAGGATTAAATCCATGCGCTACCTATTGTTTCAGGGTGAGAAGTCAGTGTACCAATGCACCATTACCTCAGTACAGTGCAACAAATGGGTCATTTACTACTTCTGCCGGAGCTAGCTGTGTTGCAGTATCAAATGTTGCTATTGCAAATTCATCTGCATGTAATTATACTGTAAGCTGGAGTAACTGCGTATTGGCAGATAGCTTCAGGGTAAGGTATAAACTATCCTCTGCAAGTGTATGGTCATTCTCTCCATGGACAGCTTCTTATAGTGCTACAGTGCCTATGGGACCTGGCTCCTGGATGGTACGCGTTCAAAGCAAATGTGGAACTACCATTTATTCAACCGGCACTACCAATTACACGATTAGTTCCTGCCGTACATCTGGCGTTTCTGAAGAACTGGTATCTAACCTTGTACTATTCCCTAACCCAGCAACTGAGCGTTCTTTGCTGAATTTTACAAGTATAGCAGAAGGTGATTACGCGATCACAGTGAAGGATATTTCCGGACGTACCTTGCGAACCATTTCTGGTACAGCTGTAGCTGGAGAAAACACTGCTGAAATCAACGTAAATGGACTTTCAATTGGATTGTACCTTGTTGGCTTAACCTTGAATGGCGAAACCAGACAGGTGAAATTGACGGTAGAATAACATTTATCTCACTTGAAAAAGGGCTGTCCGAAATTTGGGCAGCCCTTTTTTTTTGAAGCAGAATTGAATAAATATTATTTTTCCAACAATTGAAAAAATGAAATAATAAAAAAAAATTTATAACTGACATATATCATATTTTATTTTCGGTTGAAATACAAATTTTGTTTTTTTATTAAATGAAAAAGCAAAACTTTACTTCAAAACTAACTTTACTCTGTTTTTTTGTTTCTGTAATAGGAAATTTGATTGCAGGTAACAGGAATGAAATGCAGATTAACCCTGATTTGCGTTTTATTGAAAACAAAGGGCAGGTTGGGGATCAGCATAATAACCCACGCCCGGATGTGCGCTACTATGGAAGTTCCAATGGAATGAACTTTCACTTAAACCAAAAAGGTATCAGCTATCAGTTATCGAGAGTAGATACCTGGAAAACACAAAACAGTTCAGACCAAAGGAAACTTACAGGATCTGAAGAAGAAAAAATGCCTGATCAAAGGACACTATACAGAGTGGATATAGAGTGGGTAAATGCAAATCCATATTCTGTAATTGAAACCGGTGAAGTATATCCGGGTCACAACAACTTTTACACCTCAGTTTGTCCGAAAGGCGTAACTGATGTGAGGAGTTTTAAGGAAATAAAGTACCGCAACATTTATGAAGGAATAAACCTAAGGTGGTATAGTGGATCTGACGGATTAGAATATGATTTTGAATTGGCTCCAGGAGCAGATTATCATCAGATTGAAATTTCTGTAAAGGGAGCAACTAACTTTAGTATCACAAAAAACGGAGAATTGGAAATTTCCACTCCGTTAGGAAAAATTATAGAAAAATCACCTGTTGTTACCCAAGGTGCAAAAGTGATTCCGGCAAAATGGAGATTGAATGGAAATAATCTTGCATTTGAGCTGGAAGCTTTTGATTCGCAGCTACCCTTAACGATTGATCCTGTTGTGCGTGCATGGGGAACCTATTATGGAGGAAGTGCATGGGAATTCAGGTATTCAAGTTCTGATATTCCTATAGATATTTATGGCAATGTTTACTTGTGTGGTACAACAGCGAGTACCAATGCCATTGCAACAACCGGAGCTTATCAGACAACGATAGGTGGAAATTTCGATGCAGTTTTGTCACAGTTTAGTTCTGCAGGAGTATTAAACTGGGGTACTTATTTTGGAGGTGATTCATGGGATTATTGTAATGCCAGTGCTTTAGATAATTTGGGTCATGTTTATATAAGCGGATTTACAAACAGCACTTCTGGAATTGCAACATCCGGAGCGCATCAAAATTCTTATGCTGGTGGATCTGATGCTTTTCTGGCTCAGTTTACAGAATCTGGTACTTTAAACTGGGGAACCTATTACGGAGGATCAGGTTATGAACAAGGGGTACTTTGTACTGGTTCCTCCGATGGGACGGTTTATTTATGTGGGTATTCCAACAGTAATACTGCTATTGCAACCTCAGGATCTTATCAGGACACTTATTCCGGTGGAAAGGACGGATTTTTGGTAAAATTTGATGCTTCAGGGAACCGCCTTTGGGGTACCTATTATGGTGGATCTGGAGATGATTATGGGTTGGTTTGTTCCATTTATGGTACCAACTCTATTGTTTTTGCGGGTTCAACTTCCAGTACAAGCGGCATTGCTACAACTGGAGCTTATCAGACTTCATTTGCAGGTGGTCCGGTGGATGCATTTATCACTGTTTTTGATAACTCCGGAGCTCTTAATTGGGGGACTTATTACGGAGGAACCGGAGAAGATTGGGCAGGACAAAACATATTTATGAATTTTGCTAAGATTTATATTCCCGGGTATACTACCAGTACCAATGGTATTTCAACCTCCAATGCATACCAGGTCTCAAATGCAGGAGGATGGGACGCTTATTTTGGAGTGTTCGATTTGACCAGTGGGAATTTTGAATATGGAACTTACTTTGGAGGGTCAGCAACAGATTATGGATATACAATTGCCACCTCAGGGTCCTATTATAATAATCAAATTTTTATGTCAGGTTTTACAGAAAGTAGTTCTGGCATTGCCACTCCGGATGCATTTCAGACAACACTCGGAGGCGGAAGAGATGCTTTCCTTGCAGATTTTAAAATTGGAACTTCCCCAGGATTGAATTGGGCGACCTATTATGGTGGAAGTGGGTATGATTATGGCCTTGCTTGCCCATATGATGGTAATGGAAATGTTTATTTAATGGGTCATAGTGAAAGTACCAGCGGTATCGCAAGTGCCGGTGCGTATCAAGAAACCAATGGCGGTGGATATGATTTGTTCATGGCAAAATTTTATTATGATTGTTTAGGCGGAGATTCTACTTATGTTTCTGCCAGCAGCTGTGATTCCTATACTTTAAATTACTACACATATTATTCCACAGGTATTTATTATCAGAATTTAGTCAATACTTATGGGTGTGATAGTGTTGTAATTCTTGATCTGGTAATCAACTACAGTTCTGTTCCTACAGATATTTATTCCACAGGGTATGGATATGTGACGATTAATAATGTTGTATATACCAGTTCAGGATTGTATACTCAAACACTAACAAATGTTGTTGGATGCGATAGCTTACTTAATTTATATGTAACTATTCTAACACCTATTTCTGCAGGTAGTGACAAGATTATCTGTTCCGGAACACAGACTTATATGACTGCTGATCTGCCTTCAGGATATACCGGAACCTGGACTAAAATTGCTGGTGCAGGAATTGTAACAACACCTACTTCGCCGACATCACAGGTGAAGAACTTTGGCTCTGGTTTCTCAGGAACATTTTTATGGACAGCAACAAATGGTATATTAACATCTCTTGACACTGTTGTTGTAAGAAGAGCAGATGTTCCAACTGGATTATCGGTTTCCTCTGTAGGACCAACTTCAGTAACTTTTACCTGGACAGCTTCTGTAGATCCGGATTCATTCTGGGTACGGATTACCGAAAACTGTGCAGTCAGCGGAGGGTTTAATTTCAGAGTTTCAGGAAACCTGAGGTCATACACTTTTTCTGGTTTGAATGGTTGTACCAATTATTGTATTAAACTTAGAACACAATGTTCTGGTCCTGTTTATTCGACTTTTACTCAACCTGTAAGTTTCACTACCAGTGGTCCTGTTCCTTGTGTTGCAGTTAAAGGATTTACTATGACGCAATCACAAAATTGTACTTATACCTGTTCTTGGGCTAATAGTTGTGTTGGGGCAGACAGTTTCAGAGTACGATATAAATTATCATCCTCTTCAACTTGGTCCTTTTCTTCCTGGACAACCGGTACAAGCGCTGCTGTTAATTTAGGTCCCGGAGTCTGGAATGTAAGGGTTCAAAGCAAATGCGGAAGTACTCTTTATACTTCCTTGACTACAAATTATACGATTTCATCTTGTCGTTTGGGCGCAAATAATACAGAAACTGCTTCTAATTTAGTGTTGTTTCCAAACCCCGCATCTGAAAGAGCTACATTGAATTTCACCAGCTATGAAGAAGGCGATTACACCATCACAGTGAAGGATATTTCCGGACGTACCTTGCGAATCCTTTCTGGGTTTGCGGTAATAGGAGAAAACTCTGCTGAAATCAATGTGACAGGACTTTCAAAAGGCATGTATCTTTTGGGTTTAAATCTGAACGGCGAATCCAGACAGTTAAAACTGACAGTTGAATAAGGTTTAGATTAATTACAAAAACCCGGGGCAGTTTTGTTCCGGGTTTTTTAATTATATGAGCGGATAGAAAAAAAGTGATAATAATTTAATATGAAAAATTATTTATTTATTTTATAAAAACAAATAAAAGTTATTTGAAGATTGATTAAATATAATTATTAAATTCATATTAAAAGACATTAGTCTAATATGATTTTCGAAAATTAATTTTTTGCAGTAAGTTTCATTGTTTTAGAAAACTAATCTAAGTGTACTCTAAGATTAAGTCTAACTGATTTTTATCGAAAAATTAATGAAGCTTTTTTTTTCTTGTCTTTTCATTCTCTTTTTATTTCACTTGTCAGCCAATTCCCAAACAACATCTTCGGTTATTAAGGATGGGTATACTAATAAAAAATCCTACGAAGTCGGGGATACTATGATTGTTTATATTAATCCTTTAAAAACAGTTTCAAATACAACTTGCTGGTTATATAATTTAAATGCAAAAAAAGTAGATTCAGTAAAAATTTCAGCCAGTCCACAATCTGTCGCGAACCAACATTCTTATTCAAATGGATATGGTTATCAACCGACATTTAATTATGTAGTGCCACCCTATTTAAAAAGTGGGATATATACCTGGGACAACAGAATTGTATTTGTCGTTAAAAGTCAGGAAAAAAATATTGATGTGATTGTGTTGTATGCAACTAATACAATGGAAGCATATAATAATAAGGGAGGAAAAAGTTTATATGACGCCAATTCAACTAATGGAAGGTCTTCAACAGTTTCTTTTTTAAGGCCCTTAAGCAATGGGAAACCAGATAAAAAAAGCGCACCTTTTTGTCAATGGTTGGATTCCTATAAACAATGTTCAATTGGTTATATCACAGATATGGATATGGAAGTATATGCAGAAATTGAAAATGCAAAGTTGTTGATAGTTACTGGTCATTCTGAATATTGGACCAGGCAGGCAAGAATGAATTTTGATCAGTTTGTTAACTCTGGTAAAAATGCCTTACTCTTATCTGGTTGCAATATGTGGTGGCAGGTCAGATATAGTTCAGATAAAAAACAATTAATCTGTTATAAAGATGCCTCAACAGATCCTGTTGTAAATCCTTTGGACAAAACTATTCATTGGATAGAAACCGATTTAAATTATCCGATTATTCCAAGTTTAGGGAGTGATTATAATCAAGGTGGAAGAGGAGATGATACTACTCAAACATTTCCTGGCTGGTATGGATATAAAATAACTAATGATTCTTTGCCTTATATTCAAAATTCCGGACTTCAAAATGGAGATATAATTTCTTGTTTTACTCAGGAATATGATGGCGCATATACTTCAGGGCAGGACCAATATGGCTATCCGATAATTGATAATTCATCTACAGGTTTTGAAAAAATAAATCTGGTTGGATTTGATTATGCGGAAGGTGCAAATTCGCAAAATTTTCAAGATAATTTTGGCACCTGGATAGAAGTAAAAAAGAATTCAAATTCTGGAACCATAATTAATGTTGGTTCAACCCAATGGACTTCAGATAGTGGAATAGGTGGACCGGATAGCCTGAAAATAAGGCTTGTTACCAAAAACATGATAGAATATCTCTTAGATATTCCAAATTGGTTAAGCAGTTCTTCAACTCAGGGTATTTGTGGAAATACAAATATATGTTCGGGAGATTCTACCAAATTAAACGCATATGACGGTGTATACTTTCATTGGAATACCGGAGATACTCTTTCCAGTATTGTTGTTGCGCCAGATACAACTACAACTTATAGTGTTATTGTAACACAGCCAAAAGGAATTCAAAGAACAGAGTATGTTACAATTAATGTAAATGAATTGCCCGCTCAGCCTATAATAAATTATAATTCGGGAATTTTATCTACTGCCCCAAATGCAGATTCGTATGTTTGGTATAAGAATAATGTACCATTAATTAATTCAGATACAACCTCAATCACATGTAATTCAAGTGGATATTATAAAGTAAAGACCTTAAATAGTTCCGGTTGTTTTTCGTTTTCAGATTCAATTTTTATTGATTTATGTATAAACCCAGATACTACAGTTCTTCAATTGTCAGGATGCGATTCTATAGTTATTGACTCAACTCTTTATACTGAATCAGGGATTTATCAATTCAATTTAACAAATAGATATAGTTGCGATAGTTTGGTTATACTTTCCTTGACTATAAATAATAGCACTTTTGATACACTTTCCAATACTGCCTGTGATTCATTTGCGTATAATTCGATTGTGTATACAAGTTCAGGAGACTACCTGCACACATTTACTACTACCAATGGATGCGATAGTTTGGTAGTACTGTCCTTGATTATAAATAATAGCACTGTTGATACACTTTCTATTACTTCCTGCGATTCATTTGCATATGATTCTATGATGTTTTATAGTTCAGGGGAGTATATATTCACATTTACGAATACCAATGGATGCGATAGTTTGGTAGTATTTTCCTTGACTATAAATAATAGCACAACGGATACACTTTCAATTGTAGCCTGCGATTCATTTTCATATAATTCGATGATATATACCAGTTCTGGAGACTACCTGCACACATTTACTACTACCAATGGATGTGATAGCTTGGTTATACTTTCCTTGACTATAAATAATAGCACTGTTGATACATTTTCAATTACAGCCTGCGATTCAATTGCATATGATTCGATGATGTATTATAGTTCTGGGGATTACCTGCACACATTTACTA
>Ga0114980_10000775_pt1 | contig 22868 bp, 23 predicted proteins | sample S_140806_EF_Meta_FD_87018 | JGI IMG/M metagenome (GOLD analysis project Ga0114980, IMG submission 87018) | Freshwater microbial communities from Lake Simoncouche, Canada to study carbon cycling - S_140806_EF_MetaG | ecosystem: Environmental > Aquatic > Freshwater > Lake | place: Lake...
ACCTTGAGTTCGAGGTGGGCCGGGGCTCCATCGCCAGCCGTGGGAATGAGCCGCAGGGCCGTCTCCCGGTTCTCCACCCCCCAGGCCTGGAACGGCGCCGACCAGCGCCCGGGCCCCAGGCGCCGATAGGAGAGGGCCAGGGGGCAAGCGAGCGGCAACAGGGCTGGAAGCTGCTCCAGCAGCGCCACCAGCACTCCGGCTACAGGCGCCGTCCAGTCCGCCACCCCATCACCTCCCTGCCAAAGCGGTAGGCCATCCCGACTCAGGCTGAGGTGCACATGGCCGCCATTGCCCACCCGATCAGGGGTCACCAGCGGACTGAAACTGCAGCGCCAGCCGAAACGAGCCGTCACCCGCTGAATCAGGAGCCGCGCCGCCACCACTCGGTCGGCGGCGCTCAGGGGATCGGCCGGAGCCAGGGACAGCTCCATCTGGCCAGCCCCGTACTCCGGGTGAATCTGTAACCAAGGCAGGCCGGCGGCCTCCAGGGCCTCGGCCAGGGCACTGACGTAGTCGAGGCCATCCACCAGCCGATCCGCCCCGTAGGGGCCTCCGAGCAGGGCCGGTCGCCATCCCGCAACGGCGTCGCCCTCAGGCTCCGCAGCGGCCGTTGCCACCACCCACTCGATCTCGAAGCCTGCAACCACCTCAGCCTTGAGCGCCGTGAGCTCCGCCAGGGCCCTCCGGCAGAAGCCGCGCTGGTCGGCGGCATAGGGACAACCCTCGCGGTCGAAGCGCTCCCCCGGCGCCCAGGCCCAACCGGCGGCGAGGTCGAAGGGAATCAGGGCCTGAAGATCGGGCCTGAGGCGGAGATCCCCATCGGGACGGGCGAAGGGATGGAGGGGATCCACCGATCCATCCACCGCGAAGGCATCGGCCACCGGCGAAAACCCCACCCCCTGGTGCGCCACCACGGCCAACCTCTCCAGAGGAAAGGTTTTCACCAGGGGAGATCCTGCGTGATTGACGAAGGTCACGGCGACGCGTCGCACGCCGGCGGTGGCCAAGGACGCCACCAGGTCCGCCACCATGGACGGCTCCAATGGATGGGGAAGGGGGGGGATGGGCTCCCAGGCCATCGCAGGCTCGGCGTCAGAGGGTTCTTGCATGATGATCAACCCCGATTACCCCAAGCAAGGCGCTCATCGGCCTAGGCGCTCAGCGTCCAGCCCCCTGCTGGCGCAGCCAGCGCTCCACCTGGGGCAGGTCCTCGCAATAGGGGGCGCGGCCCATCTCAGCGACACTCTCCACTGGCTTGCGATAGCGGCGCTGCAACTCCTGAATCCTCTGGGTCACCGCGCACTGGGCCTGCAACCAGGGCAGCAGGCGGGTGCCTGGCCGGGGCTGGGGACCGAGGGCCTCCGCCTCCCGCAGCAACGGTCCCAGGTCATTGGCCCACAGCGACAGGGTCACGGGATCTTCCTGGATCTTGCCCCGGCTGAGGGGGGCCTGGTCCCAGGCCGTGCGGCGATCGAGGGGCGCGAACACCAGCAGGGCAGCACCGCCCGTCAGGGCCAGGGCCGCCGCGATCCACACCCGGGAGCGGCGAGGGAAGGCGGGCATCGCAGGCTGCGGCGGACGCTGCCCCCATGATCGAGGGCCGGGGGCTGGGGCGGCGCCAGGATGGGGACCCTCCAGCTGCAGCTGCCCATGGCAGGCTCCCTCCCCCAGCGCCTCGACCGCGCCCTGGCCAGGATCGGGGGCAATGGTCTGATTCCGGTGGCGATCCTGGCCGTGCCCTGGGCCCAGGAGCTGATCGACCAACTGGTGTTCGGCGGCCAATGGAATCTGCCGATGGTGCACGGGGGGCCCTGGATAGGGGTGATCACGGCCCCCTTCAGCCATGGCAACGTTCAGCATCTACTCAGTAACAGCCTCTGGTTTCTGCCCCTTTCCTGGCTGGTGCTCACCAAAAGCCGCCGCGACTACCTGGCGGTCTGGATCGGGGTGCTGGTGTGCGCCGTGCCGGTCTGGTTGTTCTGGCCGGGGGGCAGCCATGGACTCTCCGGGGTGATCTACGGACTGCTGGGCTATCTCCTGGTGATCGGTTGGTTGGAAAAACGACCCCTGCCCTTGCTGCTGTCGGTCCTGGCCCTGGTGAGCTACGGCCGCCTGTTGCCCAGCCTGCTTCCCTTCCTCAGCCCGCCTGGGGTGAGCTGGATCGGCCATCTGTCGGGCTTTGTGGGCGGGGTGCTGGCGGCGCTGGCGATCTTCCGGGAGGAGGCGCCAAGCCGATGACCCCTGGATCGCTGGTGCTCCTACTGGGGTTGGCCGCCCTGATCCAAGTGCGGGGCGCCCCCCTGAACGGAGGCCTGGCCGAGGGCAGTGCCAGCCTGCCCCTGGAACGGGCCAGCGGCGGCGATACGCCGGTGCTGGGGTTTCGCACAGCCCAGGGCCCGGTGCGGTTGCTGCTCGACACCGGCGCCTCCGCCACGATGGTCACCCCGGAGCTGGTGGCGCGCTTGGGCCTGACCAGCCGGCCCCTGCCCCCCCAGGACTTCGGCCTGGCCGCCGGCGGCCAGGGCTGCGCGGCGCTGCGCCCCCGACGCGTCCGCTTGCCCCTGCTTCAACTGCTCACCCCCAGCGGCGCCCTGCGGCTGCGGGAGATCGATGGGCTTGTCCTGCCGGTGGCGGCCCTGCCGCCGGGGGTGGACGGGGTGCTCGGAGCCCCCACCCTGCGGCAGCTCCCGATCGCGATCGATCCGCTGGCGGGCCTGGTGGGCCTGGGGGACGCGGCCCTGCACCAGCGCCGCCCGCCAGGGCCGCCGCCGCTGGTGCTGCCCTTGCGCTGGCACCATGGCGTCCCCCTGCTCAGCCTGCGCAGCCCCCGGGGGCCGGTGGCAGCGCTGGCGGACACCGGCGCCGAAGGCCTGTTCATCAGCCCCCAGCTGGCGGCGCGGCTGACACCGCTGGGGCTTGACCAGCCCCTGCAGCTGGCCGGTTTCTGCGGGCTGCAGCCCGTGCGCCGCCTGCCCCTGCGCGGCCTGGCCCTGGAGCCCTCCCGCGGCCCCGGGCCAGGCGATGGACTGCAACAGCCCCTGGAGGGGATTGTCACCGAAACGCCAGTGTTCGGGCACCTGGGGGTGGAGGCGATCGTGGGGCAGGAACTGCTGCGCCAACGCCCCCAGCGCTGGCGCCTGGATCTGCCCCAGCCAAGGCTGGAACTGTGGTGATCATGGGCATCGGCACGGGACGGCAGTGGGTGGCAGCACGGACCAGCGGGATCCGATTGGGGCTGGGTCTTGTCCTGGGGCTGGCCCTGATCCTGGGAGTGCTAGCGCCGGTAGCAGGAATGGAGCCTCCCCCTGGTGCCCCGGTGAACCACGAAGCGCCCGTGAACCGCGAGGCGCCCGTAGGCAGCCCGGCCCCTGTCAGCAAGGCCCCTGGGAGCAGCGAAGCCCTCAGCTGGCAAGACCCCAGCGCCCGTCCCAGCAACTACCCCCTGGAACGCCGCCCCGACCCCCTCCACTACCTCCCCCACGCCCCCTGGATCGGCCGGCTGATCCTGCCCAGTGCGGCGGAGACCACCCAGCAGCCGGGGGACTGGGTGTGGATCGCGATCGAGCAAGCCCCCAACGATCACCGGGAGCTGGTCGGCCAGAGACTGCGGCTGCACTGGCGGGAGGAGCCCCGACTGCAGGCCCTGGTGCGCCGGGTCACGGTCGATATTCATCTGACCGCCGCCGCCCACCGGGCCGAGGCCGCCGGCAACGTGGTGCCCACCCGGCTCGATGGTCGCCGGGCGGTGGGTCCGCTGCAGTCCCTGGCGGGGGCCCGGCCCCACGACACCGTGACCGTGGAGCTGGAGGATTGTCGGATCGACCCCGATGGGGCCCTCGCCATCGGCCGCCCTCCGGTGCAGATCAGCGGTCGCTGGATGGCCTTAGTCCAGGTGCTCGGTCCCGATCCGGGCGCGGGGGATCGACTGCTGGTGCGCCACTGGGAACGCAGCCAGGGTGGGTTTTTCGGCCCGAGCGAAAGCGTGCGGATCCCGCGCTTACCCCCGGATGCAGAGGGACGACGCGTCTTTGATCCCCAGGGCTTGGAGCACAGCCCGGCGGGGCAGGACGGCTGGTACCTCTACGGCGCCCCCGCGGCCGATGGGGTGTTCACCGTGCAGGCGCTGGCCCCGCGACGGTTGCTGCGCCTCCAATCCGACCAGCGGCTGCAGGGCACCGCCGCCGGCCTGCGCCACCTCAACCGGCAGAACTGGGCCCACACCCCACAACGTCGGGGGCAGATCAGCCGGGTGGAGATCAATCCCGATGGGGCCCCGCAGCGCTGGCGCCTCGGGGACCGAGCGCTGCTGATCCATACCTTCGGTGGCATCGGAGGCGTCGCGGGGGAAGCGATCAGCGGCTTCACCGTGACCGGCCACTTCGCCTTCGGTCAGGCCCTGGTCAGCGCCGATCCGTTCACGGGCGAGCCCCTCTTCAGCCTGCGCTATCACCAGATTTACGCCAACAATCCCAACGGGATCGTGGCCGGCACCCAGGATTGGAGTGCCTTCAGCGGCAATCTCCAACGGGGCTGGCTGGGACTGCGGCCCATCTCCGATGTGCTGGTGCACGTGGAGGAGCCCCTGCTGAAGGAACTGGCCCTCCAGGCCGAGGTGCTGATGGCCCGCTATCGCAGCGGTGATGGCACGGGCGTGGCCCTGGTCACCCCCGCCACCTCCTGCGTGCAGGATTCCAGCCAGGCCCTCTACATCGCCCTGCAGGAACTGCGCCAGCAGAGGGCGGAGGGCCAGCTGGGCTCCCTCGATCTGGCGCTCACCCGTCTCCTGGCGCCCTACGGCACCGTCCGTGCCGATTGGCAACGCAATGCCTCCCTGATGGCGGCCACCCCGACCGCAATCCAAGGCCACGCGTTCCAGCGGGGTCAGAGCGTCAGCGATGTGCTGCTCAGCTGGCGCTCGATGCTGCCGCGCCGTGGCCACGACGGCATGGCGGCGGTGTTTCTGCGTCATGGATCCCCCCTGTGGATCCTGCGCACCAACCAGGTGCCGGGCCGCGATCCACGCCTGCAACCGCTGGCCCCCACCCTGCTTTTCGGCCAGCTGCCCTTGGTGTCGACAGCCGTGGCCCGGCTGGTGAATGCCCTGTTCACCCTGCCCGATGGGGACAGTGGGCGGTGGACGCTGCTGCTCTTGGGGGGGTACGCGGCCGTGGTGGTTCCCCTGGGGGTCCGGTCCGGTCTGTTGCGCTGGCGTCCCGAGCGGGTTCCCCTGCTCCTGGGACTGCGTCGGGGACTCAGCATGCTGTGGATGCCAGCCTTCGTGGAGGAACTGGTGTTCCGGGGGCTGGTGCTGCCCCAACCCCACACCGGGGTGGAACCCACCACCGCCCTGCTCTGGGGCAGCCTGAGCGTGGGGCTGTTCCTGCTCTATCACCCGCTGGCCAGTCGGCTCTGGTACCCCGTGGCCCGCCGCCTGTTCCACGACCCCCGCTTCCTGGGGCCCTGTGCCCTGTTGGGAATCACCTGCGTGGTCGCCTACGACATCAGTGGCAGCCTGTGGTGCCCCGTGGCCCTCCACTGGATCGTGGTAGTGGTCTGGCTGGAGCTGCTCGGAGGTCGTCCCCTGCTCACGCCATTGACCGGGTCGGCCCGGCAACAACCAGCCCCCTCCCAGCCCCAACGCTCGAAGACTCCGGTAGCACGTCCCACCAACAGAACACCCCCCACCTGAGGGGCAGGGGGTGGAGCGGAGCTGCCGGGCCAAGGAGGCGCTCAGGGCGACGCGGAGACAGGGAGGGTCGGTTTCAGTCTTTTAAGCAGTTCGACCAGGGTTGCATAACAATGGGAAAGCCTTCGCAACACTCAGGCACGGTCGAGCTGACGCTGGGGGGCCCACTGAGCCAGGAGTTGCTCGTGACGCACCAGGCGATAGCGGGTCCAGCCGTCGGGGCGAATCCGGTACTGGGCCTGGAGTTCCAGCAGGCGGGACACCATGGAGTTGAGGACAGGATGGTTGTCGTTCAAGGGAGTCTCTGCGCTTCCGAAATCTTAAACGAATCGAAAGACCAAGCGCTTGGGCGGCGGCCCGAGGGGCCGCGACGGGGAGGCCCAGGGTCTGGATAGCGTGAATGTCATGGACCTCACCCCCTACCTCAACACCCTGGTGGGCGCCAGCCTGGATGAGGTGCTGCTGTCGGTGCCGGTCAGCGGCCGGGTGGCGATTGCCATGCGCGGCCGGTTCCTGTTGCGGGCGGTTTGCAGCAATTTCCACGATCCCAGTCCCATCGGCTGTGCCGTCACCGATGCCCAGGCCTGTCTGGCCTACCTAGACAAGGAACCCTATGAATTGTTGATTTGCACCGACCACCTCGAGGGGGGGAGCAACGGCTTCGAGCTGGCCCGCCAGGCCCGCGAACGGCAGGGCTCCCTCAAGCTGGTGGTGCTGGCCCTGGGGGATGTGATTCCCGCCGAATATGCCGAGGCCCCCTGGCTGGAGGCGGTGGTGGCGGAGGCTGATTTCATCAACGACCAACGGCCGCTGCAGGCGGCGGTCTTGGCGGTGATGGGACACCACAGCTATCGCAGCCCCTCCCTGCGCCAGGGCTGCTTGCCCTACCTGAGCTGCCCTCGGTTGACCCCCCGGGAATACGAAGTACTCGACCTGCTCGCCAGTGGCCTCAGCGACCGAGAAATCGCGCGCAGCCTGGTGGTGAGTGAGGCCACCGCCCGCACCTACACCAAGCGCCTGCTGCACACCCTGGGGGTGAATAACCGGTTGCAGGCCGTGCTGAAGGGCATGCGCTGTGGCATGGTCCAACTCTGAACCAGCCCCAGCGGCAGTGCCTTGGTCACAATGTCCCCATCTGGGGGGTATCGGCCCTCCCCCCCACCGGCGGAGAGTGGAGGTGTGTCATTGCTGACATGGAGACAACGATGACCCAGAGCATCCCCCAGGTCACCATCGGTGAACTGGAGGCCAATTATTCCTTGTATTGCAAAGCCCTGCGTCTGCTGATCCGCGAAGGGCGCAGTCTGGTCAAGATTCAGCGCACCGTCTGCTGGCAGCGTCTGGCCCAGCTGCATCAGAGCCTGCCCAGCCACTACAAGGACCCGGATTATCTGTACGTCGTGCTGAGGCGCGATACGGCCTCGGCACGAGGCTGATCCCCCACGATCACAACGGCTCGCCAACGGTTCAACCTGAACAGAGCACCAGCCCAGGACAGGCCCAAAGTGAAAGGGTCGATGGTGTTGCGCTGTGGCCCCCCTGCCCCTGATCGGCTCAGAGGAGCTGGCGTTCCTGAATACCCGCTCCAATGGCCCCGGGTGGCGCCAACTTGCCGTGCATGGTTCGGTCGTGGCCACGGGAGCCTGGCTCTGGGGGAGCCCCGGATTGATCTGGCCGCTCCGCAGCCTCGGATTGGTCCTGCTTGGGGTCGGGCTCGCCTTTGCCTTCTGCGCGATGCATGAATGCGGCCACCGCACCGCCTTCGCCGATCGCCAGCTCAACGATGCCGTGGCCTGGTGGGCTGGCGTGCTGAGTTTCTACAACGCCGACTTCTACCGCCGCTACCACCAGTGGCACCACCGCTACACCCACCTGCCCGGGCTGGATCCGGAGTTGGAGGAGGCGCCGCCCACCACCTTGGGGGGCTATCTGAGGGAACTCAGCGGCCTGCCCTGGTGGCTGGGAAAACTCCGGGGGCACTGGCGGGGCCTGTGGGGCGATTTTGAAGGCTCCCCCTATATCTCGAAGGAGGCGGCCCCCTCGGTGGTCCGCTCCATCCGGCTGCAGTTCGCCGTGTATTTCGCGGTCGCGCTGGCCTCGCTGCCGGCCTGGAATGGTTTTGGGCTGTGGTTCTGGCTCGTGCCCCTGGCGGTGGGTCAGCCCTTGCTGCGCTTTGTCTTGATGGCCGAGCACCAGGGGTGCCCCTTCGAGGCGAATGGCCTGCGCAACACCCGCACCACCCTCACCCTGGCGCCCCTCCGCACCCTGATGTGGAACATGCCGTATCACGCCGAACACCACCTTTACCCGTCCCTGCCCTTCCATGCCCTGGCCCGCGCCCATGAACGCCTGGCCCCGCATCTGGTGAACCTGGCGGGGGGCTATCTCGTGGTGCACCGTGGCTTTCTGGTTGATCTGGGGGCCCTGCGGATGCCGGCCGCCACCACCCCGTGAGCACACCGATGGTTGAGGCCGGCCCCGCCGGCGTCCTGGATCAACACTTTGCCTTAGGCCCCTTCCCGTTGCACTGCGGCCGGGTCATTCCCAACGCCCAGCTCACCTATCGGGTCTACGGCCAGTTGGCCGCCGATCGCTCCAACCTGGTGCTGTATCCAAGCTCCTATGGGGCCTGGTCCGAGGACTTGGCCTGGGCCGTGGGTCCCGTGCTCGATCCGAAGCGATGGTGTGTGGTGCTGGTCCACCAGTTCGGGAATGGCCGCTCCAGCAGTCCCAGCAATGCCGCCATGGGATTGACGGAGCAGGGCTGGCGGCTCGATCACCGCGACAACGTTGAAGCCCAGCGGCGGTTGCTGGAGGAGCGCTTTGGGGTCGACCGACCCGCCCTGATCTATGGCTGGTCGATGGGGGCCCAGCAGGCCTATCACTGGGCGGTGCTGGAACCGGAGCGGGTGCAACGTCTCTGCTGTGTCTGCGGCACCGCCCGCACCACCCCCCACAACCGCCTGTTTCTGCTCAGCCTGCGCCAGGCCCTCACCGCCGATCCCAACTGGAACGGCAGCGGCTTTGACGCCGCTCCGGACCAGGGCCTGCGCACCTTTGCCCTGATCTACGCCAGCTGGGCCGCCAGCCAGCCCTTCTATGCCGCCGGCGGCCACACGCGCCTGGGCTACGCCAGCGTGGAGGACTACGTGGAGCGCAGCTGGCTGCCGGCCTACCGCCGTCATGATCCCCTCGATCTCCTGACGATGTTGGACGTCTGGTTGGCGAATGATGTGGCCGCCGCCGCCGGCTGCGACGACGACCTGGCCGCCGCCCTGGGGCGAATCCAGGCCGACACCGCCGTGATCGCCGGCCGCCACGACCTCTACTTCACCGTGGCCGACTGCGCCACCGAAGCCTCCCTGATCCCCGGGGCCCGACTGCATGTGCTGGAGTCGACCCTGGGACACCGGGCCGGCAACCCCCGAGACTCCCCAGGGGAGCAGGGCCAGCTACGGCAGGTGATCGATCAGCTCTGTCCCCTCTGACCCTCCACCCTCCATGACCGACCTGGCTCGCTTCGCCGCCTCCCAAGGCATCCGTTATTTCCTGTTCTCCTTCTGCGATCTGTTCGGAGTTCAACGGGCCAAGCTCGTGCCGGCCTCGGCGGTGACGGACCTGGCCGCCAACGGGGCGGGCTTCGCCGGCTTTGCCGCCTGGTTGGACATGACCCCCGCCGATCCGGATGTGCTGGCGCTGCCCGATCCCTCCAGCCTGATGGTGTTGCCCTGGGAGCCCCAGGTGGCCTGGGTAGCCACAGACCTCCAGGTGGAGGGGGACTGGTTGGAGCAGGCCCCGCGGCGGGTTCTGCAACGGCAATTGCATCGGGCCGAAGCCCTTGGCTATCAGTTTCGCTCGGGGGTGGAGGCGGAATTCTTCCTGATGGATGCGGAGGCGGAGCGCATCGCCGATCCCTTGGACCGTCAGGGCAAGCCCTGCTACGACCAGATCGCTCTGATGCGCCACTATCCGCTGATCAGCGCCCTGATGGAGGGAATGGAGACCCTGGGTTGGGGCCCCTATCAGGCGGATCATGAGGATGCCAATGGCCAATTCGAGCTGAACTGGACCTTTGCCGATGGCCTGGTCACGGCCGATCGACATGCGTTCTTCCGGGTGATGGCCGCCACCCTGGCGGAGCGCCACGGCGCCCGGGCCAGTTTTCACCCCAAACCGATCGCCGACCGGACCGGCAACGGTGCCCACCTGCATGTCTCCCTCTGGGACAGCAGCGGCCGGAACCTCTTCCATCATCCGCAAGGCGACTTGGGACTATCGCCACTGGCCTATCAGTTTTTGGCGGGCCTGCTCCACCACGCACCTGCCCTCTGCGCCCTCACCAATCCGATCGCCGGCAGCTATCGCCGCCTGGCCCGTAACCACACCAGCTCCGGCTCCACCTGGTCGCCCACCTGGATCAGTTACACCGGCAATAACCGCACCCACATGGTGCGCATCCCCGACAACCAACGGTTGGAGCTGCGCCTCGCCGACGGGGCCGCCAATCCCTATCTGCTGCAGGCGGCGGTGTTAGCGGCCGGTTTGCACGGCATCGAAGCCGGTCTTGATCCGGGACCGCGCCTCGACAGCAACACCTTCACCGACCCCCCCGAGCCCGACGCCGCCCGTCCCCTTCCCAGCTCACCAGCGGAGGCACTCGAGGCCTTCCGGCAGGACGAGGCGTTGCGAGAGGCCCTGGGGGAACCCTTCTGCCGCGCTTACGAAACGCTGATCCCAGAACGGCCAGACAATTGAAACAATTGCTGCTCCAGAGCCGAGAGCACAGCCTCCGAGCCAAACCTCGCCTCCACCAGTTGGCGGGCCCTCTGACCGCAAAGGAGTCGCTCATCGGGCTGGTCGATCAACTGCCGCAGTGCCGCCGCAAAAGCCTGGGCATCGTCGGGGGGGACACAGCGTCCAGCCTCGCTGGCCAGGGAGGCCAGGTCACTCCCGGCGGGGGAGCTGGCCACCACGGGCCGACCACTGGCCAGGATGCCAAGCATCTTGGAGGGCAAGACCAGATCCGCTGCTCCCTGTTTCTGGGGCAGCAGGTGCACGTCCGCCGCATTCAACCAATCGTTCAGCCGCTCGAACGGCTGCAGGGGCATCACCCGCACATTGGAACGATGCCGCGTGGCCGCCTCCAGGCTCTCCTTGCTGGGGCCCTCACCGGCCAGCAGCCACACCAACTGGGGCTGATCCGCCAAGTCCTCAATCACGTCGACAAGCAGATCAAGACCCTGTTTTTTATTCATAGATCCGGAATACATCAGCACCAGCTGCCCTTCATCAATCCCAAGCTCACACCGGTAGGAGTTGGTAGCTCGCTGGCTTTGATCCGCCGGTTTAATTTGAGTCAAATCCACCCAATTAGGAAAAGAACGAATTTTTTCACTATCTACACCCTTGGCCCTAAGCCTGGCCATCATCGCTCCTGAAATACTGCTGACGCGATCAAAGCCCATCAGGGTGCTTGATTCCCAGCGTTCAGCTGTGGTGCGAATCCATCCACCCTTCAGCATGCCCAGCTCAAAGGCGGCATCCAGTTCAAAATCCTGAACATGGAGCCAGCTGTGCGTCTTCCGACCACTGAGAGTTGAGAAAAGCAGGGCTGCAGGGGCACAAAACAACGCTGGAGCGATCGTGATCACCACCTCGGGTCTCCAGCTGAGCTGCCGTACGAGCGGTACTAGGCTGGTTAGGGCAAAACTGGCAAGATGGAGTAACCGGGTCAGCCCATTGGGCCGCTTAGGAACCCAGAGGGGACAGCGAAGCACCGTCACCAAGCCCGATTGTTCTCGACTGAAACGATTACGGTAATTCCCACTATTCAAACCCACTCGCCAAGTCGGAAAATAAGGCACCGATGTCAGCACCCGAACATGGTGTCCTCGTGAACCGAGCCAAGCCGCCATCTCCCCGGTGTATTTGCCAATTCCCACGGGTTCCGGGGCATAATTAAGTCCATAAATCAGAATTCGCACAATGTCAACACACCGCGACCCCCCCACCATCCCATGCCTGAGCTCGAACGCGCCAGCACCATCCCAGGCCATGCATCCAAGGCTCACCAGGGACATCGCCGCAGCACCTGGTCCCTGAAGCGGTCGCTACCGCCCCCGCCTGACAGACCAAGGAGCGCCGCGTGAGCACCCCAATCCCCAATTCGCCCCCCAGGGCTGGCCAAGCCGGTTCTGAGCCAGCCGGTGGAATCCGTCCGATTCGCATGGGGGGCGCCCTCCACCACTACGGCAAGGACATCAACCGCCTACAGCGGTTGATGGATCCCCTCATGGTGGCCGGGCTGTTCACCCTGATTGTCCGAAGCAGGGGCGAGAGCCTGCCGACCGACTTGCTGTTCCCCCCGGAAATCTGGATTCTGCTGCTCACGTCCCTGCTTCTACCGAGCGGCAAGCTTTATCAGAGTTACCGACAGCAGAGCCTCTGGACCCTGTTGCGGCGACTCACCATCAGCTGGATGATGGTCCTGAACGGTCTGCTGGTGGTGGCATTTGCCGCCAAGCAGAGCGCGGATTTCTCTCGGCTGGACTTGGGCCTATGGGCCCTGCTGAGTTGGCTCCTACTGATCAGTCTTCACATCGGTGGCCGCAAGCTGTTGAGAAATCAGCGCAGCCGGGGCGGAAACAAGCGAACGGTGATTTTTTGGGGCTCCCCGGAAACGGCCGTCAATTTTTATCGGCAATTACAGGATCTGCCCTATCTGGGCCTGGAACTCCTGGCCTGGTTTCAACCGCCCCGTCATCGCTCTGCATCCCTTCCTCAAGGGATGCCCTCTTGCTCCGGAGGCCTGGATGACCTACGAAGATGGTTAAATCGCAATGATGTCGATCAAATTTACTTCAGCTATTCGACAGACGAACAATTGCCTATGCATGAAGTGATCCGCTTCTTTGGAGACACTTGTAAACCCGTATTTTATATTCCTCCGTGGACCCAGTCCTCGATGCGCTTTAACGTGGAACAGTTGGGCAACGGCTTCTGCATCAGCCTTTGGGGGCAAGACGATTCGATCATTGATCGAAAACTGAAACGCTTGCTCGATCTAACGCTGGCAGGATCGGCCGTCATCCTGCTCTCTCCGCTGCTGCTGGTTGTAGGACTTCTCATTTCCCTCACCAGTCCCGGGCCTATCCTGTTTTACCAAGATCGCTATGGACTCGATGGACACCGCTTTAAAATCTACAAGTTTCGGACGATGCGTGTCACCGAATCCGGTGACACCCCGGGCCTAAAGCAAGCCCAGCGCGATGACCCGCGCATCACCCCGATCGGCAAGTTACTGCGGCGCTGGTCCATCGACGAGCTCCCCCAGCTGCTCAATGTGCTGAATGGATCCATGAGTCTTGTGGGTCCAAGGCCCCATGCCGTTGATCACAATGAGCTGTATCGCCGCCTCATTCCCGGATATATGCAACGCCACCTGTTCAAGCCTGGCATGACCGGCTTGGCCCAAGTGGAAGGTTGGCGGGGCGAAACGGCCGAACTTGAAGCCATGGCGCGCCGCGTTGAAGCCGACCTTCGTTACCAGCGAGAATGGAGCATTAATCTAGACATCAAGATTCTCCTTCGCACCATTTTGCATCTCCGCTCACCTAACGCTTATTAAAATTCATTGGCCTTCCAAAATTGATCCGACGCAAACCAGCCTGCCGTCCCACACTTGATCCCGATCCCCTTGAGGACGAAGATAAACGTGCTACACTCATGTCGTTTAATTCATGACTGACCAACCAGGGGCTTCAGCATGACGCGACCAATTCAACGATTCCCGAAACGGTTGGCTTTTAGCTGGATCGTGGCAAGCGGTTTCTGCCTGGTCTCACCTATTCTTCATCGGGCTGGATTGGCGGCAGCAGTGTCTCAACGCTCCGCTGCGATACCCCCTGGTCAAGCCGCTAGTGCCAAGCCGCAGGTTAGTCCCGTAGAAACCGGCCTAGACGCCTATATCCTCGGCCCTGGAGATGCGCTCCGAATCACCTTCGTTTCTTCAGCCTACAAAGACCTTGGCGGGGATTTGGAGCTGTTAAACGATGGCAGCACCTCCCTTCCCATGCTTGGATCAATCGTCCTTGATGGACTGACCGTCAACCAAGCAACGAACTGGCTTCGATCAATGTATGGTCGCTATATCAAGAGACCCGATCTTAATCTTCAAGTTCTACGGGCCAGGCCCATTCAAGTCTCGGTTGTTGGTGAGGTTGAAAGCCCAGGCCTTTACACACTCACCACCTCAGAGACATCACAAATCGAGAAAGAATCTACAAAAACTGGTACCACCACCACCATTACCGGTCTTCCCACTGTTGTGGCGGCTCTCCAAAAAGCTGGAGGCATGACCCTGAATGCCAATCTGGCTGATGTGCAGCTGCAGCGCCGCATCCCCCGTTCCGTCGATCAGCTCAAGCAAACCAACCTCGATCTGACTGCGCTCCTATTCCAAGGCGATAAGCGTCAGAATCCCTTCCTCTTCGATGGCGATACCATTGTGGTCGGCAAAGCCACCACTCCCCAGAGTCAGGTGATGGAATTGGCAGCGGCCAACCTCTCCCCGCAAAGTATTCGGGTCAATGTGATTGGGGAAGTGTTGAACCCTGGTCGCGTCGAGGTCAAAGCCAACACGCCGCTCGTCCAAGCCATCCTTGCGGCTGGAGGTCCTAAAAACTGGCGTGCCAAACGCAGTGATGTGGAATTGGTCCGAATCAATCGCAACGGATCAGCCACGCGTCAACTATTGAACATCAACTACAGCGCCGGTGTCAGCAATCTTCGCAACCCCCCCCTACGCGATGGCGACACGGTTGTGGTCAACCGCAGCACCTACGCCATCGCCTCGGACGCCATCGGCGCGATCGCCACACCACTAACCGGATTGGTGAATGTGTTCGCCCTCGTTGACCTGATCAACAACAACAAGTGATCTAACCTGTGCCCCATCGGCGCACTCCCCACACCCTTGATGCCATGGCCAATCAACCGATTCATCACTCCCCCAGTTTCTGGCTGATCATGGCCGGCCTTTGGGCCTGGTTGCCGATTGTCTGTATCGACAACCTGAATTCGTTGATGGCCCTGTTGAATCCCAAGGCTGTGCCTGCGCCTCGAACCCAGGCCATAGCGATCGCGGCCAGCGCCCAAGGCTCGTTCTCCCCCCTGGATCTGCTGCCGCCGATCCCCGCCATGCCCCCCAGTCCTCACCCATCCGCCGCGAGGAAGGCGGTCCCGCTTGCCGCCACCTCACATCAGCGCGACCAAAACAAGTCGGGGGTTCCTCATCGCCTCAGGCAAGCCAACACGCCAGGGCTGATCACGGTGGGGCTTGGAGAGCTGATTCAACGCAGCCGTCAAGAGAATCCCACCACCCTGCTAGCCAGCCGCACCCTCCCCGTGCAACGACGCATGGCCCTGGCCACTCCCATCGACTCCCCCGATAACGCCACAGCTGCCAGCCAAGTATTCGCAAAAGCTTCAAACTGTCTACGGCCCGGTGCCGCGGCCCTGGGGGGTGAACTTTCCCTCTCCAGCCTTAACGAAACCACCACTCGAATGGTCCCCGCTGCCCGGATCGAAAAGCTCCAACGGGAGGCGTCGCCAGATCCCCTGAGTGCCCTGCCCCGCCACTGGCGCCAGGATCTTCAGCCTCTTCTCAGCGTTCGAGAGCAGGTCATGCCAGCCGAGGTGGTGCGGTTACCGGCCAACCATCTCCGTCAGGCCCAGACGGTCCCGATCACCCTCAACGCCAGCGGCCAGGTCATCTCCAGCGTGGAGGGACTGCCCCAGGATTCCTTGAATCTGATCGGACAATGGGCCGATCGTCAGGCCAAAGTTCCCCAGGGCAGTCTGCGGCCCGTGATGGTGGTCCTCGAGCCCGCTTCCCAACTTGTCAACGACCAGCTCAGCCCCTGAATCGTTCCCCGGCGCCGTCGTTCCAGGCTGTTTTCGAACAGCTCCATGGTCTGTTGGCCAATCAGCGCGACTCGGATCACGACCCTGCCGGAATCTCATCGTGAGGTGCCATGTTGCATTGACTTGCTCACCACCCGGTTGGTAAGGGCACCGCCACAGCTGGACCCAGCGCCGGCCGTACAACCAAAACAATGATCCCCCGTGGCAATCCCGAGTCCCTCGGGGTCCCCCTCCAGGAGATCCCTGAGGTGGGAGTAGGCGGCCCCATAGGTTGGCCAAGACTGCTGACCGAGTTGTTGATTGAAATCACAATCAAACAGCCTCCCCTGCCAGTCAACACTGATCAACTGGCGACACATCACCGCGTTGAGATGACTCGGTTCAAATTGCGCACGCAGTAGATCTTGATAACTTTCCAGTTCGCCACTGGCCTGCAAGGCTGCGGCAAAGCGTTGAATCGGCATGTTGGTGAGGGTGAACAACTGGTTGAAGATCACCCCGTATTGGGTGCTCAACACCCGGCGATAGTCGGCTTCCAGGTTGGCCTGAGGGGGCGGCAGGGAGGCCCCTTGGGGATTGAACACCAAATTGAGGATCAGAGCACAATCGGGGCCGCCGTAGCCGTGGCGGTTCAGCTGCCGCAACCCCTCGATGCTGCGAGCAAAAACATCTGGCCCCCGCTGACGATCCACATTGGCGGCTTCGTAGCAGGGGAGCGACGCCACCACCGTCACCCCCTCCTCGCTGAGAAAGGCCGCCAAATCCTCCTGGCCAGGCTCCGCCAGGATCGTCAGGTTGCAACGATCGATGACCGTCACCCCCAACCGGCGCGCCTCCCTCACCAGCTCCCGAAACTGAGGATGAAGTTCCGGGGCACCGCCGGTGAGATCAAGGCAATGCAGCCCACGGGCAGCCAGCACCCGGGGAATCAGGGCCACGGTCTCAGTGTCCATCTGTTCCCGCCGAGCCGGTCCCGCATCCACATGGCAGTGGCTACAGGCTTGATTACAGCGATACCCCAGATTCACCTGCAGGGTGGTCAAGGCGCCGCGAACCAGGGGGGGGAAGGCGGTGGCCACGGGAAGAAGCTGCGCAATGTCCCAGCATGGTGGTGCATCAGCATCACCGAAGTCCCCCAGGTGGCGGGGCTGCCCATCATGCTGGGCAGATCAGTTGTCCACTCCGGCAGTGCCGATGGCCCTCGATCTGCTCGTCATCACCGCCAGCAGCGGCAAAAACCTAGAACTAGCCGAACGGTTCGCCGCCAGCGGCCAGGCCCGCGGACTGCAGGCCCAGGTGCTGGATCTCACCACCCTGCCCCTGCCCCTCTACAACCCCCGCCAGGCGGTCTCCAACGGATTGCCCGAAGGCCTCACGGCCCTGAGTGTGCTGCTGGCTTCAGCCCCCCGGTGGGTGATTTGCGCTCCGGAATACAACGGCTCAATCCCACCCCTGCTCACCAACGCGATCGCCTGGCTGTCGGTGCAGGGGGATGACTTCCGTCAGCTGTTCAATGGTCGGCCCATTGTGATCGCCACCCATTCCGGCGGCGGCGGCTTCACGATCCTCACCGCCCTGCGCCTTCAGCTCGCCCACCTGGGCGCCCACGTGGTGGGCCGCCAGTTGATCAGCACCAACAACCGACTGGCCAGCGACGCCAGCATTGACGATCTGGTGGCCAGGCTGGAACAGCTCACTCCGATCGCTACGGACTCCTAAACGCCCCTACACCTACGGTCCCATCCAAGGTGCGACGAACCTGAGAGAATGGCCGGCATGCGCATCTCGCTACCCGCGATCCCGCCCCCCACCACCCTTCATCCCCCCCGGGGCTATCGCTTCCTGGCCTGGCTGGGACTGGGGGTGAACCTGCTGCTTCTGCCCCTAGCTCTGATGATGATCCTGCGGGATCCGGTTTGGCGCGCCACCAATATTGCCGTGGGAGCCGGGGCCGTCCTACCTGCGATCGTGGTCGGCCTGATCGCCTGCATCGCCTTACTGCGCTGGCGCCACTGGGGTCAGGTGCTGGCCATCGTGGCCCTGTCCATGGACCTGGCCACCACCGTTCCGTACACAATCGTCCGACTGGTGCTGATCCCCCAAGATCGGTTCCTGCTGGCCATGGTGGCGCCCCTCAGCTGGGCCTTGAATGCAGCCGTGCTCGTGTATTGGTGCCGGCCGGCGATCCGTCAATACCTGCGCTGAACGGACCCTGTCCCGGAAGGTCACCGCAGGATGGCCAGGGCCAAAATCGAGTTGTCTTGCGTTTTGGTGACAACGATCACGGCACATTGAGGTTTCGCCGACCCATGAAGGGTGACTGATCAACCCTTCCCACTCCAATCCCATGGCCCCATCCACCATTTCGATGGATACCTCCACCGCCTTTGCCGCCGTCGCCCTGGCCGCCGTCTCCTGGGATGGCGTGCTCACCATGGCGGGCACCCGCGCCCTGCGTCATTCCCTCGACTACCGCGCCCCCTACTGCCATCGCAGCGACGCGGAAATGATCAGCCTGATGGACACCCTGCTGGAGGAACTGCGACAACAGGGAGCGGAAGGACTGATGCAGAGTGCCGCCACGGTGCTGGATTCCCGCCAACGCCACACGGCCTTTGCGGTCGCCACCGAGATCATGCGCTCCGATGGGCCCCTTGAGGAGCGAGAGCGGCAGATCCTCGCCAATCTGGCCACGAACCTCGACCTCGCCCCAGAGGACATCGAGCCGGTGCTCGCCGTGATGGATGTGCTCCACGCCAGCCTGCTCACTCCAGCCCCGTCCATCAACACCTGAAGTGGTGGCGATAACTACCGCCTAGCGGGACGGTCACAATCAAACTGAAATCATCTTGCTGAATCGTGGCCATGGTGGCCTTGGCTGATTTGAATCCCCTTCTCAACCCCATGGAGCTCGGACAACCCGCCCGCCGCTATCGATTAGTGGATGCCCAAGGTTGCCCCCATCCCGTGCTGGACGACCTCTTCGACACCCTTGAGGCGGCCTTGACTGAGGCGGAGCGCTGGAGCCACCATCACGCCCCGCAGACGACCGAGGCTTCCATCGCCATCGGGGTGGAGGTGAGCACCGGCAATGGAACCTGGCGTACCCTGCGCCATCCCGGCAGCTGATCCCTCGATTCCGAGGGGACGGCTGCGCTCACCAAGCCAGGGCTTCATAGATCCGGAGGGTGCCCAGTCCAATCGGGGAGCCCACCGGATTTGGACCTGCTGGATACGCCACCACCTGGAACAGATAGGTGTCCGCGGTGGAAGGATTGCGCCATGGCCGGAGCACCACCGTCAAGGTAGATCCGGCGGGAACAGGTTGGGGAAATTGCAGGGTGAACAGACGGCTCTTATCGTCGAATTGGGCTTGGACCGCTACCGCTTGGCCCTCATGCCGCGGTCGCCCTAAAAACGCCCTGGTCATTCCCACATTGTAGGGAAACGACCAGTCAGCCCCACGGGTTTGTTGCACCGTGATCTGTCCCAGATCAGCGCCAGCCTGGGGATTCAGTTCAATCGTGAAATAATACTCCGGCGCCCCAGCCCAAACCGTCGTGTTGTAGCAGATCAGATCAACTTTCCAGGGAGGACGGGTGAAATAGGTGGATCCATGCATCTCAAGGGCGCCGGCGCCAGGTGCCGCACCCAGAGATAACAAACCGGCGGCAACTAGGGCAAGGTGGCGGCGTTGAGCCATGGCTATCGGAAACCGACTAGAACAAGCCTAGATCGATCCCAGGGGGGTGCCCAGTAGAAACGGCCGTGGATTCTGATCCCGCCGGTGGGTGTTCGGAAGGGGGTCACCCTGGGCTGCCGGGGTGGTTGGATCCAGGGCCGCCGTCCGTTCCAGAGCTTGCCGTAGGTGCCGAGCTGCATGCAGGGGCATGTCCCTAGGCACACTGATGCGGTCACGCAAGTACCGCAATCCCCCCGCCGTCCCCGCCGGTGGCGCGTATTCTCCCTGACCAATCAGTTGGGTGAGGGCACAGCGGAGGGCTTGATCACCGCCAGAGCCCCGGAGCGGCGGGCGTTGCACCAGGGTGGTGCGATGGCGCAACATCCGCGCCAGGGCTACGGCCGCCGCGTCCAGCGGTTCGACGGCGCTGGTTTCCGGATCGGGCTCCCCAGCCGCCACGATCGGCCAAGGCCCATGGTCAATCCTGCGGGCCAGGTCCCGCTGTTCCGGCGTCTCGGTGGAATAGCACCCTCCCATCTGGGGGGGGAGATCGTGGGCATGGGTATGAAAGTCGCTCTGGGTGCCCAGATAAGTGGAGCGCTGTTCAAGGGCCCCAAACCAGCGGTGCAGGGCGGGATGCTCCCGCCGCAGCAAATAGCCCTTGTAATAGGCCAGGCTGGCATTCATGCGCTCGACGTAAGGCACAAACACCAGATCGGCGGTGCTGAACTCCCCGAGGAAAAAGGGTCCGGCTGAACGCTCCAGGAGCTCCGCCATGGTGGCGGCCAGGTGATCGAAGGCACTGCGGGCCTGCTGCTCCTGACGTTCCCCCAGATTCGGGATGCATAACCATTGACACCAGGCGCGGAACAACTGCCGCTCCAGTAGGCGCAGGGGCTGAACGTCAGCGCTGGCCATGGCCGGACCAAGGCTGCCGAAGCTGTGTTCCAGGGCCTGGAGAATCAGATCACTTTCGGTGATCAGGTGGCCATCAATCTCCAGGGCCGGCAGCATGCCCGAGGGGACAATCTGTCGATACCAGGCTTCCTTTTCTCCGTAGCACACCATCGTCACCTTGCGGATGCGATAGGGAATGCGCCGCTCTTCCAGCCACAGCCAGATCTTCTGGCAATAGGGGCACCAGGCGTGATGGTCCCGGTACAACGTCACCCGCACCGCCGACTCCGGTGCCCCAAACAGCCGCAGCTGGGCCTGGGCGTTGGTGGGCCCTTGGACGCGATCAGGCTCGGCCGCCGCCCAAGGCTCCAGCTCAGACCAGCTCAAGGGCGTCGCGGACGATGGCGTCATGGTGGACGACAGGGACACGGGCTCGGGGCAGCGGTGGCTCCATCTCTAGGACGCACATCAGAGGGGAGGCCTCAAGACAAGGTCCCCCCGCCCCAGGAATCGCAAACTACGGCGGTTCCGGCGGCTGCAATCAGGGGGAAGCGAGAAGCACTGAGGAGCCATGAGGCTGCGGAGTGGCAACCAAGCCAGGGAGGATTTGCTGCAGCGATCGAAGAATCTGTTTCGACAGCTACAGAGGAGGTGCAAGCCAGGCATCAGTGTAGCCGGGTGAACTTTGGAGAGGCGCATCCCCAATGCCACGGACCCTTCCGTCCGATCGAACCGTGACCGCTCTCGCGACGTTCGACCGATTCCGCCTACGGCTCTTCGCCGGCGTGCAAGACCCCCAGCTCCGCCAGTACGCCTTTGCGGTGATGGCGATCGGGGCCGGCTTACTTCCCATGATGGCCGGCTCCGCCAAGGCAGCCCTCGCCAAGGTGCCCACCGATGGCGCCGACACCACGCTCATGCTGATGGGCTCGGCCATGGTGTTGCTGATGATCCCTGGCCTGGCGTTCTTCTACGGCGGGTTCGTCCGTTCCAAGAACGTGCTCAACACCATGATGATGAGCTTCTTCATGATGGGGCTGATCGGTGTTCTCTGGGTGGTGATCGGCTACACACTGGCCTTTGGTGTCGGCTTCAAGAGTCCCTTCATTGGTGGCCTTGAACTGATGTGGCTCACCAATTTGGGCGGGGAGCTAGGCGATGGTCCCTTGGCCGATGGTTTCGCCATCTCCGCCACCTCCTTCGCCCTGTTTCAGGGGATGTTCGCCATCATCACTCCCGCTCTGATTTCCGGGGCCGTGGTGGAGCGGATCAGCTTCAAGGCCTGGTTCTGGTTCTGCCTGCTCTGGAGCCTCTTTGTTTACAGCCCGATGGCCAAGATGGTTTGGGGAGGAGGCTTTCTCGGTCCCTTTGGTGAGGTGGGAGCCATTGATTTCGCCGGCGGCACTGTGGTGCACATCGCCTCCGGCGTGGCGGCCTTGGTAGCCGCAGCGATGATTGGTCCTCGCAGCACCTGGCCCGCGAGCCGTCGCCCGCCCCACAATGTGCCTTTTATTCTGCTTGGAGCAGGTCTGTTGTGGTTTGGCTGGTTCGGCTTCAACGGCGCCAGCATGTTCGCCGCCAAGACCGCCGGCCTGCCCTTTCTCACCACCACCACCTCCGCGTCTGCGGGTCTGCTGGCCTGGTGCCTGATCGAATGGTTCAAGGACGGCAAACCCACCGCCGTGGGTGCAGCCACGGGAGCGGTAGCTGGCTTGGTGGGCATCACCCCCGCCGCCGGTTTCGTGTACATGGGTCCCGCCATCATCATCGGCGCCCTCACCGCTGCCGGTTGTTTTCTGGCTGTACAGATCAAATCGGCGATCAAGTTCGACGATTCCCTGGACACCTTCATGGTTCACGGTGTGGGCGGCACCATCGGGGCGCTGCTCACCGGGATTTTTGCCGCCAAGGCCCTAGTCCCAGCGGACTACTTCCCGAAATCCGCCGAGATCATGGAGAAGAGCGGCAACTTCGGCATGTTCATCGCCCAATTCAAGGCAGTAGTCATAACCTATGGTTTCGTCGCCCTCGGAACAGCGATCATTCTGGCGATCGTTGGTGCTGTGGTGGGGCTGCGGATCAGCCGTGAGGATGAGGAGCGTGGGCTGGACTTTGTCGCCCATGGTGAAGAGGCCTACGACCCCATGACCAATTGATGGCGAGAACACCATGAAAATGATCACGGCCCTCATCCGCCCCTCCAAGGTGGATGCCGTCAAGTCAGCCCTTGTGGCCATCGACCTAGTCGGCATGACCGTTTCCGATGCCCGTGGCTTTGGCCGCCAAAAGGGCCAGGTGGAGCGCTACCGCGGCAATGAGTTTGTGGTGGAGTTTTTGCCGAAATCCAAGGTGATTGTCGTTGTCACCGACGACAAAGTGGATGCGGCGCTCAGCGCCATCACCAACGCCGCCCGCACCGGCGAAATCGGCGACGGCAAAATCTTCGTCACCCCTGTGGAAACCTCCATCCGCATCCGCACCGGGGAGTCCGGCGATGCCGCCCTCTCCGGCGATTTCGCCCCCTGAGGCGTTTCCTCCCAGTTTTGTTCTCCATTCCCCCCTCCTGGGCCTACGGCCCAGGAGGTTTTTTTTGCGACGCCACCTCAGCTTGGCCCTACGTCAAGGGCCCCATTGCAAGGAGCCGATCTGCAGGGCAGCGATCGAGGGGGCTGCGATCTG
>Ga0114980_10000777_pt1 | contig 22839 bp, 17 predicted proteins | sample S_140806_EF_Meta_FD_87018 | JGI IMG/M metagenome (GOLD analysis project Ga0114980, IMG submission 87018) | Freshwater microbial communities from Lake Simoncouche, Canada to study carbon cycling - S_140806_EF_MetaG | ecosystem: Environmental > Aquatic > Freshwater > Lake | place: Lake...
AAACAAGAAGGAAAACCAGTGTATGAATTAGCAAGAGAAGGCAAAGAAGTCATCATGAAAAGCAGACAAGTGATGATTCATGAATTTGAAATCACTCGCATTGCATTTCCCGAAATTCATTTTAGAATTGCATGTGGCAGTGGAACCTATATTCGCTCTCTTGCTTTCGATTTAGGAGCAGCCCTGGGAGTAGGTGGTTTTTTACAATCATTGCGAAGAACAAAAATTGGAGAACATCATATTGAAGCTGCTTACACAATGGAGGAAATGACAACACATTTTGGGACTAAAATGAATATTCGAGAAATTAGTCCGAAAGTGATTTATTAAATTAGGATTCATTTACATTTGCACAGTGCAACAAAATTCTATATCAAAAATAGCCGCAAAAGCAATTTCAATCGTATTTCATCCGGTTTTTGTGCCGACTATGATTTTTGCTTTCCTGATTTTTTTAAGCCCAAATATATTTTTTGGCTTGCCCGAAAAAACTAAAACCAGTTGGTTGCTCAACATCGCATACAACAGCATTACATTTCCTTTACTCACTGTTTTTTTATTGTGGAGACTGAAGTTTATCGAAAGCATGCAAATGGATGGATTGAAAGAGCGCTACGGTCCCCTCATTGCATCCATGTTATTTTATTTTTGGATATTTTGGGTTTTTCATAAACAATTTGCAGCGCCATTTTTAATTCAATCATTTTTATTGGGTGTTTTTTTTACTACTGTGCTCACCTTTTTAAATTCCATTTTTTTCAAAGTAAGTATGCACACCTCCGCATGGGGTAGTGTATTTACATTTGCAATCATTGCTGCCAGTATGAATATGCAAAATGCATTTTTTTTAATGATAGCTTCCATCCTCATTGGAGGGCTTGTTGGCAGTGCTCGATTATATTTACAAGCGCACAATATTCGTCAAATTTGGATTGGGTATATTTTAGGTGTGCTTGGACAAATTTTATCTTTCTTAATTATCAAAATCGCTTTTTTCTAACATGTCGTTACCAAAAATAGAAACTTGTTTTTCTCCATCTCTTTTACATTTATATGATATCAAAGATAGCATCGTTGTCATCATTGATGTGTTTCGTGCGACTTCTACGATAGCAGCTGCTTTACACAATGGTGCTGCGGAAATTATTCCGGTAGACAGTGTTGCTAAATGTATTGAGTTGGGTGCTCAAATGCCCAATTCGCTTACTGCAGGTGAACGGGATGGGAAAGTGGCCGAAGGGCTTCAACATGGTAATTCACCATTAGAATATCCTCGAGATTTTATCGAAAACAAATCCTTGGTATTAACTACCACCAACGGAACTCGTTTGTTGCACATGTGTAGCGATGCCAATGAGATTATCACCGGTTCATTCCTAAATTTAGGTGCAGTATGTGATTATTTAGTGTCTCAAAAAAAGAATGTTTTATTAGCCTGTGCTTCTTGGAAAGATCGCTATAATTTGGAAGATAGTTTGTTTGCAGGAGCCGTGTATGATGCGATAGGTGTACATTTTGAAATGAATTGCGATAGTACTCGTGCGGCTACTCATTTATACAAAGCTGCTAAAAATGATTTGTATGGTTTCATTCAAGACAGTTCGCATTTTCTTCGATTATCAAAATTTGGTCTGCAATATGATATGGAATATTGTTGCAAAATAAATGAACACAATGTGCTGGTGAAATTAGTGGATGATAAGCTGGTGGCACAATAAGTGATGTTTTATTTTCGGAATTCAATGTTCGGGATTTATATTTTTTTGTTTTCATTGCCTTTTTCTTTGTGCATCGAATTTGTGTCTGTTCCGTTATTCGGAAACGCTCCATTCAACCGGTTAATTTTTTGAGATTTTTTTTAGCACATTTAATCCCCCAGAAATAAATATTTTACAACATGAAAAAAACAATCTTACTCATCATTTTATTAGCCGCTTCCTTTGGATTGGGTTTTGCATTCAGTAAAATAAACAATGCAAATAATAATGCACCCTTAAAACGGGTGACTGGCATTGGGGGTATTTTCTTTAAAAGCAAAGATCCAAAAAAAATGAGGGAGTGGTATAAGGTTCATTTGGGATTAAATACCAATCAGTATGGAACTGTTTTCGAATGGCGTCATGCAACAGATTCGAGTCAAAAAGGGTTTTCACAATGGAGTCCGTTTAAGGAAACAACCAAGTATTTTGAACCCTCTACCAAAGAATTTATGATCAATTACAGAGTAGCTGATTTAGAAAAATTAGTTGCTGTTTTAAAACTAGAAGGGGTTACTGTTGTTGATACCATTCAATCATACGACTATGGCAAGTTTGTACACATCATGGATGAAGAGCAAAATAAAATAGAACTTTGGGAACCCAACGACAAAGTGTATGAACAAATGGGACTAAAAATGGGATTGGAAACGACAAAGTAATTTTACTCCCTATAAAGTTTTGAGGAACAAACGCTGCAAAGTGTAAATACGATTGAAAAATTAAACTGTAAACTTATTTTAGGACGATACACATACAAGAAAAGCCGAACAAGGTTCAATAGTTGAATGGTGCTAACGCCCAAAAGGTCAACAAAGTTTCAGGCCTCGACCCCATAAAAAAACATACTATCAATGCAGTTATTTATTTATTAATTTTGTTGAGTGAATGCTCCTCTAGATTTATTGAAAAAATATTGGCATTACGATGCGTTTCGGCCTTTGCAGGAAGAAATTATTGCGCATGTGCTGGCTGGTAAAGATACCTTGGCAATTTTGCCAACAGGGGGTGGTAAATCGGTGTGTTATCAATTGCCGGCAATGGCCATGCAGGGAAATTGTTTGGTGGTATCGCCATTGATTGCGCTCATGAAAGACCAGGCATTGGGCTTGTTGCGAAAGGGAATTCCCTGCTTGGCTGTTACCAGTGGTATGACCCATGATGAGGTTCGGGAAGCGTATGAAAAAATGTGCTCGGGTAAATATAAATTTATGTTTGTGTCGCCAGAGCGTTTGAAATCGAATTTGTTTTTAGACTATTTACAAGATTGGGACATTACCTTATTGGCTGTAGATGAGGCCCATTGTGTTTCACAGTGGGGCTACGATTTCAGACCACCGTATTTAGAGATTGCAGAAATTAAAACCATCATTCCCCATGCGGTTACGATTGCACTGACGGCCAGTGCGACACCAGCCGTGCAACAAGACATAGTGGAGAGATTACAGTTTGGAAAAAATAGTCAATCTTTTTTTTCGACATTTGAGCGATCCAATATTTCGTTTAGTAGTTTATTGGTTGAAAATAAAATAGTGAAAGCCATTGAAGTCTTACAGAAAATAAATGCTTGCAGCATTGTGTATTGCCGAAATCGAAGACGTACGAAAGAGTTGGCTGAAACCTTGATAAGTGCTGGCATTGTAGCCGACTATTATCATGCAGGGTTGTCGCAAGAGGAGCGAAATGCTAAACAACATAATTGGATTGAAAATAAAACGCAAGTAATCGTATGCACCAATGCATTTGGTATGGGCATCGATAAATCGGATGTGAGAATGGTGTTGCATTATGATGTGCCCGATACCCCCGAGGCGTATTATCAAGAGGCTGGTAGAGCAGGACGAGATGGGGTGAAATCATTCTCCGTGATTTTATATCAACAAAAAGACCTCTCTTTATTAAAAGAAGGGATCACCTTGAAATATCCTTCCTATGAAAAATTAAAAGAAATATATGTTGAGTTGGCTAATTATTTAGGTGTAGGAGAGGGCAGTGGTCAAGATGAGTCGTTTGATTTTAATGTGCATGATTTTTGTGCGAAGTTTGATGAAAATGTATTAGAGGTATTGAATGCGATCAAGTTACTAGAGCAACAAGAATATATACAATATACAGAAAGTGTATTTTTACCATCGAGGGTGAGCGTGATCACTACCCGTGAAATTGTTGAAGAATTAGAAAAATCACATCCCGAATATGATGAAACTTTGAAATTATTGTTGAGAATGTATGGTGGAATATGGAATCATTATGTGCCCATCAATGAATTTCAAATGGCTTTGAAAGCCAACATCAGTAGGGATTATATAGAAATGATTTTAGATCAATTGCATAAAATTAATGTGATTGATTACATCAAAGCGAAAGATAAACCACAGCTTACCTATACACAAGATCGACGAACGAAATATGATTTTTTTATTGATAAAAAATTAATAGAAACCTTAAAAAAATGGTACACAGATCGCGTACAATTTATGATTTGTTATCTTGTGAATACTTCGGAATGCAGAAGTAAATTGTTGGTTTCTTATTTTGCAGAAGCGCTGTCCAAAGATTGTGGTATTTGTGATGTGTGTGTAAAGAATCATAAAAAGAATAGCCATTCAGAATTTGAGTCTATAAAAAATACTATTTTGCAAGAAATTGCGTTGTATCAAAAGCTAGATATTCAAATATTTTGTCATCGGTTTTCATCCATGAAACAAACAGTCGTTATGCAAGTAATTCGTTTTATGTTAGATGAAAATCAATTGACATTGAATGCAGCTGGAGAATTAATATTAAATAAGAAATGAATAAAATAAAATTTGGTGTTGTAGGGTTTGGTAATATTGGGAAGCGGCATGTGCAGCATATTTTAAATAATGAACAGGCGCAATTAGTAGCCATTTGTGATGAGAAAACAATTGAAGAAAAAATAGAAGGGGTACGTTATTTTACGTCTATTGATGCCATGCTTCAAGATGAAAATATAGATGTTGTAAACGTGTGTACACCTAATTATTTACATCATCCTCATACCATGCTATCATTGCAATACAAAAAACATGTGGTGTGTGAAAAGCCTATGGCCATTAGCGTTTCGCAATGCAATGAAATGATTGAAGCAGCAATTGAAAATGAAAAAACCATTTTTGTAGTCAAACAAAATCGTTTCAATGAGCCGGTGCAACAAGTAAAAAAATTGATGAATGAAAATGTGTTAGGCAATATTTATTTCATCAATGTCAATTGTTTTTGGAACAGAAATGAATATTATTATAATGAAAGTAATTGGAGAGGAAAAAAGGAATTAGATGGTGGTTGCTTGTTTACTCAGTTCAGTCATTTCATAGATATTTTATATTATTTGTTTGGTGAAATAAAAAATGTTCAAGGCCTGATAAAAAATTTCAATCATGCTTATACTGAGGTGGAAGACAGTGGAAGTTTTGTGATGGAAACTATCAACGGGGCCATTGTAAATTTTAATTTTTCGACTTGTTCATTTGAAAAAAATATGGAAGGTGCTATTACTATTTTAGCCGAAAACGGCACGGTAAAAATAGGTGGACAATATTTAAATACCATCGAGTATCAACATATTAAAGCGGTTCAATTGCCTGAAATTAATATAGTTGCTAAATCAAATGACTATGGAAAATACCAAGGTAGTATGAGCAACCACGATAAAATAATTGCCAACGTGATCAATACTTTACAAGGCAAAGATACCATCATGACCAATGCTACCGAAGGAATGCAGGTAGTAAAAATTATTGAAGAGATGTATCGTAAAAGTATTTAATTAAAGTGATCTCTGCATTATATTGATGCTTAAAAATCTATTTGCTTATTTTGGTGGACTCTTTTTTGGGAGCTGGAGCGGGTCCACGTTTATAGGTGATGAGTCCATTTAAAAAATTACGTAGTATTTGATCACCTGCTTCTTTATAATTTTCATGGTCTTCGTTTCTAAACAAATCCCCCAATGCACCTTTTGAAATTGTGAATTTTTCCAATGCTAATATTTCAATAATATCTTCATTGGTTAGTTTTAGAGCCACTCTTAATTTTTTTAAAATATCATTATTGGTTAACATATACCATTTCGTTTAGGTGTAAAAGTAATGTAAACTCACTTCATTGCAATTATTCTGTGGGATGGCTATGGTATTTACCAGCAGGTTACGAATATAAAAAATAGCAATATACATTGACATTTAAAAAAAAGCTGATGATTTATTTATCAATCTGCTCCATATTCATTTACATTCAAGTTGGGTGAGATGAAATTGAAATTTTTAATTGTGGCCTATGTATAATTTAAAAATGGGGAATTATTTAAAATGAGAATTGAGTTGTAAAAAAAGGGGATTGAACCGTTTTAATTATTCAATCCCTTTAGGGTGGAGCCGAGGGGAGTCGAACCCCTGTCCAAACATATTCGTCAAAAGCTTTCTACATGTTTATTTCTGCATTGATTTTTGTGATTGCACCGGAGCAGAACGAACCAATGAAACCCTTAGCTGGATAAATCTTTTGCAAGAGGCACAGCCTACTCTTGCAGCAACTCATATTCTCTGGTGAAGTCGGAACAACGTAGGTTATGAATCTACCCGGAATGAACGGACTGTAAATGGGTACTTAAATTAAGCAGCCATTGCGAAAGATGTTTCGCCTTGTAAATTTTGAATATTCAGATTCAAGTGCTAACTATCCAACGCACTACATGCTTACACTCTCAAAGATCTACGCTGTCAAAACCGGGCGGCCCCAATTTAAAGTTGTCGGATGTTTGCAGTCAGTTGTCAGGGCTTTAAATAATTCTATTCCTAACATCTCACATCTGCAATCTGACATCGATTAAAAGCAAAAGTAATGTATTTTCGCCGATATGGAATTTAGAATTGCACCTATGTTTTTAGTAATTGCTAATTTATTGTTTTTGCTGTTTGTGAATCCGAGTATTAATTAAAGCATTTCTTTAAAATTTGCTGCAGATTATACTAAAACTTTGCTACCAATCGCTTTGTTGTTTGCGCTATCGATAGGTACATTTTTACGTCATACTTATTACAGTACATTCTTTAAAACAGCATTTTATTCCATGCAAATAGTAAACACAGCCCTGTTCATTTATTACCTTGTTGAAATTCAGAAACAGCATTTATAGTTTAACCAATCTCAAGTATTTTTACTGCGTTTTCTGCAGCAATTTTACTGGCTTCTTTTTTATTATTGGCTGTAGATTGAGTGATTAATTCCCCATCAATTTCTACACCAATGGTAAATACTTTTCGGCCTCTTTCTAATCTTTCCTCAATGGTGGTGAATTCTATTTTTTTACCAAATTTAGTAGCCCAGCCAATCAATCTGTTTTTGGTATTTACTTCTAAACTTTCCAATAATTCGATATCAACAAATGGCAATAGAATTCTCTTTCGTATAAAGGTTCTGGTAACGGCATACCCTTTATCGATGTATATAGCACCTATTAGGGCTTCCAAAGCATTCCCAAAAATTTGTGAGTCACGCAAAAAATAGTCTTGGTTATTGAATTTCATCAATGTTTTTAATCCAATTTTTATACCAATATCATTGAGTGTTTTTCGATTGACTATTTTTGATCGCATGTCAGTCAAATAACCTTCGCCTTTGGTTGGATATTTTACAAATAAATGTTCGCTAATTATGGCGCCTAAAATGGAATCTCCTAAAAACTCCAAACGTTCATTGTTTTCTTCTGTATTTAAATTATTGGAACGATGAGATAAAGCTAATTCATATACCGCTAAATTGCTTGGAGTAAATCCCAATAATGCTTGCAGCTCTTTATACAAAGGACTTCCTTTGGTAAAAAATTGGGCAATAAAATCAGGAATAAAGCGCATGTTTATTAATTATAAGTTATTAGTTGTTAATTATAAATGTTTCTCTAGGTTCTTATAACTCAAATATATATAATTAATTATGAATAATTAATCATTGTTATTTGCCCAAATTTTTAATTTTTTCTCAAGAACTTCTAAAGGCATATTGCCTCCATTTAAAATTTGCGTATGAAAATCTGCTAAATTAAATTCAGTATCTAGTTCTAGTTGATATTTTTCTCTTAATTCTAAAATTTTAAATTGCCCAATTTTGTATGACAATGCTTGTCCGGGAATGGCCATGTAACGTTCAATTTCCGCAGTGGCTTCTTCTTCTGAGATACGCTCATTTTCTCTCATATATTTTATTGCTTCTTCTCTCGACATTCCTTTTGTGTGGATGGCAACATCTACTACTAAGCGAATAGCACGATGCATGGCATCACTTAAATGACCTAAATATTGATATGGGTTTTTAAATAAACCTAATTCTTTACCCAAAGTTTCTGTATACAAAGCCCAGCCTTCTGCATAGGCACTGTAGCCTAAAAATTTACGAAATTGTGGCAAGGTTTTATTTTCTTGTTGCAATGAAATTTGATAATGGTGGCCAGGAATGGCTTCATGTAAAAACAACGTTTCCATGCCGACAATATTGAATTTAGTGGCATCCAAAATGGGCGTATAAAAAATGCCAGGTCGAGTGCCATCTTCACTACCTGCATTGTATTCGGCACTGGCACTAGCTGCTCTAAAGGCTTCTGTTTGTCTGATTTCAAATTTTGTTTTGGGTTCGTTTTCAAACAATGTTTTTAATTGCGGCGCCATGCAATTTTTAATTGCCCAAAAACTATCCAACACTTCTTGAGGTGTTTTAAAAGGGGTGAATTGCTTGTCTGTATTGATGAAACTAAAAAATGCTGGCAAGGTTCCTTTAAAACCAACATCGGATTTTACTTTTTCCATTTCTGATTTTAAACGAGCCACTTCTTTCAATCCAATATTATAAATTTCATCTGGTTTTAAATTCGTTGTGGTGTAATTATGAATTAAATATTGATAATAGGCTGCCCCGTTTGGAATGGATGAAATGCCTGAAGTTGTTCTGCAAGCAGGAATATATTCTTTTTCAAAAAATGTTTTTAGTTTGCTGTAAGCAGGAATTACTGAATTGGAGATATGGAAAAAATATAGATTCTCTAATTTAGATTTTTCTTCTTTCGAAAAGCTTGCAGGCAACTTTTTTATGGGTTGATAAAAAATACTTTTGGTAGGATCGGTCGTTAATACACTATTTAATTGTGGAACCACTTTTACGGCCAATGATTTCGGAATCGTAATCCCTTGTGCCATTCCTTTGCGCATGTTTTCAATGCATACATCAGCCCAAGCAGGAAAAGCTTTCATTCTTGCCGAAAAATTTTCATAATCTTTTACGGTTTTAAAATGTTGATTGCCTTCGCCACTACCTAATTGTGGAAATTCGTTGGTGAAACTCCAAAACTGATTAATTGGCATCAAATGACTTGGAAATTTCAATCCTTCTAAGCTGTTATTTAATTCAAATTCAAATATTTCTTTTGATATTCTATCTTCATCAGACAAGGATTCATCGATGGATTTTGATTCTTTTAAATATTTTTCTAAAAAAAGTTTGATCGTATCTCTATAAGCATCACTGTTATTCAAAGGCAATAAATCGTTGTATCGGTTATCTCCAATAGCAGTTGCTTCCAGTGGGAACAATTTTAAATGTTCTTCCCAATAATTGGCAAATAATGAATTTAACCTACTATTCGATTCTTTTACAGATGAGGCATTGTTTTTGCAAGATACTAACCACAACGTAAGCATCAACAATAGAGAAACATATTTTTTCATGTATAACTTTTTAAGTTTTCAAATATATGGAATTATCATACAATTTGTTCTTTGAGTTAGAAGGGACTATTAAGTAAATGTGGCCTAAAAATATATAGGTCGATTGAGTACGAAAAGAATACCATTTAGTTCTAATGATTTTAGGTTACATGATATTTATGGGAATCATTCAGTTGTAACATTCAGTATTAAAAATCAATTCCTTTCTCATTTTTTATACAGGTTTTAACAATTTGAACAAGTTTTTATCTATGTGCAATGATAAAAATCATTTCTTAACTACCCAATTCGTCAAATTTTACTAGAAAATTGGGTATTTATTTATGATATTTGCATGTTCAAAATTTTACAAACAAATGTCAAAAGTAACATTCACGAATAATCCTCGTCCATTTAAATCTTTACTAGATGAACGAATTAACGAATATTTTGATTCGAAAAATATCGATGTAAGAGGGAATTGGAAATTGTATTCTAAAACAATTATCCTTTTGGCAGCTCTTTTTACAGTCTATGGAATTATCCTTTCCATTCAGCCGCCCACTTGGTTTTCATTGGTTTTGTGTGCATTGTTGGGATTAATTGAATCTACCATTGGCTTTAATGTAATGCACGATGCGGCTCATGGAAGTTACAGCAAAAGCAATCGCATCAACAATATTGTGACTTGGATAGGTGGTGATTTAATGGGTGGAAGTACATTTATGTGGAAAATTAAACACAATATTATTCATCATACCTACACCAATATTGATGGCTTGGATGATGATATAGCAAAGTATCCTTTGTTTCGATTAAGTCCACATCAAGAGGTACGTTGGTTTCATAAATTTCAATATTTATATGCTGTGCCTTTGTATTTTTTTACCACATTCAATTGGATTTTGTTTGATGATTATTTAAAATTAGTAACTAAGAAAATATGTTCAACAGAAATTCGTCCATTAAAATTTCGAGATCATTTAGAATTTTGGAGCGGTAAAATTGTAAATATTACTTTGTTCTTCATTATTCCTATTTTCATTTTTGGTTTTTGGCAAGCTTTAATCGGATTTTTTATCATGCATGCTGCACTGGGTTTGAGTTTAGCTTTTGTATTTCAAATGGCCCATGCGGTTGAAGAGGCATCATTTCCATTGCCCAATGAAGCACACAAAATGGAAGATGAATGGATGTTACATCAAGTAAAAACAACTGTAAACTTTGCTATGAATAATAAAGTAATTTCATGGTTAGTAGGTGGTTTGAATTATCAAGTGGAACACCACTTATATCCTAAAATTTCACACATTCATTACCCTCAAATCAGTAAAATTGTGCAACAAACTTGTAAAGATTTAAATATTGAATACAATGCCTTCCCAACTTTTGGAAAAGCTTTGTTATCGCACTTCAGGTATTTAAAAGTATTAGGAAAGTAAGCATTGGTGCGAGTTATTCGTTTATAAATTTCAAATGGTGGAGTTGAATGCGTTAATACCTAATAGGTCAATATAGATTTGCGTACTTGATATACATAACAAAATGACAGTATTGCCTTTAATATTTGTTTTAGGAAGAATGGGAGACTTCCACTGTATCTATTGGAATAAAAACCGTTAAAGAAAACTTAAGGTGTTGTTTGGAGTGTTTTTTATAATAAATTTGCTAGTACTACATTTTTTACATGAAGAAACTATTTTTTGTTTTCGCTATGACTGCAGTTTCGCTTTCGGTCTTTGCCCAAAAAGATAAAAGCGCTAAAAAAGATCCATGGAGTTCTGATGAGTTGTGGAATCCAATTCCTATCAATCGTCAATTGTCACATGATAAAATTGATCGTTTGCAAAAGCAAATTGATCAATTTGATGGTAAGCTAAATAAAGATATTAATTTAATAGGCGATGATATAGGCAGTGAAATCATTACGGATGCCATCATCAGACGAGTGGATAGATTGCAAATTATTCTTGAAAATTTGCCAATCGATCATTGGACGAAAATCAAATATTATTTGTTGTTAGAAGAAGATGTAAAACAATGCTATAATGATATTACAGCCAATACTGTCGATGCAAATTATTATAAAGATTTGATTTATAATTTTGAAATCATTTTTAAAAAACAACAAGAAGGAGAAAGTATTTTACCTTATATCAATGAAAATTTTACTCGTTCATTGTTTGGAAGCATGCACATGTATAAAGATGATAAAGCTGCTATAGCTGCTGCTTACAATGGAATGGTAAAAATGTATCCAGAAGAAATGATGAAACGTTATAATGAATATGCCTACATGGATGCAGCTACAACCATGATGGCTTATTTGGTAAAGAAAAATCCAAGTTTGATTTTGACGTATGCTACATCAACTGCACAAGAAAGAAATGCAGTAAGAAAAAGTACGGATCCCTTAGTTATGAAAATTGTTGAAATTGCTGACAAAGCAAAAACGCCATTGAAAGCCATTGTGTATTTAGATCAATTAAACAATGGTTCAATGACTATAGCGCAAGTAAATGCAGTAACAGAAGACAATGCCTCTTATTATAAAAGTTTAGTACAATTGCGTTTGAAAGATAACCCAATGTCGAAAAAAGTAATCGAACGCGAAAGTAAATTGCAAGCATTGGAATATGTGAGAACGATGAATGAATTGCATGAAGCGCAAGATCCTGTTCGTTTTAAATGTATAGAACCATTGACTGCCAAAGAAATTTATTTCTTATTGGTAATGTGTAGCGATGAAATTTATACCAGCACGTTTGTAGGTTCGTTTAATAGAATGTTGCCTAAAATGGGAACTACAAAAGGCGATGTGTTTTTGCAAGAAATGAACATGGATAAATTCAGAACATTTATTCGAATGAGCGCTGGTTACAATAAATTAGATGAGTTTTTAGCAACTATGGATGAACCCAGTAAAAACAATTTAATGGCCACTTTTGTTCACAATATTGATAAAAACCCTGAAACCGATGTAGCCGATGCCGTAGATGTAGCCGATGCTTTTGGAAGTATTAAAGATGAAAATTTATTATATTATTTATTGGAAGAGTTAAAAAAAGATTATGAAAGAACTTATCAAGAAAATAACAAACGAGGTTTGATTACGTATTTCTTATTAAACACGCTTTGTACGTCTATATTAAATCCAGAAGAAACGAATGATGACTTACAAGCCCAATTAAAAGTACCACCAATTAGTTTCGTTACAGACAAAAGCTTGTTGGATGCGAAAGGCCGTGTTATTATGCAAACTTATTTTTATGGTGATGATGATGGGAAACAATCCTATGGAAGTTTCATGACAAATTTTAAAGCAGATGAATGGAAAATTGAAAAGAATGCTCAATGGACAACCATCACATCTATGAAAGGAAGTCCTGTGACCGTTTATGCCAATATGCCTTTACAAGAACCTCAAGATGAAGAAGCTCAAAATGCATTGAATGATTATTTGAAAAAAAATAATATTTCCCCATCCATTTTAGTTCATCGTGGACACAGTTACCATTTAGCAACTACTTTGAAAAACATTATTCCTCAAAATAAAATTATTGTGTTGGGTTCTTGTGGTGGTTATCATAATTTGTCATCCATTTTAACAAAGTCAGAAGACGCCCATATTATTTCGAGTAAGCAAACAGGAACGATGTTAGTGAACGATCCAATTGTAAGGGCTTTAAATACTCGTTTAACTCAATCTAAAGATATTAACTGGATTGATTTGTGGGATGAAGTAGGCAAACAAATGAATACGCCTGCTTTGCAAGATAAATTTAACGACTATGTTCCTCCTCATAAAAACATGGGAGCTTTGTTTTTGAAGGCATTTAAAATTCAAATGAAAGAGAATGGGTTGTTGTAAATTTTATTATTAAAGTATATTTACATTTTATAAAATTAAATTGAATTTTTCGTTTGCATATCCGACCTGGTTTCTTTTATTCTGCTTGTGTGTAGGATTTATTTTTGCATTTACATTATATTTCAAAAAGAAAAATACTTTTCCTTTTAAGTGGCAATTTATTTTGGTTGTCTTATCTCGATTTTTTACCGCAGCCATATTGGTTTTTTTGTTGCTATCACCCATTTTAAAATACTTGCAAAAAAAGGAAGACAAACCGACCATCGCTTTTATTCAAGATAATTCAGCCTCCATTAAAAATGCGTTTAAGAAAATAGACAGTGTAGCGTATCAAAAAAACGTACGTGATTTAATTGTTGAATTACAAAAAGAGTATAATGTAAAAACATTTTCATTAGGCAATCAGTTAAAGGACAGTTTTCATTTTGAGTATAATGAAAATGGCAGTGATATATCAACTCCTTTAGAAACGATTATGACTACCTTAGAAAATGAAAATTTAGGAGCTGTTATCTTGTCTTCTGATGGAATTTATAATAAAGGAATATCTCCATTGAATGTAACGTATCCATATAAAGGGGTGGTGTATACAATCGGTTTAGGGGATACAACTATTCAGCGGGATGCATTAGTTGCAAGGGTTTTTGCTAATAAAATCGTCTATTTAGGAGATCAATTTGCTATAAGAAGTGATGTTTCTGCATATGCTTGCAAAGGTTCATCTGTTACCGTTTCAGTATTTAGCCATTCAGCCAATCGGGTGGTAGCTACGCAAAATTTTTCTGTAACAGACGAACGTTTTTCAAAGTCAATCGAAACCATTATAGATGCTCGATCAGCAGGGGTTCAACATTTTACCATTTCAATTTCTAAAATGGATGGGGAGCAAAATGTTGCCAACAATACGCAAGATGTTTTTGTAGAAGTAATTGACAGCAAAGAGAATGTGTTGGTTGTTGCCAATGCACCGCATCCGGATATTTTTGCTTTGAAAGATGCCTTGACAAAAAATAAAAATTATAAAGTAGATATTAAAACTGCTCAAAAAGTAGATGCCAATATCAGCAATTACAATTTAGTGATTTTACATAATTTGCCTTCAGTAAATTACAATGCCAATAGTATTATTGAACAAGCAAAAAAACTGGGGATTTCATTGTGGTTTATTACAGGTTCTCAAACGGCCATTCCATTATTTAATCAAGCTCAAAATTGCTTACAAATAGCTTCAAGAGGCATGTCTTTAAATGATGCTTCTGCTAATGTAAATAAAGACTTTTCTTATTTTACTTTATCAAATACAACAGGGTTATTGCAATTGCCCCCATTGGCAACGCCATTTGGAGAGTATACAACTGGTGCCAATACACAAGTCTTGATGACTCAAAAAATTGGTTCAGTTAATACCAATTATCCATTGTGGATAGTGCAACAAAACAATTTGGCAAGAGTTGGTGTAACTGCTGGTGAAGGATTGTGGCGCTGGCGTTTGTATGATTATAAACAACATAAAAATCAAAACTTAGTGGATGAATACATCCTGAAAACAGCCCAGTTTTTGTCGGTTAAACACGATAAAAAACAATTCAGAACTACGCTTCAAAAATCAGTATTTACCGAAAATGAACCAATCACTTTTGATGCAGAATTGTATAACGAAAACTATGAACTTATTAATACGCCCGATGTAAATTTAACTATTACGGATGAGGCCAATACAAAGAAAAAATATAGCCTAAATAAAGAAGGGAACTCTTATTCTTTGTCGCTTGGAAATTTAGCAGCTGGTAAATATGCTTATACGAGCCAAACTGATTACAATGGTAAAAATTATTCAGCTTCAGGTAATTTTTCTGTGGTAGCAATTAATATAGAAGATGTAAATACGACTGCTGATTTTGGAATGCTCAATCAGTTAGCCAAAAACTATGGTGGGGAGTTTGTTTACCCTTCAGAAATCAATTCAATAAAAGATAAAATCAAGAATAATCAAGCGGTTAAAACTATTTTAAGAACACAAGTCAATACTGAGCCACTCATCAATTGGAAATGGTTATTTGGCATCCTTATTTTCTTATTGTCGTTAGAATGGTTTTTCAGAAAGTATACAGGGAATTATTGAGGTAATTCGACTGAAATATCTACGATTTCCTCTTTTTCAAACCAAATGGTCAACCCAATATTATCATACGTATAAATGTATTCTGGTAAATCTTTTTCGATAGCTAAATCCATTTTGATTTTATTGGCAGAATAATAAGCTTCAATATTTTCAACAATAGTTGTTTTGTTTTCTTTACTAAAATCGATTCCATTAAATAACAAATTATTAGAATGGATAGACATATATTCAAATTTTTTTCCGTCAAAATGAAGAAAAACAGAAATATCATGTTGGTCAAAATATAATTCTACCGAATGAAATCCATCACCTTCATTAATTACTTCTCTAGTTTCTGGCTTGCCTAAAACGGCAATGATTTCTTCTTCTGTAGAAGTAAATAAAATTTTTCCCATTCCTTTATTCGGAAAAAATGTTTTCATTGAATTGATATCTATTGGTTTTGACATTTTGTTTTTTTTTGTAAATATAATAGTAGTTCTTTAAAAAATTAAATCTAGATAATTGAAAGATAAAATTTATAAATATGGGAATTATAATCTGTCATCAATAAATCCACTTATAAAAGAATTTAACCAATTGTAATTCACAATTAATAATTTACAATTAATTCAACCCTTTCATAATTAATACTGTATTTTTACTTTCAAAATTATAAAACTATGCCAGTATTATCAACAGGACTCATTATTCTAGTTTTGCTTGCTTTAGCAATTCTATTTACCGGAATTTTCACCGTTCAACAAGGAACCATAGCTGTTATTACTATGTTTGGAAAGTATCGTAGACTAGCTATGCCGGGCTTAAACTTTAAAGTGCCTTTTTTGGAAATGATTTTTAAAAAAATATCCATCCAAAACCGTTCAGTAGAATTGCAGTTTCAGGCAATTACGCTTGATCAAGCCAATGTAAATTTCAAAGCCATGTTGTTGTACGCAGTGGTTAGCTCGGATGAAGATGCCATTAAAAATGTAGCATTTAAATTTATTGACGACAAAAGTTTAATGCAAGCATTGGTTCGTACCATTGAAGGTTCTATCCGTGCATTTGTAGCTACCAAAAGACAATCTGAAATACTAGGATTAAGAAATGAAATTAATTTACATGTAAAAGATCAAATTGACGTGCAGTTAGAAGCTTGGGGTTATCATTTAATTGATTTACAAATCAATGATATTTTCTTCGATGAAGAAATTATGAAATCGATGGCTCGTGTGGTGAGTAGTAATAACTTAAAAGCAGCGGCTGAAAATGAAGGACAAGCCTTGTTAATTACCAAAACAAAAGCTGCAGAAGCAGAAGGAAATTCAATTAAAATTTCAGCTGAAGCAGAAAAGCAAGCAGCACAATTAAGAGGACAGGGTGTGGCTCTTTTCAGAGAAGAAGTAGCCCGTGGTATGGCTTCTGCAGCAAAAGAAATGGAAGATGCAAAATTAGATGCATCCTTTATTTTATTTTCTATGTGGACAGAATCAATCAAACATTTTGCTGAAAACGGAAAAGGGAATACCATATTTTTAGATGGTTCAGTTGATAAAATGCAACGAACGATGGAAGAATTAATGAGTGTGACAAATTCTAAATCATAAGATAGTTTCTATTAAAAATACTTTTCTAAGCGATTATCTTATTTTAATAAAATTAAATCTATGAGGTTTTAAACCCTTATAGATTTAAATATTTAATTTCGATTTCAAATGAAATTCAAAGACGTAGTTGGGCAAGAAGATTTAAAGAAAAAAATAATTTACTTAATTCAGCAAGGTAAAATGCCACATGCTGTAATGTTGTTAGGGAATGATGGGAGTGGAGGCTTGCCTATGGCATTGGCTATGGCTCAATATATACAATGCACCAATAAAACCGATGTTGATTCTTGTGGTGTATGCCCTTCTTGTGCGATGCTCTCAAAAATGCAACATCCTGATGTGCATTTTTCGTTTCCAACTGCTAAATTAAATCCACAAAAAATTCCGGTTTGCAATGATTATATCGTTCAATTTAGAGAATTTGTATTGGCTCAACCTTATGGTTCCGAAAAAGATTGGTTAGATTATTTAGAAACCGATAAACAAGGAAATATTACCGCTTTGGAATGTAGAGAAATTATTCAAAAGTTGCAGTTAAGAACGTTTATGAGTGAATACAAAGTGTTCATTATGTGGCGTCCTGAATATTTAGGAAGTGAAGGAAATATTTTACTAAAATTCATTGAAGAGCCAACCGCAAAAACGATTTTAATTTTTGTTGCTGCTCAATTAGAAAAAGTGTTGTTGACGATTCAATCCAGAACACAACTTTTCAATTTATCAAAGTTAAAATCTGTGGAAATTCAAGAAGCACTCATTCAGCAACAAGTTGAATCTTCACAAGCATTGCAAATAGCCAATTTGGCGGATGGAAATTATCATTACGCCTTACAATTAATGAATGAAAAAGGGGATGATCTATTGGGATATTTAAAACAACTACTCAACGGAATTTATGCAAATAAAGGGTTGGAAATTGTTGCTTTTGTCAATCAAATGGCAGCAGAAAACAAAGAAACTCAAAAGAAATTTATAAGCTATTTCGTTCATTTATTAGAAAATTTAGTACGTTATCGTCAAGTAGGAAAAACCCATGTTTCCATGTTAGAGGCTGAATATAAAATTCTTGACACATTGATCGCTAAGAAAATGACCGATTACCAAGTAGATAAAGTATCTACCTTGTTAGAGGAATGCGTCTATCAAATTGAGCGAAATGCAAATGCGAAAATTCTATTTCATTCCTTATCTTTACAAATTCAGCAACTGCTTTTGTTTAAAAAGGCAGCGGTTTAAGGAAGAAATTTTCTATTAAAAAGAGAATTTAAAACAATATTAATTAATTCGTAAAAGAAATAATATATGGCATGTGGTAGTTGTGGAACGAGCAAAGGAGGTGTTCCTACTGGTTGTAAAGATAATGGATCGTGTAAAAGTGGAGGATGTAACAGATTAAATGTACATGATTGGCTCAGTCTAATTCCTGTATCAGATTTTTCAAAACCTTATCCTTATATAGAAGTTAGCTTTAACCACGGAAGTAGAAAAGATTTTTACAAAGCTCAAAACCCTTTACAATATGAAAAAGGAGATTTTGTAACTGTTGAAGGTTCTTCTGGTGGATTTGATGTAGGTGTAATCAGTGTGACGGGGGAATTAGTAAAACTTCAAATGAAGAAAAAGGGGGTGAAGGAGAACAGTGAAGATATTCGTAAAATATTACATGCAAGCACAGCACAAGAACTCGAAAAATCAAATGAAAGCAAAAAGCAAGAAAAAGAAATGATGATTCGAGCACGGGTGATTTCACGTGAATTGAATTTACAAATGAAAATTGCAGAAGTAGAAATGCAGGCCGATGGTAGAAAAGCTACTTTCTTTTATACTTCAGATGATCGAGTTGATTTTAGAGAGTTGATCAAGCGTTTTGCAGGAGATTTTAAAGTGAAAGTGGAAATGCGCCAAATTGGTATTCGCCAAGAAGCTGCTAAAGTAGGTGGTATTGGTAGTTGTGGACGGGAGTTGTGTTGTAGTACTTGGTTAAATGATTTTAAATCGGTGAGTACAACCGCTGCCAGATACCAAAATTTATCTATTAATCAAACTAAATTATCAGGTCAATGTGGTCGTTTAAAATGTTGTTTAAACTACGAGTTAGATACTTATATGGATGCATTGCGGGTATTCCCTGAAAATGCAGAACGAATCAAAATTAAAAACGGGACTGCGTATTTGCAGAAGAAAGATATTTTTAAAAACTTGATGTGGTACAGCTTTGAAAAAAGCAATACATTGTATCCTTTACGAATAGAACGAGTGAATGAAATTATTGAACTCAATACTAAAGGAATTTTTCCGGATGAGCTACAAGCTGTTGAAGTTGCTAAAAAAGCAGCCATTGCAGAAAAAACCGATTATGTTGATGTGGTTGGTCAAATAAGTCTGAAGTCTTTGGAGCGTTCTTCAAAAAAGAAGAATCAGAAAGCGAAAGAAAATCATTCGAATCAACGACCTCAAAACCCGAATCAGAAACAAAATCCGAATCAACGACCTCAAAACCCTAACCAGAAGCCAAACCCGAATCAGAAACCAAAATCATTGGATGAATTGGCTGCGAATTTAGGTCAAGGAAATAAACCAAAACAAACCAATCCCAATCAGAAACCTAACCCCAATCAGAAACCCAAATCTCCTGTAAGCGCTGATGGATCTGCACAACCTCGACCACAAAACCCGAATGCAAAAAAACCAGTGCATCATCACAATAAGCCCAAACCGGTAAACAATAATCCAACACAAACGAATCCTGAAAAAAAGGATTAATCATATAAAAAAAGACTCTTCCAAAAGGGTCTTTTTTTTATAATGCCACTCAGGGACGAAGAAACAAAATCGCACAAAGATTTTTAAGATTAAATTAATTTTTCATTAAATAGAGGCTCCACAAATAATCTTGCCAATCAACAAGCATGTGAAAAAGCAAACCCACCGCAATTAGTCGAGTTTTTGGCACGAAAAGCAATATGAAATAAACACCAATGGCTATATAAGAATGTAGTACATGGAAGCCTATGCTACAACGAGTTGGGTCAAAAATAGGGCTAGCCAATAAATGGTCTAAATCAACCAAAATGGTTGAAATCATAATGAACCAAGCTTTTTTCCATTCCTTTTTAAAAAAGTACCAAGCTAATAAACCAGGAAACAAAAAATGCAATCCATAATGAACAATTGGTTGAAGTATTTTAAGTGTTTCGTATGATAGCATGAAAAATATTGAAATACAAATTTTAAATTAAAATATTGATTTTGCAACAGTAATCGTTGAAGAATGAAAATGCAGTCTCAATGTGCGACGCAATTTAGATGCAAAAAGAAAATGAATTCGACTAAAAAATTCTAACATCTAACATCTAACATCTAACATCTCTTACTATCTTCGCAACTTATGGCAACAGAACAAAATAATTTACCGGCTATTATAGCGCATTGTAAAGAATATGGATTTATTTTCCCTTCAAGTGAAATTTATGACGGTTTAAGTGCAGTATATGATTATGGACAATGGGGTGTTGAATTGAAAAAAAACATCAAAGACCTTTGGTGGAAATCAATGGTTTATATGAATGAAAATATTGTTGGAATTGATGCTGCTATTTTTATGCATCCAAGCATTTGGAAAGCCAGTGGACATGTAGATAATTTCAGCGATCCAATGATTGATAATTTGGATAGTAAAAAACGATATCGAGTAGATCATTTAGTGGAAGGATATTGTGAAGAATTGTTAGTGAGTAATAAGCAATTGGCAGATGAAATTTTAGCGAAAATGGACAGCTTGTTAAGCAATGATGATTTCGCAGGGTTGAAACAATTAATTATAGATAATCAAATGAAATGTGCTGTGAGTGGCACTTGTAACTGGACGGATGTTAGGCAGTTTAACTTGATGTTTAGTACGAAAGTTGGCTCTGTAGCTGAAGAAAGTGATACGATTTATTTACGTCCAGAAACAGCACAAGGTATTTTCGTAAATTTTTTAAATGTGCAAAAAACCGGTCGTATGAAAATACCTTTTGGTATTGCACAAATAGGAAAAGCATTTAGAAACGAAATTGTAGCCCGTGGTTTTATTTTCAGAATGAGAGAATTTGAACAAATGGAAATGCAATTTTTTGTTCGTCCTGGTACACAAAAAGAATGGTATGAGCATTGGAAAGCAGCAAGAATGCAATGGCATATGGATATTTTTGGAACAGATAAAGCCGACAAGTATCGTTTTCATGATCATGTAAAATTGGCTCACTATGCCGATGCTGCATGTGATATTGAATTTGATTTTCCAATGGGTTTCAAAGAATTAGAGGGCATACATTCTCGCACAGATTTTGATTTAACACAACATCAATTGTTTAGCAAAAAGAAAATGCAATATTTTGATAATGATATTGACGAAGCAACAGGAAAGCCTTATGGAAACTATATTCCTTATGTAGTTGAAACTTCTGTTGGTTTAGATAGAAGTATTTTGTGTGCATTAACCCATGCTTATCAAGAAGAAGATTTAAGTACTCTTGAAAAACAAGATGCTCGGGTAGTATTGAAATTTCCAATTAAAATTGCTCCGATTAAATTAGCGGTATTGCCATTAATGAAAAAGGATGGATTGGCTGAAATAGCAAAAGATTTAATGAATGAATGCCGGGATAGTTTCTTATGTTTTTATGAAGAGAAAGATAGTATTGGTAAGCGTTATAGAAGAATGGATGCGTTAGGAACGCCTTTCTGTGTGACCATTGATCATCAAACAAAAGAAGACGGAACCGTGACGATTCGTTACAGGGACAGCATGGAACAAGAGCGTGTTCAACTGAGCGATGTGAAAGGAATTGTTTTGAAAGCATTACACAATTAATATTAGTAATCTAAAATCTTTTTATAAATTTACAGGATTGAAAAAGCATTTCTCAATCCTGTTTTTTGTTTATGTTACTATTGTATTATTTTGTAATTATACATTGGGTATTTTTCATTTAACAGCAGTAGAATATCACAAATCATTTGATACTTTCTCTTATATAGATGCTGCAAAACTGATCTTGAATGGAATAAAACCTCATTCTTTGCGTTGTTATGGCTATGCTGGTTTTTTAACATTGCCCTATACTATGTTTAAACTAACACCTGCCTTTTTTTGGTTTATATATATTGTTCAAAATATTTTACTCTTACTTTCATTTCAATTTATTTATAAAATCATTGCTTTTTATACCAATGTCAGAAAAGCATTTTGGGCAGTAATGCTTTTAATGGTCAACATTACATATGTCGTTTTTGCGTTTCATGTAATGACTGAAATTGGATTTTTATTTTTAATGGTATGCTCTTTTTATTGTATTCATTTATATTTTGTCAAACAACAATCAAAGCATTTATTATTGTCATTTTTAGCCATTTGTATTGCCACATTATTTAGACCCGGCTTAATTCATTTTACTTTACTTTTTGGTATTTTATTGGCTTTGTTTTTACTAATCAAGAAAAAAAACTGGGTTGCCTTTGGACTGGTATTTCTTATTTTTATAACCACTGTAGGTTTTCAAGCCTATAAAATGCAAGAACAATTTGGGATGTATAAAATATCTTTTATTGATGATGTTACCATGTATCGATATTTAAATACCAGCACGATTGCTAAAATAGAGGGGAAAGATAAATCATATCTAATGGCAGAAAGAGATCGTCTAATATACCTAAAATTGAAAAATATAGATTCTGACAAAGCTTTTATAATCAATCATGAAATTGTAAAAAATGAAACTTCCCGTTTAATTACAAATCACTG
>Ga0114980_10000785_pt1 | contig 22746 bp, 23 predicted proteins | sample S_140806_EF_Meta_FD_87018 | JGI IMG/M metagenome (GOLD analysis project Ga0114980, IMG submission 87018) | Freshwater microbial communities from Lake Simoncouche, Canada to study carbon cycling - S_140806_EF_MetaG | ecosystem: Environmental > Aquatic > Freshwater > Lake | place: Lake...
ACAGTGCATTATCATGGCACAACCATCGACGGCACCGTATTCGACAGTTCGGTTGATCGAGGCGAGCCTGCATCTTTCGGTCTTAACCAAGTTATTCCGGGCTGGACAGAAGGCGTTCAGCTGATGAGTGTAGGTAGCAAATACAAATTCTTCATTCCTGAAAACCTTGCTTACGGCGCTCAATCGCCAAGCCCTGTAATTAAGCCATACTCAACGCTGATTTTCGAAGTTGAACTCATCAGTATTGACTCAGCTGGCAACAAATAAGGGTCACCGCTGTTAGCAAAAAAAGAAACGGCACTTGTTTTCTGAATGTACATTTGCCGCCCGAATTAGATACATGCAGACTATTTGACAGAGTAAACCAAATGGCCTGCGAATTGTTATCTAGGAAAATGATTTTAAATTAAACAGAATATAAAATGGCAACACAAATCACGGATCAAAACTTCGCCGAGCTGGTTCAAAACAGTGAAAAGCCTGTGATGATTGACTTTTGGGCTGAGTGGTGCGGTCCCTGCCGCATGGTAGGTCCTATTGTTGACGAGATTGCAAATGACTACGAAGGCAAAGCTGTAGTAGGCAAAGTAAACGTTGACGAAAACCCTGAAATCAGCAGCCGTTTCGGTATCCGTAACATCCCAACCATCATCTTCTTGAAGGGTGGAGAAATTAAGGATAAGAGCGTTGGCATCGTACCCAAAAATGTTCTCACTGAAAAAATGGATGCTCTGCTGTAACAGGCAGATAGAACTTTTGAAAAGCTGTCAGCCCCTTGACAGCTTTTTTTATGTAGCGCTTCCCGCATTGAATTAGTGAATTGGTAATTCGTAATCAGCCTCTCCCCTATGGACACCCGAATAATAAAATCTATCATCGCTGCAGCAGCCATCGCCTTCAACACCTACCTTTTCATTCAAGGTCGCTGGGGTTGGGGCATAACACTGTTGTTCGTTACTGCCGTTCTTGTCATCGTTGTTTTTCGTAGTACACGCATGATTATGGTGTTTTACCAAATGCGCATGCAGCGAATGGACAAAGCCAAAACGTGGCTGAATCGAATTAATCCGGATCACTTGTGGGCGAAACAGAAAGGATATTATTACTTTTTGCTGGGCTCTGCCGATATTCAAACCAATAGCTTGTCGCAATCCGAGAAGAATTTCCGCACCGCATTGCAGTTTGGCTTGCGCCTCGACCATGACAAAGCCGCAGCCTACCTTAACCTAGCTGTAATTTCTGCCAATCGTCGTAAAAAGCGTGAGGCCATCACACTGCTCAATGAAGCTAAAAAGTACGACTCAAAGGGGTACTTGAAAAACGACATTAAGCAGGTAAGTAAGATGGTGAGCGGGATTTAATGGGTACTGGGTACTGTTAACTCGGGTTTAGGGTTAAAAGAAAATTGAATTCAAAACATGCCAAAGAAATTGACGAACGTAAACATCTATAAATTTCGGGTCATCATCGATACCGAGCAGGATGTATTTCGGGACATCGAAATTGAGACGGACACAACTTTTGAAAAGCTGCATGAGGCCATTCTCGATGCGTTCGATTTCGAACCCGGTGAAATGGCCAGCTTCTACATGAGCAATGAACAATGGGAAAAAGGCCTTGAAATTCCGTTGATGGAAATGGCTAGCGATGCTTCCCTCAGTATGAAGTCGACCAAGCTCGCCGACCTGTTGAGCAAACCTTCCGAAAAGGTGCTCTATGTGTACGACTTTATGCGTATGTGGATATTCTATGTAGAACTGATGGAGGTAAAGAAAGATATGCCTAGCACCATCTATCCTCGTGTGGCACTGGTGTATGGAGATGCTCCTTCACAGGACTCCAAAGAAATGGACCTCTTTGGAACGGAATTCAGCGAAGAGGAGTTTACTGAAATGCATGGCGATGTTGAGGAAGGAGATGACAAGGATGAAGACATGTTCGATTCAGGTGAAGACTATTTTGATGAAAGTGAGTTCAATGGCTCCTATGGCAGTTACGATGACAATTAATAAAACCATAGCGTGCTTGTTGGCATGTATGTGTTTGTCGGCTTGTCAATCAGACAACAGACAAATAACATCCGACATGATTCATTTCCCGCCTTCGGGAGGTGGCCAATCACAAGATGCGCCTATAATTAGTTTCGACTCTACAACCTGTAACTTCGGAACACTGGCCATTGGCGAGAAGTTCCCGCATTCCTTTCGATTCACCAACACCGGCCAGTCGCCACTCATAATTACGCAAGTGAATCCCTCTTGCGGTTGCACTACTGCCAAGGATTGGCCGCAACAACCTATTGCTCCCGGCGAGTCGGGGCAGATTTCAGTAGAGTTTAATAGCACCGGTAACTCGGGCAAGGTCGACAAGTCTATATCCGTTCTAACCAACTGCATTCCCGCAGTGGAAGTGCTTCGTATACAAGGCACGGTAGTAGGAGTCGATCATATTGCTCCGGTTAAATCGCCGGTGCAGATGGAAATGGAAACACCACAATAATATAATAACAACAACAGTATGACTATCACATTTCTTCAAGCGCAATCTCAGGGCGGCGGCATGGGCACCCTCATATTCATGGTCGGTTTCTTCGCTATTTTCTATTTCTTCATGATTCGTCCACAAATGAAGAAGGCGAAGGATCAGCGCAAGTTTCAGGAAGGCGTTAAAGTGGGTGACCGCGTAATGACCATTGGCGGTATTCACGGTGAAGTGATCGAAACCGATGAAACAACCGTGGTTATTAAACTCGACCAGGGACGTATGCGAATTGAAAAAGCAGGTCTCAGCGCTACAAAGGAAGTAAGCGAAGTAACTGAGAAATAAATCGCGTATCCATTACTTTTGAATAAAATACCCTTATGAAAAATATTTTGTTCTTTTCATTGACAGCAATGCTCATGGGCGGTTGCGACCATGGCCACAAGCATGCGAATGCAGAAGAAGGCGCGGTTACTCGTGAGTTTTACGGTGATTCATTTGATATTTCGGTCTCTATTCCTGCTTCTGCAGTGGCGGCCCAACTGGAAGGTAAAGACACTCTATTCACCACGATTGATGGAGTAATTGACCAAACTTGCCCTGCCGCAGGTTGTTGGCTCAACATGCGACTGGATAGCGGAGTGCAGAAAATCACTACCGACCATATCTTTTTTGTGCCATTAGAAGGCTGCGAAGGCTTGAACGCAAAAGCGAAAGGGAAAGCCTTCTTCGATGAAATCAGTGTTGAAATGCTCAAGCACTATGCCCAGGAGGAGGGAAAATCGGAGGCGGAAATCGCTGCTATTACCGAGCCTAAAAAAGTTCTGAATTTTGTGGCTACCGGCGTGATGATTCAAGGCTACAAGGAGCCTGAAGGCGGAGCCAAACAAGGCACTTGCAATCATGACCACGGCGATGGTGAGACACATGATCATGAGCATCATGAAACAAATGAAGAGGGCGGTCACTGACCCCCTTTTCTTTTTTAGTCGAGAGCCTTATGGATAAATATCGTATCTTATTGGTAGAAGACGAAGACAGTCTCGTTGCAGCACTCACCCTCAACCTTGAGATGGAAGGTTATTACGTTGCTGCAGCACGCGATGGTCATACTGCACTCGATAAATTTCGCAACCAACATTTTGATCTTGCCATTCTCGATGTGATGATTCCCCTGATGGATGGATTCGCTGTATGCCAAACCATTCGTTTGGAGGGAAACACTACTCCCATTCTTTTTCTATCCGCTAAAGGCACCGGCAAAGATCGTGTGGAGGGGTTGAAGATCGGGGGCGATGATTACCTCACGAAGCCCTTTGATTTAGAAGAGTTGTTGTTGCGGGTACGAAAACTCATTAAACGGCACGACGGCCTCCATAGCTTGGCTGAACTCAATGAATACTCTTTTGGAAATGGCAATTACATCAACTTTTTAACCTTTACTATTCGAGATTGCAGAGGCATTGAATCTGAAATAACTAAGAAGGAGATCATGCTTCTGAAGCTTCTCATTCAGCGAAAGGGAGAAGTTGTGAGCAGAGAGGAAATTCTGGAAAAAATATGGGGGTACGATGTTTTTCCAAGTACGCGTACCATCGATAACTACATTCTCGCTTTCCGCAAGTATTTTGAGTCTGATTCGCGTAATCCAAATCACTTTCACTCCGTGCGCGGTGTTGGATATCGGTTTACAGATTAATGACTTTCCAAGGCGCTTCTCACCTCCTCCCCTAGTACGTGGTTTGGAGTTGACCCACTGCTTTTTTGCTGCTGCAAGTACAATTCCCAGGCTATGGTTTCGGACATCTGGCCTAGCGTTTCCATTTTGAAATTTCGAGCTGTCTTCCCCAACAGAAAAATACCTCCTGCGCATACCAACATGCCAACACCGCTTAAAAACCAATCCAAGCCAATTCCCAATGGAATAAATGCAAAAAACAAAAAGATGAGAACCCCATTCACAATGCCGTTGGGTTTCAGCACATCGAGTTCAAGGCCGGTAGCGAGCGACCATTCTTTGACGCGCTCACGTCGGTTTTCTAATGGGATTAAAGATTCCAGAGATGCCTCGTTTGTGACAGAGGATTCGGACAGTCCCATTCTCAGGAGGCCACGTTTCAAAATTGCAAACGCCTTCTCGGTAGTCCATTCTCCGGATAACTCGTCGTTGTAGCGCTGCACAAGTAAATCGGTTAAACTCGATTTGGAATATGGCTTGTCGCTGAATTCAGAGGGATTCACTGCACAATTGAGCTTGGCATTCAATCGGACAATTGCTTTTTCAATTTGAAGGGGGCTGTAGATTTCTTCCATACGAAACGAGTCGGCCGCAAAAATAACCTTCAACCCCTGATTCCATGCGCTTTTTCTTATGCTAGGAGATTCCGTCACACTCAAGAGTAAAGACTGAAAAACAACATTTTACGAATTCTCCATCGAAATTAGGCAACCCTCCCTTAACGCAATCGTCATACATATGGTTGCGCAGTTTTTCCAGGACTGCGTTGGTTTCAAAATTTTCCTTGCAGGTTTAACAAAAAGGGATTCGACGTGAATCCCTTTTTTGTTTTATGGCTGCGTGAGGAGAGTTAATGGTGAAAGGGTGAAATTGTAATAGGCCACTATTTCTTATCCATCATCTTATTCATGGCCATCATTTGCTTCATGACCTTTTCCATTCCATCGGGAGAACCATCGAGGAATATAATATTGCCCTTGCCATATTCAGCAAAATTTTTGACAGCCTCTGTCCACATACTGAACATAATTACAGATGTGTCCAAATTGGCTTGTTGCATTTCACGCGCAGCATTTTGCATACCACGTGCTACCTCCTCGCGAAACAATGCCACACCCTGTCCGCGCATTTGAGCTGCTTCACGCTCGGCCTGTGCGGCAATCTTAATAGCATTACCATCCGCTTCCGCAGCTTTTGTTTTAGTAATGAGCAAAGCCTGACCTTCATTTTCGGCCGCTGCCTTTAGGTTGTTGGATGCAACCACCTGTGCCATCGACTTGATGATTGCCTCATCGAAGGTGATGTCATTGATTTGAAGATCTTGTAAATGATATCCCCACTCTTCCAATCGATTATCAATTTCTGCCTTCACGTGCTCCACGATTTCATTGCGCAGGCTCAGTACTTCCGCTTGTTTTTTGGTCGCAACAAAGGCGCGAATGGTGCCTTCAATGGTGCGCACCAGTGCTTGCATCAAGCTGCGTTCGTCGATAAACTTAAAGGCAACTCGCTTAATTACCTCTTCCTCCCCGCTCATAACAGAATAGAGCAACATCGATTTGAAATAAACATTGGCCTGATCGAATGTGACCGCCTGAAATTCCATTTCAACACTTCTGTTTTGGGTGCTTATTTTCTTGAAAACAACTTCGATAAAGGGAATAGTGAAATTGAGCCCGGGTGAAAGCACTCGGCGGTACTTCCCGAACACGGTTACAACGCCCATCATCCCTTGCTGAATAACAACAAACGATTTGAAAAGAAGCAGCATCAAAATGATAGCTACAACAATATTTCCGGTAATGAACTCCATGTGTTTGGGTGTTTTAGGTGGTTTGGTTTGTTAATGATTGTATCCAACGAAATTAATGGTAAGTTCAGGCGGCATGAACATTAAACTTTCAAAAACACCGCCAGCGAAGCAATGGCTCGCCCTCGATGGCTGATGGTATTCTTCTCATCCATTGTCATTTCAGCGAAGGTCTTGTTGTATCCTTCGGCCACAAAAACCGGGTCATAACCGAACCCCTCTGCGCCTCGAGCATGTTCAATGATCTCACCGTTCACAATGCCTTCAAAGAGGTGCTCCTTCCCTTCCCTAATCAAACAAATGACGGTACGAAATCGAGCACGCCGATTCGATTTACCCATTAACTCAGAGAGCAACAGAGCCATGTTGTCTGCCGGATTCTTCTGAGGGCCTGCATAGCGGGCCGAATAAACGCCGGGTGCTCCGCCAAGTGCTTCAACCTCAAGCCCGGTATCATCTGCAAAACAATCAACCTGATAAGTGTCCCATACGTAGCGTGCCTTTATGCGCGCATTCTCTTCGAGGGTATTACCGGTTTCCGGTATTTCTTCGTGGCAACCAATCGCATGCAAGCTCTTGAGCTTTACGACGCCTCCAAGCTTGTATTCTACTTCAGCAACTTTATTTTCATTGCCGCTTGCAAAAATCAGTTCGCTATTCATTTTCCGATGAGTTTGATTTTTCCGCTGTGTGTTCTTTCAAATTCGGTTACAATTCGTATCTCTTTCGGCACTTCATATCGATCCAGTAGTGCTGTCATTTTGGTTCTCAATACGCTCTCATCCAAAGGTGACTTGCTTTCGATGTAAAGCACTACCCGTTGTCCAAGGATTGCATCTGGCAACGAAGTCACTTGAAAGGGTTCTGCGATGAGCGCTCCCAGCTTTCGCTCAATAACCTCAGCAAACAGTTTCACCCCACCGCTATTGATTACGCGGTCATATCGGCCACGGTAATAAAAAGAAGTTTCGCTCAGCAACTCAACGACGTCTTGTGTTGGCAGTGCGCTATCCGAAAGATGGGGGGCATGAATTTGCAACCGATGCTCGGGGTCTATTGAAAACAATATACCCTGCAGCGCTTCAAAGGGCGTTTCCATGTGCTGAAGTTTTCTCACAGCTACATGACTCAGCGTTTCTGCCATTCCATACGTTTCATGGACATTGTTGCAACAGGTTGCGAGCTGAGCGCGCAACTCATCTGAAACAGCCGCTCCACCTAAAATGACTGTTTTGAACTTGCCCAATAAGTTCAATTGTGCATTTGTCAATTGTGCAACTTGCATGGGCGTAAATGCTGCAAAATCAAATGCGGTCGATATCTCTTCGAAGGGCCGAGCCGAAGGCTTGATAGTCGAGATGCGCCAGCCCAGCACCATGGCTCTAACGAGCATCATTTTACCCGCAATAAAACTGCCTGGAAGTGCTAGAATGGCCGTTGCACCTTCTTTGCAATGGAAGTAATCGCCTGTGATCCTCGCGCTCGCCTCCATCGCCGATTTCCTGACGCGCCAACCGGTAGGTGCCCCCGTTGAACCCGATGTCTGAATCGTGATGCTATCGTCGTCGTTCAACCATTCAAGTATGAAGTCTAAATAGGCATATTGCCATTCAGGAGAAGATGATCGTATTCTAGAAATCAGGCCGCTTCCAGCATCGGCTTGAATGGAAACACCGTTGTAAGAAAATGAAGAGTGTATGGTCATTTCAACAATGGTTTGAGGTTCCAGGTAAGCGATTCGTCATATCGCAGCATTCCGGCCTCGGCTATCCAGGGCGAGTCGATGTTATTGGTAAACAATCCCCCTGTTCCTAGACCTTGAGGTAGTTCAACCCGCTTCGTAAGTACCCATTGGGCAATTGCATTAAGGCCGATGTTTGACTCTAGTGCAGAGGTAGCCCACCACCCTATTTTTCGTGATTGAGCTAATTCAATCCATTCATCGCAACCGGTAAAAGAACCGTGCAGGGTTGGCTTGAGCACTAAATAGTGCGGTTGAATTGCATCGAGCAAACGGGCCTTCTTTTCCTGAGAATGCACTCCTATCAACTCTTCGTCGAGCGCAATTGCGATGGGGGTTTTTTCTACCAAGCGAGCCATTTCTTCGTGGTTACCTGCCTTCAAGGGCTGCTCTATTGAATGGATGCGAAATACCGAGAGTGCATCGAGTTTATCCATTGCATGGGAAGGCGTAAATGCGCCATTCGCATCCAAACGAATGTCTAGGTCAATGTGTGAAAACTCCTTGCGCACGTTGCGGATTAATCGAAGTTCGTCTTCAAAATCAAGCGCGCCAACTTTAAATTTTATAGTCGTATAGCCTGACTCAACTTTCGCTCGGCACTCCTGGAGCATGGCTTGTGCATCGGACATCCATACCAAACCATTGATCGGGATTTTGCGGGTCATATCTGCCTCAAATGGCATCATTCGTCCACCAGCTGCCAAATCGCGCATGGCAGTTTCTAACCCAAACCGAAGCGATGAAATTCGGTCCAGTGTCGAAGCCAATTGATCGGGTGAACTCAGAATAGTTTGCCAATTGGCAATCGTACGTTCAAGTTCAGGCTTTGATTCCGGGCTTAGCCCCCAAATAGGCGCACATTCACCAATGCCCATAATTTCATTATCTTCAGAATGCGCTATAAGGAAGTAGACATCCCGATCGCTCATCACATCGCGCGAGGTAACTGCAGGTTTGCGAAAACAAAGGGTATGGTGATGAAAACGAAAGCTCATTTCTTGGCAGAGCCTGAAATACGCTTAATGATATACTCCATGGGCCCATGTTCCGTGACCTTTTTGCGCCACAGAAAAGGAAGATAAAAGGTCAGCGTGGATGCCAATACAACGTACAGAATAAGGGCAAATCGCTTTGAGAAAAATTCAACGTTGGTTGCTGAAAGCGTTATAGCACCAATGAGCGTATAAAACAATACCACGCTATACTTCATCGACGAAATTGTTTGAATAAACTTTAGTGCTTTTGGAGCACTAAGCTTTCTAAACAAGAAAATAAAAGTATTCAGCATCACAATTGAGACACCGATTCCGTAGATGCAAAAGGCTGGAAACAATAAGCGGACATTCATGAAAAACAGATCTGAACGTCGGAGCAACAAGGAGTCCGTATCCAAAATCTTCGCATATCGGTTCACCAAGAAACTAGCAACAATGAGGGCAATTCCTAGTGCACTCGAAGGAGGCAGCACCCCTTTCGGGCGAACGTCGGTACGGCCAAAAATGAGTCCTGCAAAAAAGAAGACGACCCACGGCAAGAGTGAGTAATACCCGTTAAAAAATAGAAATCCCAGTCCATTGTATATTTCACCTCCACCAAGTGAGGGCAGGCTATAGGTTGTGTGGGCCGGAACATCGAAGAACAACAGAGTAATTCCCAATACAATGGTGAGTAGCGTTATAACCCGAATCAACACGTCGTTCCATTGTGCAACAAATGGAATGACAAGGAACATCAAGCCGGATGCAACGAAAATGTTCATTGGCCATATACTGCAAAAAATCAATCCGATGATAATCAGCACAGACCCCCTTTTGCCGGAATAGCCTAGCAACTTTCTGCTGCTGATGCGACGGTCGCGCATGGTAAGCGTTACCGTAAATCCATTGAGAAAGAAAAACAATGCCGGGAAAATATCGAAAAAAACATTGAACTTGGAATGCGACAAAGAATTCTGCACGAGGTCACCAATGGTGTAGGTGTAGCCGTACAACACACAACCCATCAGTGCTATCACATAGGCCACGTCGATACCAATAAGTCGGCTGGATGATGATGCCATGATTAAATTTTCGTTGCGAATATAAGCACTTAGTTAGGTCGTGCTTCATAGATTGAGTCTAAAACCGCTTTGGCAATATGCGGACGGTAGTGAGACCGCTCGTAATAGTGGGTATAATCAGCGGTAAAGCGATTCACCCCTGAAAAATCATAAACCCGCTGCTCTCCAAAAATTTGTTTGAGCTTGGCAATATCCGCAGCATTCATCTTGATTTGATTGTAAAGAGGACTGATCACAATGAAATAATCGGTATGCATGGCTGAAAAATGCCCCGCTATACCGTTAAGCAAGGCCTCATGCTTTGGTGTAATGACAGGCGCTGAAAATCGCAATTCACCGTCCCTTTTATAGAAAGGCTTCATACGATCTTCGGTGTAATACTCACCTGACGCAATCAACTCTTCGAACGATTCGAAACGTAGTTCATTCGAAATTGAGTCATATACAAAAGGTCTATGATCCAAAACACCTTGTGCCGACATGTAAGGCTTCGCGCGTCCCGTTATCCGATAATCAGCATAAGCCTTCCAAAATCGGCGATCCAAAAAAGCCATCCAATGAGCGCTTTGAAATGAAATCAGATTATCATACCCAATCAAACGAGGATCCTCCATGAACAGGTGTTCATTAAAAAGTTGCCCGGAATCAAAGGTACTCCCATCGATTACGACCAGCGCATGATGCACTTCACTTCCCCTCTTCGCAACGTAATTCAACTTGTGAGCAATACCCTCGATGGTTTCTGATGAAGCGTCGAAATGAAAAACTTGGGCATCTAAAGGCAGGTGCTTTTTCCAATCATAGGCTTGGTAGAACATTGAACGCGAACTGCCGAAAATGAAGGCGTTGTAATCTGCGAAGCCATGATTCTGCTCGAAAACAGAAGTACTGACCATTCCTGGATTTATGGGGACCGTCAGCGTCTGACCGGATGGACGGTAGTTGCTGTATGAACGAACAACCTTAAAAGGATCTTCCACTATATAAAGCATTCCCACCGCAGCAATCGGAAGAGCAAAAAGAAACATGCGCAAAAGGAACGATTTCATACTCAGAATTGAAAATAGATAAATTGCTGCTGGATGCCATCAAACCAAACCAAGGCCAGAAGCAGCAGGTAATAAACCGTCCAGCGTATTGGCGCATAATTCACACGTTCGAGTAATTCCAGCGCGTGATTTCCACGACGACCGAACCACTCAGCACCGGTCATCAAGCCAACCATCAAGAGGGTTTTGGGTACACCCAAGAGCAAGGTGTAATCTCCCTTCATCCATTTGGCCGGATTGAACATTCCTGCATACACCGCAAGCGCCTGAGACAAACTTTCGCTGCGAAACAATACCCAGGCAAGCATTACTTGAACAAACGTCAGCGAAATGCGGAGGGCGTCGGCACCACTCGGAATCCACCTTCCGGGCACATCATCTAGAAATAAACGGTTTTTCCCAGCAAGCAGAATTGGCATGAAATAGAGCGCGTTCAAAGCCCCCCAGCACACGAAGGTCCAATTTGCGCCATGCCACAAACCGCTCAAAAGGAAAATAATCCACGTGTTACGAAGCTGCCCGGCTATTCCAACCTTATTTCCTCCCAATGGGACGTAGACATAATCGCGAAACCACGACGAAAGTGAAATGTGCCAGCGGCGCCAGAACTCAGCAATGCTGCGCGAGAAATAGGGAAAGCGAAAGTTGCGGATGAGGTCGATGCCAAGCAGTCGCGCAAGACCGATTGCCATGTCCGAGTATCCGGAAAAATCTCCGTAAATCTGCATAGTAAAGCAGAAAACTCCCAACCATAAACCCGCTCCACCCCACCCTTCCGGCGCATCAAAAACGGTGTTGGCTATGAGCGCACAATTGTCGGCCACAACCACTTTCTTGAAGACTCCCCATAGCAGTTGCCGCATACCATCCGTTGCTGTCACTCGATTGAAAGTTCTAGGCACTTTCAGTTGTGGCAGCAAATGCGTAGCGCGCTCAATCGGCCCTGCAACCAATAAAGGAAAGAAACTCACAAATAACCCGTAATCAATGAGATTGCGGTCAGCACGAATTCGTCGGTAATAAACATCCACCACATACGACAGACCATGAAAGGTGTAGAATGAAATTCCGATTGGAAGAATCCAGTGCAGCAGAAAAGGATGACTTTCAAAACCAACGGCGGTCATCAACTCAGAAAATGATGACGAGAAAAAGTCGAAGTACTTGTAAACGCCGAGCAAACCCAGATTGATTACAATGCTAATCCATAGCCAACGCAAGCGCGATTTATCTGAAGAAGCGGATTCAATGCGCAAAGCCGAAAAGAAATCAAGCAGAGTCGAAAAGGCTAGCAATCCCAGAAATCTCCAATCCCAACACCCGTAGAAGAAATAGCTGACCATGAGTAGCCAGCCGTTTTGACGCACGCGCACGCCCTTTCCCCAGCCCCAATGGACAGCAAACACTACCAGAAAAAACAGCGCAAATGCGGAAGTCTGAAAGAGCATAGTGTGGTTCTACGATTGGCCTCAAACATAAGCATGGAAATGCAACACTGGATGTGCCTTCGCTTGTGAACAAGTTCTCTTGTGGGCTGTTCCTTCAATAGTCATCTTTGTAACATGCAATCTGTGGAGGAGCAAATAGAAGTAATAGGTGCACGCGAGCACAACCTGAAGAACATTGATGTTACTATTCCGCGCAATCAACTCGTGGTAATTACCGGGTTGAGTGGCAGCGGAAAGTCATCACTTGCCTTTGATACCATCTATGCGGAAGGACAGCGTCGATACATTGAGACCTTTGGAGCTTATGCTCGCCAATTTATCGGCGAAATGGAGCGCCCCGATGTAGACAAAATCAATGGTTTGTCGCCCGTCATTTCCATAGAGCAAAAAACCGTAAGCCGCAATCCTAGATCAACCGTAGGGACCATAACAGAAATTTACGACTTCCTCCGACTTCTTTATGCCCGCGCCTCTGACGCATACAGTTATGTTACGGGCGAGCCCATGGTGCGCTATACCGATGATCAAATTATTCAGCTCATTCGGCAGGAATACGCCAATAGTAAAATTGTGATTCTAGCTCCGTTGGTCAAAGGGCGTAAGGGACATTACCGAGAGCTTTTTGAGTCGATCATGAAGCAAGGCTATTTGCGTGCTCGGATAGACGGTGAAATAGTAGAACTCTCGAAGGGCCATAAAGTGGATCGCTACAAAATTCACGACATTGAACTGGTGGTCGACCGCCTGGTCATTGGCCCATTGCCGGAAGGCAAAAAGAGTGCACCCGACAGCGAAATAACGCGTATTCGACAAACGGTAAATACAGCTCTTAAACTTGGTAAAGGCACGCTCATGGTGATGCCTCATGCGGAGGAAACTCCCAAAAAATCAGGAAAGAAAGCAGCCACACCCGCGCTGAAACACTTCAGCCGACATTTGATGTGCCCCACTTCGGGTGTTGCATATGCAGAGCCTGAGCCTAATCTCTTTTCGTTCAACTCACCTTACGGTGCTTGTCCGCATTGCAGCGGTTTGGGCGAAGTAGCCGAGGTAGACATGGAGAAGATCATTCCCGATCCTTCCCGATCCATTAAAAAGGGAGGAATCGCTCCGCTCGGCGAAGGCAAGAACAACTGGTCGTTTCAACAAGTCGAGGCCGTTATAAAACACTATGGCTACAGTCTGACGACAGCCATCTCCGATATCGATGAAGATGTTATCAATGTGTTGCTTTATGGTTCGGAAGAATTGTTTGAGGTTACCACGGGAGGCAACACGACTTATCAAATTAAGTATGAAGGCATCATAGCTCAAATTGAGAAGCAAATTGATGAAGATAGTTCGCCCGCCTTGCGTCGATGGGCGGAGAGTTTCATGAACAAAATACCTTGTCCGGAATGCTCCGGTGCCAGACTGAAGAAAGAGGCACTCTTCTTCCGAATCGGCAACAAGAATATCTCTGAGCTTGCTTCGATGGGAATGCATGAATTGATTGCCTGGCTTGAAGGTGTTGAGCACAAAATGACCCAACGCCAGTTGGCCATTGCGCAAGAGCCTTTAAAAGAAGTGCGCAACCGCCTACGCTTTTTGGTCGATGTGGGCTTGGACTATCTCACCTTGCACCGCAGCGCGCGCACACTAAGTGGCGGCGAAGCACAGCGCATTCGACTGGCGACTCAAATAGGCTCTCAACTCGTGGGAGTACTCTATATTCTAGATGAACCTAGTATTGGATTGCACCAGCGCGACAATCACAAACTGATTGCCTCGCTTCAAGCGCTGCGCGATGGTGGCAATAGCGTAATAGTGGTAGAACATGACCGTGATATGATGCTGCAAAGCGATCACCTCATTGATATTGGTCCGGGAGCCGGTATGCACGGAGGCCGCATCATGACGCAAGGCAATCCAAATGATTTAAAAGAGCAGGACAGCGTGACAGCGAAATACCTTCGGGGTGATTTACGCATCGAAATCCCCGCTGAACGCCGAAAGGGCAACAAGAAAAAACTGATACTCACGGGTGCCTCCGGCCATAACCTCAACAATGTAAACCTCGAAATTCCATTAGGCATGTTTGTGGGTGTCACTGGAGTTAGTGGCAGCGGTAAGTCATCGTTGATTGAGCATACCCTCTACCCTATCCTGAACCGGCATTTCTACAACGGAGTGAAGAAGCCGCTGCCTTACAAGGCTATTAAGGGACTTGAAAATCTGGATAAGGTTATTGAAATCGATCAAAGCCCCATTGGGCGCACTCCGCGAAGTAACCCAAGCACCTATACAGGCATTTTTACGGATATCCGAAATTTATATGCCGCTCTTCCCGAAGCCAAGATTCGCGGCTATCAGCCCGGCCGATTCTCATTTAATGTAAGCGGCGGACGATGCGAAACGTGCAAGGGCGCCGGTGTTAAAACCATTGAAATGAATTTCTTACCCGATGTGCTGGTAGGTTGTGAAATATGCGCAGGCAAACGCTACAACCGAGAGACCTTGGAAATTCGGTACAAGGGCAAAAGCATTTCGGATGTATTGGACATGACTGTAGATCAGGCAGTAGAGTTTTTTGATGCCCACCCTAGAATTCGTCATGTCGTAAAGACACTACAAGACGTAGGGTTGGGATACATCACACTAGGCCAACACTCCACCACCTTGAGCGGGGGCGAAGCACAACGTGTAAAACTCTCAACCGAACTTGGAAAACGTGACACAGGAAATACGCTCTATATCCTCGATGAACCCACAACCGGGCTTCATTTCCAGGATGTACAGATGCTCATCAATGTGCTCAACCGATTGGTCGACCGAGGTAACACGGTGTTGGTCATTGAGCACAACATGGATGTCATAAAAGTGGCCGACCACCTCATTGATGTGGGGCCTGAAGGCGGGCAAGGCGGCGGACAAATTATAGCAACCGGAACCCCTGAAGCCGTGAGTAAGGTGAAAGGCAGCTGGACGGGCAAGTTTTTGAAGGAGGAGCTTTGAGAAGTGTAACGTATGAAATTGTCAGAAGTAGAATTGGTCATGCACTCTTCATTGTCAATAGTCAATAGTCATTAGCCACTTATTAGCAGTTCCCCAACATCCGAAAACTACTCCTTGGTAAAATATACTCCCCATCCTCCGGACGACGAATCATGGCGTAGAACTCCTTGCACATGTAGTTGATTTGACGGCGAAACGGACGTTTCTCTAAGTAACTTTCCCATGCTTCCAGCGCGAGCTTTTTAGTTACCTCCCAGGCGTAGTTGTTAAATCCTTCTGGACGAGCAAAGCTGTCTACGTACTTTTTAACTTCCGGTAATGTGTTCATCGTGTTCATTTTTAAAACGGTTTTACGTGATTGATGACGCAAAGGATGAACTCCGGATTGTAATGGATTTACAACCATAAAAATTCTTTTGGATGGCGCTCTAGCCACCCAAAAAGCTTTTATCAGCACTTACTTTATACATTCAACATCGAACCTGTGGCTCGAGATATGAACGACTCATTTATCTTGACACGACACAAATCATATGATTATCATGCTTTTAAATGAAATCCTCAACAAATCTCAATGTTCATAAATGCCACTTTCCGTTTAACTAAAAATGGAAGCATGGCCAAGATGCATTTGTATCTTAGACCCAAACTTATCGGACAAATACTTGAATTGGTCTATTTTTTGTCTATTTTTGTAGACAGAAGTTGACCCTTTACCGATGAGCGAACGCAATGCTAACCACAACCAACCATCTCCGTTTAACGGTATGACGTCTATTACAGGTCAAAAACTGGATGCGCTCAAAGATATTTACCACGACTTGGTTACGAGGGTTATTTCTGCCGGCGACAGTGCAACCCTTCTTTTCTCGCACTTCGGCGATTTCGATACGGCTAAAGTAGAGAACACCCTGAAGTTTATCGAGAGCAGCGTGTTGGAGATTGGCGATAAACGTTCAACTATGAAGCGAGTATGCGGCATGCTCATCGAATTGCTGCAAAACATTTCAATACACGGCGCCCGCGATAGCAAAGGCCACATGCATTCATTCTTGATTGTTGCCAAAACCGGAACTGAGTATAAACTTTATTCTGGTAACCTTATTCTTTCTGAAATGGTTGCCCCGATAAGATCGCGCATGCAGCAGTTGGTGAATATGGATGAAACGGCTCTGCGTAAGTTGTACATCGAAATTCTTTGCAACGAAGAATACAGCAGTCAAGGTGGCGCAGGTCTGGGACTTGTAACCATCGTGAAACGCGCCGAAAATCAAGTAAAGTTTGATATCGACTCCATCGATGAATATTTCGGTTTCTTCCGTCTCGAGCTTGCTGTGCCAATCGCGAGCGCTTAAGTTCTGCCCAATTATCAATCGAATTGTAATCTCTCCTTTGACCCAATTGTAGCTCAATTGGATTATGGTCGTGCTTGCTAATTCGATCGAATGAATAGCTGTTTCGGCTTCTCTATTTTTGCCGTTAATGAAACAACCCTATCACAGTGGGATTACCTGCATCGGCTTGATGTTGATACTTGCCTTTGGACTCACTCAATGCAACAAATCAACCTCCTATAATAAATTCCTAGATCCGGAATTGGTCAAAATTGCCGATTTCTGTGATCAACGATCTACCGATTCGGTACTCTCCTATCTCAATCACAAGCAGCCCATGCTCAGAATTGAAGCAGCCTATGCGTTGGCCAGTATGCGAGACCCAAAGTCGATTGACGCATTGCACAAGACCATTCTGGACCCTGTGGCTGAAGTGCGCGCGGCTGCAGCCTATGCATTGGGACAAACACTGCACCCAAGCTCCATTCAACCTCTTTCCGTTCAATTGACCAACGAGGGAAATTCCGCTGCAGTAATTGCCATGGCGGAAGCGCTTGGGAAAATTGCGGGCGGATTGCACGCTTCGTCGACGGCACCTGAATTTGTTGAAGATGCAGCCAATGCTCTTTTCAATTATGAAAGAACTGATTCTCTAGGTATTCATGCTGTTGCGAAGGCCGCATTTTGGATGCACACCAGCGGTTGGCCCGACACTCGGCTCATCAATAAACTGGCTTTTGTTTTTCCCACTCAGCCTGTTATTAACCGTCGCATGATTGCCTTTGCCATGTCGCGTTACAGAGGAGAATGGTTCAACGATACCATTCAGACTGCACGTTTCTTCCAAGCAATCGAACTCGAAAAAGACACCACAACTCTGACGGCTTCAATGGCTGTGGCAGGGCGATCGGAGTCGGTTTTAGCGGCCAATTTCATCATCAAGTGCCTTCAGTCATCGCAACCCTCACGTGAATGGACCATTGCCACTAGCCGTGCCGCGGGAAAACATACCGGTGTTCCGGCCTCGGCGATAATCCCGATGCTCGAAGACAGCAGAAATGCCGTTGCTGAGGAAGCCTGCTTTGCCCTGCAGAACAAGCAACTAAGGCCTGAAGAAATCCTTGAAATCAAAACACGAACAGCATCGAGCCCCATGACCATCCAGGCAGCTTGCGCACGAATGCTTCACCAGCACGGCGATTCGCTAAACCTCGATACTTGGCTCAACACAATTGAAGGTAACCTCTCAACCTATGATCGTTTGGCCTGCATACGCCTATTGGGTATTACCGGCAAAAGCGCCCTCCTTAGCCTCGAACGTGCCTTGAATAATCCAGATATACTCCAAGCCAACGCCTATACTGAGGCATTCATTGAGTCGCACAGTCAACCCGGTTTTCCTGCTGAAGTCTCCTATGCACAGGCCATGCTTAGCTTGCTAAATCACGGTGATATTGGCATCACTGCGCTGTGTGCTGCCGAATTGAGAAAAAACTCCCCCGCGACTTTACCCGAGAACGAAATAAAAGAATTGAACCAGGCGCTCCTTGCAACGCTCGACAAGTTGCAACTTCCCCGAGAAGTGGAAACAGCCAACGAAATCATCAAGACACTCAATAGCTGGGGTTTCACGCCACGAGAGGAAATAAAAGTCGCATACAACCATCCCATCGACTGGAACTTGGTACGTTCGATTCCGCGCCGCCAGCGAGCCGCAATACACACAAGCAAAGGCATTCTCGAAATTGAACTGCATGTGGAAGACGCTCCGGGTAGCGTTGCCTCATTTGTACAATTGTGCCGAGAAGGCTTTTACAACGGCAAGTCGTTTCATCGGGTAGTGCCCAATTTCGTCATTCAAGGCGGGTGTCCACGCGGTGACGGCATGGGCGGAACGGATTACACGTTGCGCTCCGAGTTTCGCCTCCACGACTACAGCACAGGCTCAGTAGGCCTTGCATCTTCGGGCCCCGACACCGAGAGTTGTCAATGGTTTATCACTCACATGCCTACTCCGCATCTCGAAGGAAGATATACCATCTTTGCCCATGTAACGCAGGGCATGAGCGTGGTCGATCGTATCGAAATAGGCGATTCTATTAAAAGTATCGAACTACTAGAAGAGTAGTTTGGGCAATTATTGTGATGCGTCATGCAACATGTAGCTGTATATTCGTGGTGAATTTGATTTACGCTTATCAGGCGTGTCCCGAGGGGACCATTTCCGTCACCTGATTGTTCGGATCATTTCGCGAACATATTTATACATTTTATTCTAATGAATTTTGAATCATTGGGTCTCATTGAGCCCATACTAAAAGCCTTGCAAAAAGAAGGCTACGAAAAACCCACGCCCATACAGGAGCAAGCTATTCCGATTGTACTCAACGGACGCGACTTGCTGGGCTGCGCACAAACAGGTACCGGTAAAACGGCAGCCTTCGCGCTTCCTGTTATCCAACTCTTACATCAAAAGCATCAACCACAAAATGGCAAGCGTGTCATTCAGGCGCTGGTGCTCACCCCTACCCGGGAATTGGCCATTCAAATTGAAGAGAGCTTCAAGGCCTATGGCAATTTCACGAAACTGCAAAACCTCGTCATCTTCGGAGGCGTGGGACAGTTTCCACAAACGCAGGCGCTTAAGCGCGGTGTGGACGTACTCATTGCTACACCCGGTCGTTTGCTCGACTTGATGAACCAAGGCTTTGTGGATCTGAAACACCTGGAGATTTTTATTCTGGACGAAGCCGACCGCATGCTCGACATGGGCTTCATTCATGATGTAAAAAAGGTGATTGCCAAGCTTCCGCAAAAGCGTCAGTCGCTATTCTTCAGCGCAACGATGCCTCCCGAAATTCAGAAGCTGAGTTCTACCATTCTCACCAACCCGTTGAAGGTGGAAGTAACACCACCGGCTACTACGGCCGAGAAAATTAACCAATCGATTTACTACCTCGATAAGGCCGACAAGAAAACCATGCTGTTGCATGTCCTTAGCGACCACACGATCGAACGCGCATTGGTGTTTACCCGCACCAAGCACGGTGCCAATAAGGTGGTGAAAGACCTGCAAAGCAAGGGCATTACTGCTGAGGCCATTCACGGTAACAAGTCTCAGAATGCGCGTCAGTTGGCTCTGAAAAACTTCAAGAACAAAGCGACTCGTGTATTGGTAGCTACCGACATTGCTGCTCGTGGCATTGATGTGGACGACCTCACGCACGTGATCAACTATGAAATACCGAACGTTGCGGAAACCTACGTGCACCGCATTGGTCGCACAGGACGCGCAGGAGCTTCGGGCATTGCCATCTCGTTTTGCGAAGCAGAGGAAGTGTCGTATATCAAGGACATTCAGAAGCTCACAGGCTTGATTATTCCGCACGGAGAAGACAGAGGCCAGCTACCGAAGCCATCGTTCGACATTACCAAGGGTGTGCCTGCACCTCCGGAGCATAGTGGTCGCGGTCAGCGCCAAGGCCAGGGTCAACGTCATGGAGCGCCCAGACAGGGTGGCGGTGGCGGCGGAGGCCGAAAGCCCAACAACCAAAGGGGGCAGCATTCGCGCAGCAACGATGGTCGGAACGGTGAAAGTCGGAATAAGACTGAGCAACATGCCGGCAAGCCAAAGAACACAAGCAACGCCGCAGCTCCTGCTACCAATTCGGGCGACAGCACACCGAAGAAGAAATCATGGAGTTCTTTTTTTAAACGTTCCAGCTAGTACTATTTAAGCACTTGATATTTGTAAAAGCGCAAAGAGCGAAGAGAATATCTCAACGCACTTTGCGCTTTTTACGTTTTTATCCATTAAACAAACCCTCATGGCATGGGTCTTCCCCATCCACTTATCAACGCCAACAATTCATAACTCGCTTGTGCCGTTGCTTCAGCATGGGACTACGTTTTTACCTTGAGGCCCAATTGTTGCCAAACGCGCAGGACATGAAAAAACTTCTCCTTCTACTTTTCTTGCTACCGGCTCTTCAGCTAGTGGCTCAGCCCAATCGCACATACACCATCAAGGATAAAAAAGCCATCAAGACTTTCGAAGAGGCCTTGGCAGCTTACGATGCGTTCGACTATGATAAGGCAGTCACTACCATGGAAACCTTGGCAAAGGAAAAGCCCGACTTCATAGAAGCTCAACTCATGCTCGCGCAGTTATACGATGAAACCGGCGATACAGAGAAAGCCATTGAGCCCTTGAAAAAAGCCATAGCCATCGACCCAACCTTCTACCCTGCCGCTTGGATGATGCTGGCCGAATGCTACTTTGCTCAAGGCACCTACGATGAGGCGGAGAAAGCCATTTCGAAATTTATTCCCTTGCCGAAAAACGACGTTAAGCAAGAGAAGCGCGCACAGCTTATTCTGAGTAGCTGCATATTCGCGAAGAGTGCACTGCAACACCCCGTTCCGTTTGAGCCCATTAATTTGGGGCCCGGCGTGAACACCAAAGACAACGAATACTACCCTTGCATTACGGCCGACGAACAGACACTCTTGTTTACTCGCCTTATCGATGATCCACAAACACAAGGTCGCAAACAGGAAGACTTCTATTTAAGCAAGCGCGGCACAGATCAATGGGGCGATGCGAAGCCCGTGCTCGAAATCAACACCAACAAAAACGAAGGTGCTCCCACGCTCAGCGCCGACGGGCAAATGCTCATCTTCACTGCATGCGAAGCGGCCGATGGCACCTGGGGCGGCACGCGCCAAGGGCTTGGAAGCTGCGACCTCTTTTTCTCCATGCGAACTGCCACCGGTTGGACGGCCGCTGAAAACATGGGGAACACCGTAAACAGCAACACATGGGAAAGTCAACCGAGCTTTGCCGCGAATGGTCGCACATTATACTTCGTTCGGGGTAAGCGCACTGCGGCGGGCATCAAGGAGCAAGATATCTATTACAGCTACCTGCGTGAAGATGGACAATGGGCTGTTCCCGTGAAAGTTCCGGGTCGCATTAATACCGTCTTCGAAGAGGAAAGCGTGATGATACATCCCGATGGCCATACACTTTACTTCAGTAGCAATGGTCACTCGGGCATGGGTGGGCTCGATATATTCATGAGTCGATTGCTGCCCAGCGGTGAATGGGATGCACCCGTAAACCTAGGATACCCCATCAACACTCACAAAGACGAAAACTCCATTCAGGTAACTGCACGCGGACAAATCGCGCTGTTTGCCAGCGATCGTTTCGGTGGTCAGGGTGGTCTAGATCTCTATCAATTTAATCTTCCGCAACGTGTGCAACCTTCACTCGTGACGTATGTAGCCGGTATCATAAGCGATAAACTGAGCTACAAAAAACTAGAGGCACGCCTTGAGCTCATCGACTTGGAAACAGGTAAAACCGTAACCGAAGCATACAGCAACAAAGGAACGGGTGACTATCTGCTTTGCCTGCCTGCAGGAAAGGACTATGCGCTCAACGTCAGCAAGGACGGCTACCTCTTCCATTCCGAAAATTTCTCCTTGAAAAATTTCAGCGGTTATGATCCGTATCGGCTGGATGTGCAACTGCAGAAGCTACGCCCGGGTGCCACCATTGTGCTCAACAACGTGTTTTTCGAAACCAACAAGTGGGAACTGAAGCCAGAATCGATGATAGAACTCGATCGGTTGGTAGCTCTTCTCAAAGGCAATCCCGAAAAGAAGATTGAGATTGGGGGACATACAGACAATGTTGGATCGGACGAAGCCAACCTTACATTGTCGAATAACCGCGCACAAAGCGTAGTCGACTACCTCATCAAAAAAGGAATAGCCACTACCCGTCTTACTGCTAAAGGTTATGGTGAAACGATGCCCATTGCCACGAACGACACCGACGCAGGTCGCGCAAAAAACAGACGCACCGAATTCAAGGTCATTGAATAATTCAGCGTTACTTCGCGCTCTGTAGTTTCATTGCCCATGAAGGTTATTCGTCCGCATCAGACTTTGCTTTTTCTAGCTGCCGTTGCCTTGGTATGCGCAGCAATTGCACTGGTATTTCCATCGGATGGATTTCAGATTGCAGGCCATACGTTCCGATTTAAAAGTTGGAACGAGCAACCCGACTCGGCCGCTAT
>Ga0114980_10000786_pt1 | contig 22743 bp, 24 predicted proteins | sample S_140806_EF_Meta_FD_87018 | JGI IMG/M metagenome (GOLD analysis project Ga0114980, IMG submission 87018) | Freshwater microbial communities from Lake Simoncouche, Canada to study carbon cycling - S_140806_EF_MetaG | ecosystem: Environmental > Aquatic > Freshwater > Lake | place: Lake...
GTGCACCGACGACGACACGTGCACCAACAACGACACGTGCACCGACGACGACAAGTGCACCGACGACGACACGTGCACCAACAACGACACGTGCACCGACGACGACAAGTGCACCGACGACGACACGTGCACCGACGACGACAAGTGCACCGACGACGACACGTGCACCGACGACGACACGTGCACCGACGACGACAAGTGCACCAACGACGACGTTAGCAACAACTACAACACGTGCACCAACGACGACACGTGCACCAACAACAACACGTGCACCAACGACGACAAGTGCACCGACGACGACACGTGCACCAACGACGACACGTGCGCCAACAACAACGCTAGCATCATTTACTCCATCTATTAATGCACCCAGTAATAATAATTCAAGTTTGTTTTATGATGTAACAAAAGCAAAAATATTAGGTCAGTATACTGATATTAACAGAACTGATAATGCAGCTACAAGATCAAATAAAATATTTGGTATATATAGTACGGATACTGCTAAAAATACATCTGCTATAAATCAATTAAAAAATATTAATAATGCTGCTTTTAATAAGGATATTTATATTTTAAAACCAGATTCAAAGATAGAATATACTATTAATGTAAGTACATCAGGTAAATATGAAATTAAATTACATACTTTTTCACCCGGAAATAACACTGACAGTGTTTTTATAAGTTTAACTGGTCCTAGTATTAATTTACGCGATGCTAATTTCGACTTAGAGACTAGTGAAACTAGTATTAGGGAACAGGTATGGAATCAACCAATGCAGTTAAATAATGGGTTATATACATTTACTATTAAATATAGAGAGCCTACTGGTATTCATGGTATAACAATTACTAAAAAGTCATAAATTAAAAGTAATACGTTAATAACATTTAACTATTTTATAAGTAATATAAAATGTTATTAAGGTCTATTATTCCATATTTTTCATATTTTTTAGCAGTGCAAAAGTGTAATCACGATTCGAATTATACAATTCATGGGTTATGGATAGATTTTGAAAGAGGTGGATATCCTGAATTTTGTAATAAAACAGTATTTGATGTAGATAAATTAAAAAGTATACGAGATGATTTAGATAAATATTGGCCAAGTTGTTATGGAAGTAATCAAGGATTATGGGAACACGAATGGAAGAAACACGGGACTTGTTTTAATCCAAGTTTTTCTTTTTATTCTTATTTTAAAAAAACATTAGAATTATACAAAAATAAAATAGATGATATCAAAAAATGTAATAAAAAGGATTGTTTAATATCAATTGAGTTTATAGAATTAGATGAATAAAAACTATATTTAAAAACAAGTTTTTATTATTATAAAAATGACAAGGGTTTTAGTAACTGGTGCGTTTGGTCTTGTAGGTAAAAGTTTTCAAAAAATTGTTTTACAAGAAGATAATTGTGATTATGAGTATATATATATAAGTAGGAAAGATTGTGATTTAAGAAATTTAAGTGATGTGATGCAGTGTTTTGGCGTGTATAAACCTGATGTTGTTGTTCATTTAGCAAGTTGTGTAGGTGGGGTGTATGAAAATATGAATAAAAATTATCAATATTTAATTGATAATATTAGGATTAATACGAATATAGTAGATGCTTGTAATAGACATAAAGTTTCAAAATTGATTAATATTTTATCTACATGTATTTTTCCTGACAAAAATGTAGTTTATCCATTAACAAGTGATCAATTACATAACGGTTTACCGCATGAATCAAATATTGGTTATGCGTATTCTAAAAGAGTATTGCATTTAACTTCACAATTATTAACACAAAATAAAGATAATGTGACTAGAGTTATTAATTTGACACCTACAAATTTGTATGGTGAAAATGACAATTATAATCTTGTAGCATCACATGTTATTCCAGCACTTGTTCATAAGACGTATAATGCTATTCAAAATGATACGAGTTTACGGGTATATGGAAGTGGTAATGCTATTAGACAATTTTTATATGTAGATGATTTATCAAAAGTTATTCTTCATTTTATACAAAATGAGTATGAACAATCAGAAATTTCATGTATTGTAAGTCCGCCTGAAGATCACGAAGTATCGATTAAACAAGTTGTACAATATATTTCTAAATCATTTGATTTTACAAATGACATTGTTTATGATACATCTTATTCTGATGGGCAGATTAAAAAGACGACGAATAATAATGAATTAAAAAAATATATAGATGATTTTGAATTTACAAAATTAGAAGAAGGAATTAATGAAACGGTATTATTTTTTAAACAACATTACGATACGATTAGAAAATAACTATAAAAAATGTAGGTTTAGAAATTGTGTATAAGTACTATCAGAATAAATATTATTTAAAATTTCGTTATACAATACGTCATATACGTTCATTGTATTTACATTTATAGGATATAATGATATTTCAAACAAACAAGTTTTTCCAAATTGAGGTAAATATAAAGCATTATTTAGATGTAAATTATTAATAGTGCATAAACATTTCATTGAGTTTGTATTAAATATAGACTTGGTATTAAGTCTATTTGATACATCGATAGAATCTAGATTAGTAATAAAGTTTGGTAAATTTGTTGTTATAAATATTTTACCTTGTTCGCTTGTTAATGTTTTAATATGTTGCAGAATATTATGAGGAGTATAAATAAAAGAAAAAATGTCATTTATATAAATAATATCATATTTGTAATTTGTTATATTTATATCTAAATTGATTTCTTCTAAATAACAATCATAATTTTTTGGTTTGAAATATTTGATAAAATGTGAATAATTATCATATTTATTTATTTCTAATAAACGTATAATGTTATTTGTATTATTTTCTTTATAAAATTTACAATGGTATTTCAAAGATGGTTCCATTTCACCACTATTTTTTTTTTGTATATGAAAACAATCGGGACAATAATCATGAAAAGTATGCAACATACGAATAGTATTATTACAAATGATACATCTCATTATATATCTTATATATATAATGACATGAGCATATTTTAATATTTTTAACGTAACTTTATAATTTAATTATGTACAAGCTGCTTTAACCATCAATGTTACCAATTGTTTAAATGTTGTTTTTGGTTCCCAATTTAAAACTTGTTTGGCCTTGGAATAATCTCCAATCAAATGTTCAATATCAATAGGTCTATAATAACACGGATCTACTTCAACTAATGTTTGACCAGTTTCACTATTATATCCAATTTCAGATTCACCTTCGCCTTTCCATTTGATAGTAATACCAATTTCATTAAATGCTAATTCAACAAATTCTCGTACACTATGTTCTTCTCCTGTAGCCAACAAATAGTTATCTGGTTTATTATGTTGCATCATCAAATAAACACCATACATATAATCTCTTGCATATCCCCAATCACGCTTTGCATTTAAATTACCCAATTTTAATGTTCTAACTTGACCACTGTTTTTATAATATTTACCTACATGTTGTGCAATTTTTTGCGTAACAAAAGTATGTCCTCTTCTTTCTCCTTCGTGGTTTAAAAGTACACTAGATACAACAAACATACCAAAAGCATCCCTATAGTAATTTGCTAAATGATAAGATGCTAACTTACTAATACCATATGGACTTACAGGTAACATAGGACTTTTTTCAGTTAATAGGGTTGTACCATCAGTTACATTACCATATTGTTCACTTGTATTAGCTTGGTAAACTTTTGTTTTTTGATCTAAACCTAATTGTTTTACAGCTTGTAAAATATTTAATAATCCTAATGTATTAACCTGAAATGTATAATTTTCCAATTCACAAGAAACTTTAACATGACTTTGAGCAGCAAAGTTGTAAATCTCATCAGGTTGGACTCTATTAATAATAGAAAAAATATTTCCAGCATCAGTTAAATCACCATAATGTAATTTAATTTTGTCAAAAATATGTTCGATTCTCTGTGTATTGAAATTAGATGCACGACGAATAATTCCATGAACAGTGTAACCCAGTTCTAATAATAATTCGGCCATAGTAGAACCATCTTGCCCTCCGATACCAGTGATTAATGCAATTTTTGACATTTAATATTTAATATAATATATTTTTAAATCATTTTTTATTATATTATAATATATAATGGAAGTGTGTTCTCCTAATATAGATATAAAAACTCATTATACATGTTTTTCATTAGATGAACTTACTGAAATTGCAAAAGCTTTTAATTTATTTATTAAGAAAAACAAGGTTTGTTCTAATGAAAATAATAAATGTATAGTGCGGAAATATATTGATTATGAAAATAAGAATAGAAAACAATTATGGTGGTCTATATATACACGTTTAAAACCTATTTGTAAATATGAATATTGTTGGGTGGATTTAGAATTTATAAAAGCAATACCAGATAAAAATTTAAGAGAAAAAATTAGACTTTTCACATTTAAACCAAAAATGACTAAAACTCAGTATAGTTGGTTAAGTACAATGGATATTAATCAAGTTATGCAACAATATCAAGAATATGATAAAAATTTTAAATTTCTTGGTGCACTTCCGTCTGATTTTTATAAAGTAAAAGAGTTTGATTACAATCAGTTATTAGATTATAAAAAAATAGGTGTAATTTTTAATCTGGATAATCATGATGAAAAAGGAAGTCACTGGGTTGCTTTTTTTCTAGATTATAATTCTAAAACATTAGAATATTTTGATTCAACTGGTGATCCACCTAATGAAAATATTAAAGAATTTATTAAAAATGTACATCTTTTTTTTAAAAAGAATGATATTGTATATACTTATAAACAAAATAAACTTGTCCACCAAAAAGAAAATACGGAATGTGGAGTATTCAGTATTTATTATATTATACAACGTTTACGTAATAAAACATTTCAATATATAACCAAAAATATAGTAAATGATAAAAAGATGAATGGATTTAGAGACGTTATTTTTAGACCACGCCAGTAATATCTTTAAAACAAACTAAATTTCTACATAATGGACATTTTATCAATTCTTCTTCACAATACTTAGTATATAACCAATGGTCTATACATTTTTTATGGAATTCATGATTACAATTTAGTTTTCTTACAAACTCTTTTTTTTTTATATTTTCTAAACAAATAATACACGTTTTTTTCTTTTTACATTTATAATATTTTGGTATATTTAATTTAGTCATCAAAATACGTTTATTTAATTTTTGAGTTACATAAGGATGTGTAGTACTTGAAAAAATATACATAAATGTATCATCAAATGTATCATCGTTATTATTAACGTGATTTGTAAAAATAAAATTAATAAAATGGTCCATTCATTTATATTTTGTAATATAAAATATAAATATATAAATAACTTATATTGTTAAACTTTTTATATTAATATTTTCACTATTATTAATAATATCTTCTTCTATTGTATCTTTTATAATAAATCTATATACATCAATAGGTGATTTTTGACCTATTCTATCTGCACGTCCTATTGCTTGTTCTTCTATATTTTTTCTATATTCAAAAGATCCATATACAGGCTCTAATAAAATAATCTTGTTTGCAATTGTTAAATTAATACCACTTGCAGCATTTCTTGAAGATAACATTATAATACGTATAGACGGATCTTTTTGAAACGAACTGATTGCTCGTTTTCTTTGAAAGACAGATCCTTGACAATAAACTATTTTGAACTTGTATTCTGATAAAATATCACCTACTTTATGCAATAATTCATCCCATTGTGAAAATAAAATAATTTTATCTGTATTTTTTGTATCATTTTTTAAAAAGTGTATAATATTTCCAATTTTAGTTGATTTAATTGAATGTATTAAACCTTCTAATTCATCTAATTCATTGTTTTTTTCATTTATTAAATAAATTTCATTTGTTGTCAACATTGTATTACAAGATGGGCATTTGAAATTATCATGATTTTTTGATTTATGTGTCTCAAATATACAATCCCAACAAAATTTATGTCCACATTTTGTAATAGTAACTTGTCCCTTTTCAATATTATCTAAACAAATGGGACAAGTCGTCTCTTCATTATGTAATGACTCTATTGCCGCCTTTAAATAATTATATGTTCTTTCAATAATTTCCGCGTTTTTCTTTACACTTGTTAAATGACGTTTTTTACTTGCAATATTAGTTCTAGTTGAAACCATCCATAGATCATAACGTTCCGTATCAAAATAACCTCGTTCTTCTAATGTAACCATTTGTTCTTCTAAATTATAAATATCACGTTCAGTTTGAAGTATTTCCATTTTTTCTGTATCTAATCGTTTTTTATTATAATCTAATAATACTTTTTGTATTTCTTCAAACGTTTTACAATTTTTTATTAAACTTTTTGTACTATCATATAATTCAGAATGACAACACAATTTAATTAAAAAATCATAATATTTTTGATTACTACCATTTACATAACTATCATATATAGCCTTTTCTTGAGTAGTGAATATCAATTTTTTCATATACTCTTTTATAATATTTCCTTCGTATTCAATTTTAACAGATTCTTTTGTATTTTTTCTAAATAAAAATTTGCATTTATTAATAATATTATTATCAAATCCTAATGAATTTATATAAAAATAATTTTCATCACTAGTATCATCAACACTTCCATAACGTGCACTATGTGTTGTATTATAAGATAATAATTTTATAAAACTATTTATACCATTTGTAAAAGGCGTGCCCGTAATATTCCATTTATATATACTTTTAAAATTTAATATATCTTGTTTTAATACATTTGATTTTGCTTTATTTTCAATTTCATGAGCTTCATCTAAAAATACACGTCTCCACTGATATAAATGTAAAATATTAAATATTTTTGAATTCAATAAATTTTCAATCGATGTTTCATATGAAACATCTTTTGTATATTCAAGTGGTTTGAAATATTTATCTACATATTCTATACAATTTTTTTGTTTTACATATTTAACATAATTAGAATTTAATAAGAAATTATAAGATACAAATACAATATCAGCAAATAAAAAATCACCCAATGTTAAATTAATCCATTGATCATATGTCACTATATGAATAATTCTATGATTATTTTTAAATTTATCATAATACTCATTTACCCATTGATCACATAATTGATTTGGACAAATAACAAGAGTTGCATTTGTTTTAATAAATCCATCTGTTTTAAAATCATTAATATTAAAATCATTTAAATTTTTGTATTTTAAAACACGTTTATCTACAAACAATGTATTTTTATGTTCTTTACAATATAAACTATCTCTATCTGGCTCTTTAGAACAATAACAACCCTTTCTAGGTCCGCGTTTAAAAAAATAATTACAACATACTTCAAAATCAACAAAATGATTTATATAATTTCTTTTTTCAATATCATTTGATAATATATGATATAATGCAATCAAAGTTTTACCTAAACCTACATCTGATATTAAATTTCCACCATAATATTTGAATTTAAAATTTCCATCATAACAATCTTTGTTAATTAATGATTTTGGTAAAATATTATTATTATATAACATATAATCACCATTTAAAATTGGAAACATATGTGAATAATTAAAATCAATCGCGTTTTCATTATTTATAACATTTTTTTCAATTGTATTCATCCATGTAACATCTGTTTTTTGATAATTAAATAAAGTTATACCTTCCTTTAATAAAGATAAATTATTTAAATCTTTGTTATTTATATCAATATTAATAGTAGTATCATTTTGAATATCTGATAATTCAATAGCACTTTTTTTTAATACATTTTCTTTTTTTTGAGATGTCAAAATGCTAATAAACAAATTTTTACTTAATGTTCTATTATTTGTAAGAATAGCATTCATATAGATTGTATTAAAATAATATATAACGTAATACCTATCTTCAACCTTTTCTAATTTTGCTACAAGTATAACTTTTGATAAGTCTGGCAAGTTTAAAAATTGATTATACCTTTTAATATAGTAAATACGCTCTTGTGCCATTTCATCTTTAGTTTTATAATCTAAATATGGATAAACAATATATTCATTATAAGGATAATAAAATTTAACAATATTATCAAAATGCTCTGTATGAGCATATGTTTTTATATTACCAGCATATATGTTTCTTCTTATTTCGTTAGGTATATCTTTTACATCTATAATCATCAATTTTCTATAATCACCATATATTAATCTTATATCATTGTCATTTATAATTTTGTGCAATACAATTTCTTTTTCGTAAATTTTAGTAAAATTTTCCAAATGATTTTGCATATTGTATATCTTATATTACAATTATAATTTGGTTTTAAATAAAAATTCATTTAATTATAATTGAAAATATGGTAATAAAAATATTTTTGAAATAATAAACATTAATAATAATATAACTGATTTAATAACAGTAAATAAACCAGGCACCATTGTATAAGGACCTACAACTGGCATTAATGTTATATAACCATCAAGATAAGATGTAGATGCAATATATAAAAATATTAACAACAAAATATTTTCTTCATTGAATTCCGCTTTGATTTTCTGAAAGAAACTAGTCTTTTTAGGAGGTTCATTTGAATCAATTTCAAAAACTTCATCTTCATCTTTGAATTTTACTTTTTTTTTAACATCTATTTGTACAGGAGAATTTGACAATTGTTGAACAGATTGTGCGAATTGTTGCTGTGATATATTAGGTTGTTGTAAAGGTTGTTGTTGTAAGGGTTGTTGTATAGATGGAGAAGAACCCGGTAAATCTTCAATCTTTGTAGACATTGACATTTTTTTATAACTTTAATTATAAATAAAAAAATATATAATTGACGTACATAAAATATATTAAAATCCAGCCTTGAAATAAATTACTTTATTTTCATCAAAATCATCAGGTTTTTGTAAAAATTGTTCAAAAAATGGATTTTCTAAAATTTGTATAGGTGTTAACAATTTAAATTTTTCCTCTACGCCATTTATTAATCTTCCATTTTTAAGATATGTTTCATCATCACTGCCTTCACTGCTATCACTGTCTTTACTGCTTTCGCTACTTCCACTGCTTTCACTGGTATCATTGCTTTCACTGCTTTCACTGATATCATTGCTTTCACTGCTTTCACTGGTATCATTGCTTTCACTGCTTTCACTGATATCACTGCTATTAGTATTAGTATTAGTATTAGTATCTGATAAAGAACTGTGTTCGCTAGTATCAGTACTTTTGCTACTATCAGTATCATCTTCTGGTACAACTTCATTTGGATAAATTTCTAAAATCCAATCAAATAATTCTTGTGAAATATATAAATCCAATAATGATGTCAAGAAATAATGTAAATCATACACTTCATTATAATTAAATGGTACATTGAAATCATCACTGTCATGATCGGATTCCTTGATAGCATTTAATGTTATATGTGTTTTTCTATCGTATTCATATTTACCTACAATAAATTTATTTGGATAATTATCAGGAATTTTATCAGAATATGTCATGCAAAATTCAAAATCCCAAATTTTAGGAATAATACCAGTGTTTTTAATATAAAATGTTTTTCCATTTATCTCATATACAATATACCCACCCTTTTCGATTGTATTATCTATTAAAATATTACCATAATGGAAATCATTGTGCATCATTTTATAATACTTTTGAATAATTGCTATTGTGTAAATAAGTTGAAATACAAGAATTTTCCATTGTTCATTTGAAATTTCTCCATCATTCTCATACGTTTCAAAAATCCAATTATCCAAACTTCCTCCTTCAACAAATTCTGATATTAACATTATTGAATGCGTACGAATTTTATCTTCAACTTCAAGACGTTTCAAGTTAAGTGCTTTTAATGCTCTACATTTATTACTTAATTTTTGAATTCCTAGATAATGAGTAATATGAGGTGAAATGTTTTGATTTACGATGTTGTCTGTTAATTCTTTTAAAATAATATACTCTAAATGAGAAGGATGTTCTAATTTTTCATATTTAGTTTCAATAGGAACAATTTTTAATCCATATCGAATTCCACGTGATTTTTCAAATTTATCCTTTGAACCTCTAAATGGATATCCTTTTACTTCAGATGTATTTTTTACTTTCATAAGTTGATAAAAATCTGTTAGTCCAAATTTTTCTTTATTTTCATCAAAAACAAGTCTTTTTTTTTTGATTTCGTGTCGAATGTCTTCTAAATATTTTTTTTTTTTATCTAGTGGGTATTTTAAAATAGGCGAAGGTATATGTTCTTGCATAAAATTAATTTAAATTTGTTTTTTATTTTTATTTTTCATGTGAAACGCGAAATAAAAAATGAATAAACAATACGTTTATAGTTGAAAAAAAAAATTTGTAATTAAGTTAAAGTGAAATTAATGAGTAAAATTTTACAGATTAAAATTTTTAATGATATATTAGATCAATTCTTTGAATATTTAGAAGAAAACTTTAAGTTTTTTAAATCTGATTTGATTTTATCTAGAACGGCTGTTGAATTTGTTAGAAAAAGTAATCCCAGAATGGTGGTAGAACAATTTATGAGTTATGCTTATCCTTATCGTGAAGAAATTTTTGATTGTAATGAAGGATTTTTTATAGATTTTGATAAAAATGTAAAAGAGTTATCATCGGAAGATGTTATGTTTGGTATGAGAATTCGTAGTATTTGGTTATCATCAGATATTACAGATAAACAAAAGGCCCATATTTGGTTATATTTTCAAAAATTGATTAAAGCAGGAGAAAAGGTTATTGTTTAAAAATGCGGTAATCTTTGTTATTTATTTTAGATTTTTAATAACAAATGGAAACTAAAAATCTATCTGAAAAGGAATTAGAACAAAATTGTCCGGATAGTAATTCTGAACATAAAGAAATTCAAGAGCCAAATAACTTGATTAAGACTGAACTATTAAATACATTAGATAAATTTGTAAATGAACTGGATATTGCATTTGATTATGTTACAAAGGATACAATTCTACAAATTAAAAAATATATAAAAAAATTAAAAGAAGATGATGAAGAATTAAAATCTTTAGTAGATGATATTTTAGAAAAATTTAAAAGTTGTGAATCTAAATTAGCATACTTGTCATTATCAAATGGAAAGATTAAAACTAAGGAGTTTGATATATTAAATGACAAGACTGTATTTGGAAATTTATTAAATTTATCATTATTTAAAGAGGAAAATAAAAATACAAAGAAAATTATTTCCAAGTATATTTATAATATGTATATGTCAAGTGTCATTTTAAAATTTAGTTTTAGTGACAATTTATCATTAGATTCTTTAAATAATGAATTGTCTAAATATTTTAATATTATCAAGGAACAACACAGTCAGCAAAATAATACTGATCAACAAAATAATACTGTTGAACAAGGCGGAAGTGACGGTAATAAAAAGAAATCTATTCGTAGACTACCAAAAGCAAATCCAGATATGACAAATCTAACAAATTTAGAGGGGATGGATGACATAATGAATAGTTTATTTGCAAATAAAGATTTAGTAAATATTGCAAGTGAATTTACAGCAGATATTCAGAGACAGAATATAAATCCAATGACGATGTTGGGATCATTAATGTCAGGTAAGCCAGATAAAAAAATTACAGATTTGATTAATCAAATTTCAGGTAAATTAGAAAGGAAATTAAATAGTGGAGAATTGGATAAGGAAGTTTTTGAACAACAGGCTAGTGATTTGATGAATACATTAAAAACTTCAAATATAACTTCACAATTACCTGTATTAAATACAATTTTAGAAAATAGTAATATTACAAATATTAGAAAATTTAAATAATTTTTTTATATATATATATACTAAGTAATGAATTCAGATCCTTTTTGGTACGATAATTATAATATATTATGGAAATCTCAAAGATTAAATGAATTTTTCCCAAGTGAAGATCAAACATTAGAGGAAAGATTAAATGCAATTGTGAGATTTTCATTTTATGTATCAGTTATTTTATATTTTTATCATAACGAACCAAAATATTTTGGATTTTTTATTGGAGGTTGTTTATTAACAATTTTTGTATATAATAATAATTCAAATGGTAGAAGCGAAAGTATTGAAAATGTGAATGTTGATGATGAAGTTATTTTACAAAAGGAATGTAAGAATAAAACGCAACCTACATTAGATAATCCGTTTATGAATTATACAATAAAAGATGCTATGAATATAGATGAAAATGAACAAAAGACAAGGGACAAGGAACCAATCTGTGATACGAATAATGTAGTTGTTAAAAAAGAGATAGAAAAGATGTTTAATAATAATTTATATAAAGATGTAAACGATGTTTTTGGTAGAATGAATTCTCAAAGACAATTTTACACAATGCCGTGGACTGGGCCTTTACCAGATGAAAAACACGAGTTTAGAGATTGGTTATATAAAACAGACAAAACATGTAAAGAAAATGATAATTGTTTAAGATATGAAGATTTGAGAGCTAAAGCTCCGGTTTTTCCTAATCCTGAATCAAATCCATTAAAAACACTTTAATTGTGCGTTATTGTTGTTTTATTATTATATAATATTGTAATAATAAAATGGAAAATGTATTAAAAGTGGACGAATATTTTTTTTTATACAAGGAGGGTTCAGCAAATTCTAAAAAATTAAAAAAAAAAATTACCAAGAAAAAAATATCACAATTTTTTGTTTATCAAGGTTATAAAGGGGTGTTTGAAAGTGAATTTTCAGGAAATTTGTTAAATTATTTAATTAGAGTTAAAAAGAATATAAAAAAATATAAAAGTTGTGTTGGATTTTTATCAGATGATAATATTTTAATAGATAACATTTTTATTTTACCTCCTCAACCACAATCTTGGGATATTCTGTTTTTGGAATGTGATATTACATCATACAATCCAAATAATAAATATAATACAATCTATTGGCAAAGTATAAAAGGTATCAATGATTCAAGAAATTTTATTATTAATATAAATTCAATTGACAGAGTTATAAAGTTGTTGCAAAAAAGTAAAGAATGGAGTGATTTTACAAATAATTTAAATAGTTTGGATATGTTTACTATTGTTAAAACATTTTTATCAAGAAGAGAAAAAGAGTATGATTTTAATAATATTATTAGTAAAAAGAATTATAACAATAAAATTTCTAATAGATTAATAAATGATAATGTAAATTTTGTAAATTATGAAAAAAAAGTTGTATTGTATGATGAAAAAACAATTGATTTTACATATGAAGAAAAATATATGATGTTACCATGTATTAGTTTAGTGTGTATTATTAGTGATATAGATTTATTTATCCATTCACTGTATACATTTTTAAAATGTGATTATCCACGAGATAAATTGGAATTTTTAATTATAGATGATAATGATTATGAAAAACGTATTAAAAAGATTTTACCAGATGATGGACGTATTAAAATTATAAATCTTACTAAAAAAAATAAAGATGATAATATGGAAATACCATTGGGTAATAAGTTAAATATGGGTATAAAATATGCTAAACATGATATAATTTGTCACTTTTTTGATACAAATATTTACTTTCCGGAAACGTTTATGAATCTAGTGAAATGTTATATTATATCGAATAAGGATATGATAGTATCAGGTGATATGGGTATTTATGAAAAAAATACTGGAATGTCATTTACAGTAAAAAAACCAGATTTAGGAAACATGATGTATACAAAAAATTTTTGGAAAGCATGTACCTTTATAGATATTGAAAATAACAAGGATGTTTTATTTTATAATTTTACATTTTTTAGAAAATCTTGTATTTTATATATTCCATTTTTACATTTTTCATTTAGATATACAAAAGATCAAATGGTAATATATGAATCATCTAAAGAAGTACCATTTTCTTTGGATAAATTAGTAAATGATAGTGTAAAACAATCTTTTTTAATTATTTAAACAACAAGAAAGCAATTATAATAAAAATGATGATATAAAAAAGTGTTTTTTGTGAAACTAATTTTTTAGATGTAGAATTATTAACTGGATTAACAGGTACGCTAATTATTTTTTCTCTAGATACTAGGATTCTTTTTGTTGGATTATCCATATAATAAAGATATAGAAAATTATTTTTAGAAAATTATTTTTATTTTTTTTGCATAAACATAAACGCTATCCCACTTCCACTACTAACAATGAGAAAAATTACAAGAATAATAATTATTAAATTATTATCAGCACTTTTTACTTCTGGTTCTTTATAAACTGTATCATAGCCAGTTGGCACATCTAAAGCTTTAACAGAATCATCTTTTGAAAAATCTGTATCTACCCATTCGCTTTTGTTATTTGCTTTTGAAAGATCTGTATCTACCCATTCGCTTTTTTTTTTTTCAGTATTTGATTGTTCAAAAATTGACTTTGGTTGTTGTTGTTCTGATGACACGTGTCCTCCCATAATTATTTATTTATATAATATAAATATATAAATAAAATATTTAAATTTGGATAGGAGTTTTTATAAATTTTCTATGAAAAAATATGATGTATGCATTTTTCATCAAACTATTCAAATCATTTACTTTTGATACATTTGCATCATTAAATGTATACCAATTATTATTTAAATTTTTACAACAACTCCAATAATGACCACCATTCAAGTCCCCATTATGATAATTAATTGCATAACAGCTATATATATAATTATTAGGATCATTTTTATCTGTAGAAACAAAGGGTGTTAAATCCAAATCTTCAATTGGAAAGTCAACGTGAGTCTCTATTTTTTGACCAGTATTTGTAAATCTTTTTAAATGAATAATAATATAATTTGGCAAGGACCAAAGAGTATTGTGTTTAGAACATCCATTTTTTTTACAAGAGTCGCAATTCCATGTATTAATTTGTTCATTTGAATTAAAGTATGATTCTAAACAATGTAATAATCTTGTACTTGTACAATTAGGAATATCTAAACTTATACAATTAAATGGTTCGAAAATAATATCATTATAATTACAATGAATACAATTAATTTTAGTATAAAACATTCCATTAAACATTTCAATAATAAAAGAAAAATTATCTTTGTAAAATGTTTTCCATTGTTCCAATGACTTTTTAATAAGAACATCTGAATTATTTTTTGGTTCACCTTTAATATTCACCTCTATTTCATAAGATATACCCTTATGTAAAATATCTAAAATATACATTAAACACTCATGAGAATCTTGTTGCTCTAATTTAAAATATTTATTAATAAATTTCCCCAAATTTTCAAAAAATGATTTAGGTCTTAAAACTTGATTTGTTTCCCATATATTTGTTAATAAAGTAATATAACTCAAAACAAGATAGTATTCGTTTCTACGTTTATTTTCATAAGTTACATCTTCATTTAATTTTCTTGATAAAAAATAATCTGTCAATTTTAAACTGTGACTTAGACACTGTAATATAGAATTTAAAAAACATGTATTCCCTTGATTAATTAATCCACATAAACCTTTTTTTAAAAACGTTTCTTTTTTTAATACCAATTCATGATTTTTATGAAAATCATATATATATTGATTAGAACTATTTGCCATTAATTATAATAAAGTAATAATCATTATAATATTCAATTTATTTTTTAGATTAATATATATTTCTCCAATCGTTAGTCCAAGACCCAGCTAGAGGATATTATATAAATAAATTTGCAAATACTACATAATTTTTTTATTTATATATATTAGTAAAATGTCAAGTGGAGAAGTATGTTTCACATCAAACATGTTTAATGCATATCTATTTATATTAATCATATTAGTAGTATTTATCATGTATATTCAAGTAAAGAAAACAGAAGAATTAAGTAATGTAGAATTAAATACTTATTTATCTAAAAAAGAATTAGTTGACAAAATTAAAAATTTACAAGATAAATTGTATAATTCAGAAAAAAATGAACAAACATGCCAGAGTAATCTTTATGAAACTCGTCAATTTTTAAAACATCAAATTTATAATCAACAAGTTAGACCTATGCATGCAAGAGATAGAATTAGACAACGGATTATAGATCCATTAGAAGGACCAGAAAGAACATATGCTGGAGGTCGAATTAATATTCCCGCATATGATGATTATCAACAAATAGGTTTTTTACATAATAATAATGAAAGATACCCATTGTACGGACGTCCAAAATATTCTGGACGCACAGATAAATATGAATATTATATAATAGATGAAAGTCGAAACAAGTTAAAAATACCAATTAAAACAACAAATTATAATGAAATATATGATGGGGATGATGTAAAGGTTGATATTTTAAATAATATGTTTAATGCAAAAATTTATGATTATGATTCTATAAGATATAACCCAAATATATAACCCGAATATATAACGTGCACAAACAATTATAATTTTGCTTCTATAATAGTAGTACTTTCATTATCTGTAATGTACGCAATGCGTATTAAATTATAATTTGATAGTTCTTGTATATTATTTGATACATAATTTAATTTATATAATCCGTCTCCATCTCTTACAAGATCACCTAAAATTAATTGTTGATTTGTTTTATCGTTATATAAATATGCTATGTATTTACCCTTTATAGTATGTACAGTATCATATACATTACCTCCTATTTCATATAAATTACAAACTAATTCTAACCTAGCAGTATTATCATTTTTATATATATTAGCTTGTCCAGACAATAATATATTTGTAATTTGATTAGTATGATCTGGTGGTAATAATTTTAATTGTTTATATTTTGTAAAATTAATAGTTGAATTTTCAAATGTTTCAATGTTATTTTCATTATTGCAATATTCACATTCTACATTATTGTTTTCTGCATAAATTTCGTCATAATTATTTGTATAATTTTCATATATAGGATTATTTGGTTCTCTATAATTTATATTACATACACATTTTTTATGATTACAAACACAATTTGCGCTCATCATGGTAGAATTATCTAATGCAAAAAGAGTGGAAACATTAAAAATAAGAATGCATATAAACGTGGATACTAAAAATACAATAAAAATTATAAGGGGCAAATTGCTATTTTTATCAAATTTAATCTTGTCCATGTTTAATATTGTCTAATAAAATAATTCTATTTAAAAAAATAAATTATTATTTTATAATGAGTAAGAAACGTCTTCAAGAGTTGGTAGAAAAAAATTGTTATTTAGAAAAACAAAATGAAGCCTTTAAAAATAAAATTGAATCTTTAGAAAAAGAATTGGGTAATTTGAATGAAAATACTGTTATTTCGAGTATGAATGATATGAAAGAACAGTATGAAGATTTAATGAATAATTCCGTATGTAATCATAAATATTATTCGTTACATTCTTATTACAAAAGAAACTTGAATTTATTAAAATCTATTGATACGATTGGAAATGTTGTTTATGATAATGTTTTATCGTTATTATTATTTATAGATAATAATCATTATGACCAGGGATTAAAAGATAATAATATAAAACACAATTTAGGTAGTATTAAAGATAGATTACAATTGATTTGTGAAATTATAGGAAAAGAAGAACATGATGAGTGGTATGAATCAACTTGTGCAAAATGTATTGATATAGATTTTGATTAAAATATACTTATTAAATTATTAAATGTATCAGTATATAATGGATAATAATTATTATCAAGTGGATCGTAATAGAAATAAGTAAAAAGTACAAGAGTATTTGCTTTATGATAAATTATGTTTAATTTAGATTTGATTTCAAATAAACAATTCATTAAATTGTCGGATTTACAATATACAAAATAATTAAAATAATTTGTAGATGCAGTGTAGTATTTTTTCTTATGATGCAATTTTACTTTGATATTTATATAATTATTATACATGTAATATATAAATAAAAAATAATTTCTTTTAGTTAAAAATTATCACAATCGAATGAAATTTTACGATCGATTTCAGATGTACCAACATAAATTACCTGCTTAAACCTATCATATTAAACACATTCATAACCGAATGGATTTTCTGATTTAAAACTCGGTTATAATTTCCGAATATTTGTTAAACGTAATTTGGTTAAGGCGTTGAAAATTCACACTCCAAGTCGAAGCTTATGCTTCGAGTTCGCTACACTCACGTTTATTGTATTTTTGTCTATTTAATGTCATTAATAATGGTTGTAAATTTTTATAATTAAAACATTCTAATTGTTCATCCTTATTAATTAAATTAAATAAACTTATTGGTTTAATATGATCAATTTCCCACTTTGGATAATCTTCCATTTTTAAATTTTGATGTAATGATTTTTCTAAATAAATGTATAATTCATCTTCGTTACAACCTAATAACTCTTTATAAGAATAATCTGTATTGATTTTTTTATTATACAAAGTTTTTTTTATGCGACTTATAGAATTTTCCCATAATTTAAATTTTAATGAATCATTTTTTCTATTTTGTAAATTAATAGCAATTCTATCTATTTTATTATTTATATACTTTTTAATATAATATTGTTTAATTTTGTCTTTTTTCCCTAGGGAGAAATGAAGTTGAATATATTGACTCGACAAATATGAAAATTTTTATAAAAGTAAATATTTTCATTTTTAATGGTTAAAAGTCATCGCAATCAAACGAGATTTCACGGTCAGTTTCAGAAGTGCCAACATTAGCTCTAGAATATTGACTGACAGTGGTTTCAAAAAAGTTACCTTTTTCATTAAGACTAATCATTTCCATAAATGGGAATGGGTTAGGTGTATTATAAATTTTATTATAACCAAGTAAAACTAACCATCTATCAGCTACCATTTCAATATAATCACTCATTAATTTACAATTCATACCAATAAGAGAGACGGGTAACGATTCTGTAATAAATTCTTTTTCAATGTCAACAGCATCTTTGAAAATAGCGTGTACAGTCTCTTCGCATAAACGATTATCAAGTAATTTGTATAAAGAAATAGCAAACTCAGCGTGTAGATTTTCGTCACGGCTAATTAGTTGATTAGCAGTGGATAACCCTGGCATTAAACCACGACTTTTTAACCAGTAAATAGCGCAAAAAGCTCCAGAGAAGAAAATGCCTTCGACACAGATAAAAGCTAAAAGTCTTTGTGCAAAACTTGGCCTATCTTTTAAGAAAAAGTCTAATGCTTCATTTACATTTTTCATATCTGAATGTAAATTTTCATAAACTAGTTTTAAATTTTTAATACCGGATAGTACATTTTTTGGCAAACCGTTTATCAAAGTATTTCCTTCTTCAATCCATTTAATAGTCCATTCTGCTTTCTTCTTAATTGCGGGAATCGTTTCAATTGCATTAAATAATCTAGCCTTTTCTTTAGAATCTATAATATATGTATCAATTAATAATGCATATGTTTCGGCATGAATAGACTCAATCATCATCTGAACAGTATAAAATTGACGTGCTTCAGGAATTTGTACTTCATTATAAAAATTAGCTACAAGATTTTCATTGACTATACCATCACTTGATGCAAAAAAAGCAAGAATATTTTTTAAAAAATAGCGTTCGTTATCATTAAGTTTATTATTCCAATCAACAAGATCTTCACCCATTTTAATTTCTTCTGCAGTCCAAAAAGTGGCTAAATGTCTTTTATAATAGTCCCAAAGAGACGGGAATTTAATAGGAAAAACTGTATATCTGTCACTGCCTTCTTGTTTGATAACTGATTCCATCTTTATTTTTTATAATATACTATAATTAATTTATTTTTTTTTTAATTTTATTTGTATTTCTATAATTAAATTTAATCGTTAATAGTAATAACACTCTATTATATGCAAGTGACAACTCGAGAACTTCACTTGAAAATCATAGGTTATTTTGGACACTGTAATTTAGGAGATGAACAATATTTAACATCATTTAAAGAGATCCTAACGACGTTTATGCCGGCAGATCAAATTTATACTGTTGATTTTTATGATTGTGATAAGATAAAGGATTATAGTTTTAGTGAAGATGATATTATTATAATAGGTGGTGGAGATGTGTTGAATGATTATTTTTTAGATAAAATTGCATCTCAATTCACTGGTGCAAAAAATAAAATATTAGCTGTTTCAGTTGGTTTACCTTTTAAATCAGTTTTAACAAATACAAATAAATTAGATATTATAGATTATATATTCGTTAGGACATTGCAAGATATATCTCTCTTTAGCAATTATTTTCATCCTCATAGAATTTGTTATCTTCCCGATATATCTTATATTTTAAATAGTATTAATTATAATCAAGATTTAGAGCAGTATTATGTATCAAGATTTGAAAATATTAAAGAGAAAAATAATAAATTAATATGCGTTTCCTTATCTATGCATATGCGCAATAAAAATTATAACTCAGATTATGTTAATATAGTAAATAAATTAGGTATGTTTTTTGAAAATTTAATAACTCAATATAATTATCATATTGTATTCTTACCATTTAATGACAATTCTAAAAATGATGGAGAAAATGATCTTTTAATACATAGAGCGGTCATTAATAAGATAATGGAACTCAAGGAAACTGTTACATTTTCTAATATAACTTTTATAGATAAAGTATTGCCTTTTAATCAAGTTTTCCAATTATTAAAATATATAGATTATTATGTCGCAACACGTTTTCACGCTTGTTTATTTTCAATTTATACTAATACACCGTTTTTACCCATTTATACAACGCGTAAAATTAGTAATTTATTAAAAGATGTAGATTGGCAACACGGATATGAAATGATAATGAATGAACAGTTTATACCAATTGATATTATAGTTGACAAATTAAAGGATTCGTTTATAAAATTAACTCAAGATAATCAGACGTATTATACATTGTCAAATGCTAATAATAATGTTTTTTCTAAATATTTGTATCTAAACGCAGAAACATTAATTAATGTTATCTTTGACAAAAATTTAAATGATTCACCATATAAAAGTATTATCAATACGCAAATAAATGATGTTTACAATGCAGTACAAAAATTTATAAAAACAAAAGGTTATAGCGATTTTAGAGATGTAATAGAAGATGATTTGCAAAATATTATTGTTAGTATAGTATCATATAATTTAACAAAATGTATAGAATCTTCTTATAATTATGGTCTAAAAACAAAAATGTTTGATAAATTTTATAATTATGTAGAAGAATGGAAATGGATATTAAGTCATCACGAATATAAAACAGAGTTGGTAAGTAATCCTCACGGATTATTTAATTTAAATTATATAGATCAAGTTGATTATTCTGGAACACATAGGTCGGGTTGGCAATATGTTTATAGTAATTTAACTTATTTACATAATGAAAATAGTGATTTATTATTTGATTTATATATAGATAGAACATTTCACTGGAATGCAGCTGTTAATGAAATATTAGGAATAATACCTTATAAACAAAGTTGGATGGGATTTATCCATCATACATTCGATCATACATTTAGTGATTACAATTGTTATAATTTATTAACATCAAACGTTTTTATCGAATCATTAAAATATTGTAAAGCATTATTTGTATTATCAAATGATCTTAAAATAAAATTTGAAAACGAATTCAAAAAAATTGGCTATTATATTCCAGTATTCAATTTCACACATCCAACTGAAATTAATGTTTCTCAATTTTCTATCGATAATTTTAAAGAAAATAATGATAAAAAAATTATTCATGTAGGTGGGTGGTTACGAAATGTTTACGCATTTTATAATTTAACTATACCTAAACAAATTAAATTTTCATATGGATTTTCATGGTTTAAAAAATTAAAGGGTGAAACTATTAGAAAGGTTGCTTTAAAAGGAAAAAGTAATAATAATTATTTTCCATTAGATGATTTCAATGATAAGCTCCATAAAATATTAAGTGATAATATCATAAATTATTCATCAAAAAATATCAGTCAAAATATCAGTCAAAATATCAGTCAAAATATCAGTCAAAATATCAGTCAAAATATCAGTCAAAATACATTTTTAATTAAGAATAACTGGTATAAACATTTTTATCAAGATGTAAATAATAAAATAAAAGGAGTTGATTTTATACATCATTTAGAAAATGGTGATTATGATGATTTATTAACAAAAAATATCGTATGTATTATACTTGTAGATGCATCTGCTGTAAATACTATAGTAGAATGTATTGTTAGGAATACACCTATTATAGTTAATAAAATATCCCCCGTAGTTGAATTATTAGGTGAAAAATATCCATTGTATTTGAAAGGTGATCATATTGATTATGTTAGTTTAAATCAAGAATTTGGAGCCTTATTAAGTAACCCTAATCGAATAAAAAATGCATATAAATATTTAGTAAAATTAGACAAGACAAAATTTTCGATAGATTATTTTGTAAATGAATTTTTATCAGTAATTAATAAAATCAAGTAAAAAACATATTAATAAAATAAAAGGTTATTATTAATGAAAATAGAAACGCCATTTACATTTAAACAAATTGATGATATTAAAAAAATTACAAATAACGAATTATTATATTTTAGAAAATGCATAAAATTAAATGAAATAATAAAAGATGTAGACTATACAAAAAAAGATGTAGAATATTTAATAAAAAGAATGGATGTTATAGAAAATAAACTAGATATTTTGTTGAATAAAAAAGAAAGTAAAAATATATGGAAACGTTTTTTTTATAAAAAATGA
>Ga0114980_10000789_pt1 | contig 22711 bp, 42 predicted proteins | sample S_140806_EF_Meta_FD_87018 | JGI IMG/M metagenome (GOLD analysis project Ga0114980, IMG submission 87018) | Freshwater microbial communities from Lake Simoncouche, Canada to study carbon cycling - S_140806_EF_MetaG | ecosystem: Environmental > Aquatic > Freshwater > Lake | place: Lake...
GTGATGGCCACGTTGACATCCAAGGTCAATTTGAAACAAACGAGATCGCCGCTTGTCGGAACGCTTGAATGAGTCCAGCCCGTCGTCGCGTTGTAGTTTGCAACATCAGCCGGAAGGATGTCCGTGATGGACTTGAAGATCAACGAACCGGCGCGAATGAAGGGCTTTTTGTCCTTGTTGATCTCAACCAACCACTGCGAATCTCCGACCACCGCGTCACCAGATCGGCGAGCCAATACGTTGATAGTCTGGCCGCCGATACGAATGGCTTGGTCGCGGTAAGGGTTGAGCGACCCGTGGAGCCCTTTGATCGCCTTCGCGACCTTGTTGTGAGCATCGGCCCGCCGCGCCGCAGATTGATACGCCTGGTATTCCGGCGAGAGGACGTTGAGCGGCGCTGGACCCATCTTGGCGATGGGCAGAATCAACTCTGGCTCTGGTCCTCCGGTGCGCGGCATCTCAGTGCAATTCCCCGGTGAGGTGACGCCCTTCGTGACGGCAGATCTTCACCGCGTTGCGGACGTGGCTCGGATGAATGCGGATCGTTGAGCGTCCAGTGGGGCGAAGGTAGACCTCCCCGGGGTCGCCTTGGCTGGTTTGGCCGACTTCCACAACAATCAGCGCGGCCTTTGGCGACTGCGTCAAGACAGGCCATGACGGGCCGGTTCCTGGGATGTGAATGTCACCGATGGACTCGCGGCCCGGCACGCGTTGCTTGACGAACGTCTTGGTGCGGGAACGGAAGTCCTTGGTGATCGCCTCGGAACACTCCCGCTTTTGCTCGGCAGTCCAGCGATGTCCGCCGCTGTCAACGAATGCGATCGGGACGTGAGTCGGCCAATACCACGCATGGACGGAATACCATCCGTCTTGCGCCGAAGCGGTGGCGGTGGAGATCAATGCCAGAGCGAGGATCTTGGTGATCATAGGGAAGGCAGGGCGGCGATGGCTGCGGCGATCGTGGTCTTCAGTGTCACAAACGTAGCGAGCTGCTCCGTGGTGTAGGCTCCGGGCGCTTCGGCGTATCGAATCAAGTCGGCGGCTGCGTCGTCGTCTCCGGCGTCTAAAAATACCTGTGCGCCCCGGAAGTGTCCATCGAACGGTCCACGAATCCATGAGGGTTGCGCGGCCCATGATGCGCGGAGTGCGGCGCGGGCGGCATCTCGCTCGCGTCCCGCCAAAATCACGGACGTTTGATCGATCATCCAATCAGGTCGGGGTTTGGCGACCAATGCTTCTGGCCTATCTCCTTGCCTCAATTCCTCGGGCAGCGCATCCCATTTAGCGATCTTGGCCTCTTGGTCTGCAACCTTGATCGCCTGATCTGCATCCCAATCGCGGACTGAAAGCGCAGCGTCACCCGTCAAGCCGAGCCGTTCATTGTATTCGCCAAACGTCTCTCGGTAAACTACTCCCGTCTCCCGGTGGTGATGCGTGACAACCCCTGTATAATGGCTTGCGCTCCAACCCAATTCTTCCGTAGGATTCGCTGAACCGCTGCGATACAGCCAATCTGGTGCGGTTGTCGAGTGCGGGGTCACGAGGGTTTCAACCCCCCCTTCGTTGATGAAGTAAAGCGACGCATTTCCAGCTAAGTCCTTGGCGTAGATGCGGGCGGAGTTTGCGTTAGGTGTGCCTCCTGACGCAACTTGGAGAAGTTCGATAAAGTTTTGGGCGTAAAACTGGCCGCCGCATACAATCGCATTGCCCTTTAGTTCCACTCCATCGAACGACTCCATTACTAAGCGACCGGAGCCAGTGCGGTAAATTGAAGCTCCGTTGAGGTTGGGCGACGAAACAGCAGTCCACAAAGACGTTCCGTCTGATGTAAGCATCACATGCCGCGCACCAGTGGGATACATCGCGTAGGCGGTTCCTCCGTTGATTGTATCCGACCCTGCGCGAACGATATTCAGCCAATTAGCGCTGCTTAACGTGCCGCTACGCTCTAAAATCGTGAGCGTCGATCCGGCTGGGTATCCGCTTGCCGCCGGGAGTGTAATTGTCCGCGCGGCGGAAAGCGTCCCAGTCTGAACCAGTAATGTCGTTCCTGCCGTGACGGTTACGTCAGCGTTTGAAAACGTCTGGACCACATTACCGAGAGCCCCGACGGCGCTGTCTGGAATCGTGCATCCAGAAGCCTGCGTCGTGACGCCTCCCGTGCCGTCCGCGCGAAGGACGGCGTTATCGACAGCGCCCGTGACGAGGTTCGTGCCGCGCATCACGCCCGCGTCCCACGTCCACGCCGAAGTCCCATCTGTGACAAATCGCCGCCAGCCATAGGGCATAGAGATCGCCACCGCTGTCGCCGCGCCGTTGATCGTGTCAGAACCTGCCCGCCCGATGGTCAGCGTGTTCGTGGCCGAGCATCCCGCACCAGATCCGACTATCACCTCAGAGCCAGCCGGGAGTGCATTCGCCGCTGGGAGCGTCCGAGTCCGCGCTGCCGTCAGGGTCGATGTCTGGTCAACCACTGCGGAGGTTGTGGCGACGATCGTGTAGTTGGCATCGCCGCTGACCAGCCTCTCCCATTGTGGGGGAACCGCCACTAGAAGCGTCCTGAGTTGCGCCGCCGTCAGGTCGCCGGGAACTCCCGTCCCCGCACCGGAAGCCCGCCCTTTGACCGTGGCTTGCGCCATGTTGGCGAGCTTCGCGTTGGTGATGTCGCCGTCGTTGACCGTCCCGCTGCCGCCTGATGAGATGAATGCCATGGCGTTACGCGGTGACGGTTGCGATGGCGACCGTGTCGCCGAACTCCAGAATCTCCCCGATGTCGTCGATCGCCACGTAGGACGCGACACCGTCACCTCCGCTGAACTCAACGACGATCGCCGGGTGAGTCAGGGGATCGTTGAGTCGTAGCGGGAGGATTCCCGAATCCCATCCGGTTTCCGGCGAGCAAGCGACGATAGATTGCGTCCCGATCTTGAGTTTGATCGTTCCGCCTCCGTGGGCTTTGACCTGCCAGGAGAGCGCTCCGGCAGGGATCTTGAGGCAGCGCGGCCCGGTGCCAGTGGTGAGTTTGATTCGAGTGGTGGTCTCCATGATCAGATGAGTCGGATGTTGTTGCCGTCCTTGATGAAAAGCGGGTCGTCGCCGGTGAACCCCGCGATGCGAATCGTGCCCTCGGCGTCGGTGTCGAACGCTTGGCCGATCTCGGATTGCCGAACGGGTGCGGGCCGATAATCGTTTCCGGTTCGAATCCAAACAGGGCCGGGCGATAGGCCGGGGAGTGGGTCGCGGGTTTGGCCGTTGCGGGTCATCAGTGTCCTGGCTTGATTGCGAGACGTGATTGGGTGCGGTGCCGAACCTTCGGCAACATCGCGATTCGATTCCTGGCCTCGGCGGCTTCGTCCTGAATCCCGCCCATCTTGGCTTGCTGAACCGTGCCGATAGATGAGTTGGCGACCCTGAGGGCCAAGAGCGGCAGAAGCGTGAGTTGGCAACGCTCGTCTGGCACAGGAAGGTTGAGCGGCGTGTTGGTGACGTGCTGGACACCGTAGGTCCGGGGCAGGATGTCCACCATGGCCGACAAACTGAGGCCCCGCGATGGGATCGGATCCAGCCGGACCATCATCGTCGCGTCTAGGTCGCCGGAATTCACCGAATCGCCCACCGGTTCGAGCGTGTAACAGGTCGGCACCTCGCGGATCTGGCGGATGTCGGCGGATCCTCCGGCGAATCCCCAGCCCGTGCCGTAGTTGGCGAAGGCGTTGATGCTCGAATGATGCGAGTGGAGTTGGCGTCGGCCCGTCTCGCGTGGAGACAAAAGCCCAATCTTGCCGTCGCCGGTCTGGTATTCGACATCGCCCGCGATGCGCTCAATCGCGAAGTCGAAGAACGTCCAGCAATCGCCGTAGACCACGGCGTTGACGCTGTTGGCCGTGCCGCGATACGGATAGAGGACGGTGGACCGGTCAACCACCTCGTTCCAAGTGTTGTCGCCCGCGATCAGGACCGTGGAGCCGCGCATTGCGTCCGTGAAGACTTCGGCGCTAGCCGTGTTGCCGCCCGGTTCAAACACGCACGTTACCGCCTGCGGGTAGGTCGTGGCGAACGTCGCCCGGGTCCGCTTGTAGATCGACGGGGCCAACTCGAACCAAAGCTGAACCGATGCCGTGAGGGCGTTGGCCAAGATCAGCCGGTGATTGATCGACGCGCCATCTAGGGACTTGATGTCCGTGAGGTCAAGGACGCTCTGGATGGCTTGCGTGGATGTCATGCCGCCTCCCGCTTGGCTGATGCCGGTTGAATGATCCCAAGCCCCGCGCGGGCCGCTTCCGCTTCCCGGGTGATCTGCGCGGCGATGTCTTGCCTGTAAAAGTTGGCCGTGGCCATCATCGCCTCTTTGGCCAACGGCAGGATGTAGAGTTCGATGTATCCGTTCATCCCGTGCATCACCGCCGCGTCGTCTTCGAGGTCGCACGCGGAGTAGCGCGGAGCCTTGACGTTGGCGTTGTAGTCGATGGTGCGGATTGCGCTCGGTGTCGGCGCGACCAACATCGTGAGCGTGATGGCCTCGGCTTCCGTGTGGGCGGCGTTGGTCGGCTTCAGGAAGTAGTATTGAGGCGTGCCGGTGGTTGCTAGATCCAGCCCGAATCGAGCGTTGAGCCCAAAGAAATCACCCTCCTCTTGGATTTCCGTGAGCGGCAACCCAGCGCATCGCACCGGGGCCGCGACCTCCATCACCTCGGCGGGCAACGTGTAGCTGAACTGACTGACGACGGTCGAGATCGTGAAATCCCGTGTCCGGTAAACATCCGACTTCGGAGAGTTCCAGGCGGTCTGATAGGCCAGGTTGGTCGCGGCGGCCATGCTCTGGTGCAGCATGTTGGAAGCGGTCGTAGACTGCTGATTTGCAGTCCCCCAAAGCACCAGGTTTTTAAACTCCAGCCGCGTCACGTTTTGATTGTTCGCACGAATTGACCTTCGCGCAAGGCCAATAATCAACAGGAGAGGCCGGAACCCGTCGCGTAGGGGCCGGGGTTGATGATCTGGAGCCGACACTTCACCCTCACAACGGCATGGCCTTTAACCGTGCTGGTCGTCGTGACGGGTTGCTTGGTCGTTGCGGTCGTGATTTGCTGTTGCGGGACAGTCTGAACCTGCGTCCGAGTCGTCGGATCGGCAATCGTGGTTTGCTTCTCGATCCCGCCCGGCTTTCTGCGCGTCGTCGCAATATCCGTGGCCTGCCCGCGATTCTCGGAGTTGGTCCGCGTGCTGGAACTGCTGCCAGTGCTAACGCCTCCGGTGTCGGTTTGCACCTGCCCCTTGCCCGCTCCGGCTTGGGTCTCGCGCTTGGTCAATTCAAATCCTTCGGGTGCTGCCATATTACGCGATCTCCGTGTAGGTCATGCTCTCAGTCGTCGAATCCGAACCTGTGCTGGTAACGGTGGACTCGCTGTTGGGGTGGTTTGCGGTCTGCGATCCCGTCTCGGTCTGCGTGCCAGATACGGTTTGTGCCCCTCGAATCGTGGTTTGCTCGGTCACCACGTCAGCGCCCGTCACCTCAGAGTTTTGCACGGTCCTCTCCTCCAATGTGGTGGTCACCGTCGTCGTGATCAGCTCGTTCTCGGTGCGGGTCTCACTGGATTCCGAAACCGGCGTCAGCTCGGTGGAGACTACGTCAAACGCGTTGAGCTGAACCAAGAAGTCAAACTCGCAATCAACGTAGCTGCGTCCGGTCTCATCGACGAAAAACTGGATCTGGATGCCGTGGTTCGTCGCCGCCGCGATCATCCCGGCCTTGGTCGATTCCGCGAACTGGTCAATGAACGAGGTCCATTGCGCTGGGGTAATTGCGGATGGTTCGAGGGCCACGCCCCATCGTCCCCTTACCCGCGCGAGTTGCGAGAATGTTCAACCGTTGCGGTTTGCGGCGGTTGCGGGTTGTGCCAAATCAAAACGGCCTTTGCGCTTTGGGCGTCCAATCAGGAAACCCGGCGTCCGCGTCTCCCGGCTCCTCAAGGTCGAGAATCCCGACGCGCAACCGGTCGGCGATCTCTGCGGAGGTCAGGCTGTATTCGGGCGGATACCCCGGGTGTGTGAGGTCTTCGTTCGCATTCCTCAGAGTGAAAGGCTTGCGGCTGGCTGTGTCGCAATCAAGGCGTTGCGAGTGTGCGTCCTTGCCATCGTCGCAGTGCGCCTTGTAGGGGCCGCTGTGCCCTGCGTTGACTGTGAGCCACTCCCTTACGCCAGCCCATTGCTCGACCTGGGCGGGGGTCATAAGTTCGATGCCGGTCTCAAGGAGTCTGGCAACCTCCGCAGAATACGCCATCTCGCGGTCAACCTCGGCGCGGAACTCCCTAAGCTTTGCGTCGATGTCGCGGGAGAGCCGCAACGCTCTTTGGTTGACCGTCCACGCCAGTCCAAAGCAAACTCCGGCGACGGCGCAAATCATGGTTTCGATGTGGTCCCAGGCGAAGTCTAGGATGGCTTGCATGGTCATGAAATCAATTCGGGTTGCTCCTCGATTTTCGGGGAGCAGTTCCCCGAATTTGCGGCCTTTGCTGCCGCTTTGTCTTCTCTCGAAAGCGCTTTGACGACATCGGCCCGGACCAGTTCATCGGTGGGCGGCACGTAGCTGTAATGCGCTCCATTGAAGACGCATCCGCCGTAGTGACGGCATGGGCTCAACTGCCCGCGACTCACGCCCTGAATGATGTATGGCGTCTTCCGGTCCAGCTTTTGAACCGCTTTGGCTTCGGCGGCGCGTTCGGCGTAGGGTTGCATGGTTGTGTCAGGAAAGATAATCGTTTCGCGTTACCGGTCAATCCCAGGTCGGGACATTATCGGAGCAAAGGGCCGCATCCACTGCATCAAGCACAATCTGCGTGGCGCTCGGCCCTTCGTCGAAGCGGTAATGATGGCAGTTCGGGCAAATCCGAAACGTCGCTTTGTCCAAGTATCGGCGGCTCACGATCGAGAAACATCCGTTGCAGTGGGCGAACTTCTGCGGGGCCTTGCGGATGACGGTCGCCTTGGCGTGACGTTCGGCCTCGCGGTCGGTCATTGGGCAAGCCTCCAAAGCATCTTGTCCTTGGCAACAACCCCCTGCTTTTTCAACCAGTCCAGCTCCAGCCGGACCATCATTCTCAGGCCGGTCTCGCCGTTGGCTTTCTCGTATGCCACGGTCCCGACCTTGTCCGCGATGGGTCCGATGGCGAGAGGGCCGGACTTCAGGGCTTCGCGGATCGCGTGGTGAACCTTGGCCTTTACGGCCATGAGTCGGCGGCTTCGGGGGCGGGTCTTCATTCGTCGTAATCTTCCAAGTCGTCCTCGAATGGATCGGGAACGGAGTTCTGTTTGTCGGTCATTCCGGTTTGATTTTCAGAATCGCCCCCAGCGCCTCCCAGGCGGTCCCACGCCGGTAGTCGCTGCACATTCTTTGAAGGTCGGCGGCTTCTCTGCAACCCTCGGCGTGCGCGGCGGCCATCAACTCGCGGATCTTCGCTACGGAGATTCGCACATGGGCGGACTCGTCGGCGAAGGCGGGGTTTGAGGCTTGCGTAGCCTCCCAGTAGGTCGAGGCATTCATGATGGCAGGGCGCTTTCGTAAAGGGCCATCATGATGGGCTGGATCGACCCATCTGGATTAACATTGTCGAACGGATCCGAGGCCAGTTGTTCCGTGCCGTCCCAGCCGCGCGGCCATGTGTTTGCCTCAATTAGTTCGATGATCCGCGCTTCTTCATCTGCGTTGATCAGATCCACTCCAGCGCGGGCTTGGATGTCCCTCACTTTTGCCAAACCGTAGCGGCGGGCGTCCATGGTCAGCGGCCCCATACGGCACGGGTTTGCTACCAAAGAGCCATCCTTGCGCGTCTCGGTGCCGTCCTTGCGAATTCGATTGCGCGGGAGTTTGAGTTCAGCGTAAAGGGGGCGCAGCTCCATCAGCGGCGCGTAGCCCGCCCATTGCGGGCGCCGGATGATCTGCTCCAGCGCGAAATCGCGACTAGCCAAATTGCATCCCACGCAGCCCGTTCTCGCGTGAGTTTCCAGATTCTCGTCCTGCCCGTAAACGGCGGCAATCAGTTTGGTCGAGAATCCATGATCCATGCCCGCCGGGGTCATGCCTGTGAGCCAGTCCCATACTTGACACAAGCGCCAGTGGAGAATCGGGGCCAGAGTGTCGGCCACAGCTTCCGGTGTAGATTCTTGGAACCATCCCTGGCCGCACTCTGTGTTGTTTTTTCCGCACGAAACTGCGATTCGGGCGTCCCGTGCAGCACTTTCGCCGACCCTCACGCCGGTCAGCATGAGTAGCTTCTTTCCGTGAGCTTCTCGCAGATCCTTGAGCGCAGCCACCATAGGCTCAATTTTGAGCTGAGCGGTACACCAACGGAACGTGTTCGAAGGAGGCGGCACCCCACGGCCCAGCATGTAGACAAAAAACCGATCATCCATTTCCGGCCAGACCAGCCTAGCCTCGTGTCCTCGGTCCCGCGTTTCCTGCATGACGGTCATCGCCGTAGAAAACAGCGGCGGCATTTCCATGCGTGTGTCGCTCATGAGCACCGTCAGACTCTTTGGGGCTTTGACTTGTCGTGTCTCAATCAGCCAGCACACGACGGAAACGACAGTCGCGGAATCCTTGCCGCCAGAAAACGCGATAGCCCAGTGGTCGTAGTCGGCCCCGAAGGAGTTCAGCGAAGCGGCGGTGACCTCGATAGAATAACTCAAGGACGTTCGATCGTTGTCGAAAAGTGTTGGTTGAATCGCGCTCATGACGGCAATGCAATCTCAGGCCGATACGGGTCGCACCCCGCGAATAGCTCCGCAGTGTCGCACAACGAACGCACGTCAGCAACCCGTCGCGGCATTCCCAACCACTCGTGGAAACCAGCGTCCCAGGCGTCGCGCCTCACGTCGTCGGTGAACTCGTTCGAGTTTTTTCCCCAGCCGCATCGGGCGGCGGTTTGGCCTTGCGCGTAGGCGTCGGCTTCCATCGGTGTCATGTTCATAGTGTGGTGTCCTTGAGAATTTCCTTAATGACTTCGGGTCCGTATTGCTCCTTGATCCGGTCGCAGATCATTTGCATCTGCACCTTCGCGGTTTCGTAAACAATGTCGGCAACTCCTGGTTTCAGTAGATGCGGGCGGTTCGGCGCCTCGTTGATGAACAACGAAATCTCGAACGGAGTGAAAGAGAAGCACTTGCGGGCTCGCGCACGGACCTTCGCGGCGGCGTCGATGTTGTTGCAGTCCTCGCACATCAGGGTTCTGGGGAAGCGGACGAACCGCGCGGCGATGAATAATCCGACTTGCCAATCTGACCCGTGCAAAACCTCCGCGACTCGATCCCCAAAGTGATCGTGATGCCCAACGATGATGCACGCAAGACGACCGCCTGAATCGACGCGCGAAATCTCCGGCTTGCCTCGCGAGCACCCGGGGCACTTCCAATTGAACGGGGTCGCGTAGAATGCGCCCTTGCGAATGTTCACGTCCGAGCACCCGGCCGCGTCCATCATTTCTTGGAGAAGCGCCTCGTTGCGTTCCTGCCAGTGCTTGTTTGGTTGGTCAGCGATCACAGTTTCGGTGGGTCAAAGTAGATACAGCTCTGGCGGGACGCCTTGCTGCCGGGCTTATTGAGGTTCGCGTATCTCCACCCATCGGGAAGCCGAAACACTTGATGCGGTTGCCAGGCGGCCTTGTCGCCTCCCAGCTTACAGACCAGCTCGATGAACTGGCGGACGGCGGCGCTCGGTTTGTTTTCGACTAGGAACCATCCGTGATACCCTTTGCCTCCGCTCCACACGACGGCGACCAGCGGTGCGTAGTTGCGCAGGAAGTTAATCCGGCGGAGGTGCTGGTCCGGGGCATCCTGATCGAAATCCGCCACCACGTAGCGACGGTGAACCACCCCGTTCTTGGATCGTTGAGAAGGTTTCCCGTCGTCCGTCGTCCCGCCCTCGGGCTTCATCGGACTTGGGACCACGAAGGAATGGGCCGACGTGTCCTCGGGTAAGGCACTCATCGGGTGAAGCTTGGCCTCGTAGAGATGCTCCCGGGCCAAGCAAATCGTCTCGTCGGGCCGGAACAACCTCCGAAGGATCGCTCGCGTCCTTGCCTGTCCGTCCATTTGAATCGGCGATTGATCCATGAAATCCGCCCCGCTGATTTCATATCGGTCGTCGATTTGAGCACAGAGACTTGAGTCTGCCGTCGTGAACTGCTCGTAGCCGTCCGAGGATAGCTTCAGGGCCTCGGATCGTTGCAAAGCCCGGTCAATCTCAAAGTCACGTACCTGGCGCCCGCAACCAGCCACTGCGTTGCGCAGAACCTGCTTGGCTTGGTCGTGGGACATGAACGCTTTCAACTTTCCGGCCATGCCGTAGATCCAAAGGTTCACTCCGCCTCCACTGGTGGGGCATCCACTCAGTTGTTGGTTGAGCCAGTCGGGTGGGTTCGTCATGCGCGTTCCTCGTAGTCCATGGTTTCGCCGTTGAATCCAAGTTTGACCTCTCCGATTCTCCCCGCCCGATTTTTGGCCACGTCAAGCAACAGCGGCATGACCCCGGTATCCTCGTAGGTGCCCTCGCCCTCCTCAGGCGATCTCCGACTTAGGAGAATGACGATGTTCGCGTTTGCCTCCAAGCCACCGGACTCGCGGAGGTCTGACAACCTTGGCTTGCGGTCGTCCTTGCTCGCCGATCGGCTCAACTGCGCCAGGCAAATGATCGTCACGTTTAGCTCTTTCGCGATCACCTTTAGCTCGCGCGATAGGTCGTCGAGTTCTTGAACGCGGTTCTCGCGCCGGTCGGTGCGAAGGAGTTGGATGTAGTCGATAAAAACCACGCGGACGTGATTGATGCGGACTTGGCGCCGGATCATGCTGCGCAGGCGCCCCGCGTTCGTGTCGGGCGAATCATCGCAGAACAACGTCGCTTTCTCGGAGTGCTCCTTTTGCTGCGCGAGTAGGGACTTTTGGCGCCAGCTTTCCATCTCCTCAATCTTGCGCATCGACATCAACGTCTCCATCGGGATGCCGGTTTCCCGGGCCAAGATCCTAGCCTCAACCTCGCCCGCCGTCATTTCAATCGAGATGATCAGCACCGGCACGGCAGGCTTTATCCCTGGCGTGTAGTTCTTTTGCGAGGTCATCCATGACGCCATCGCGGTCAGGAGGGCGCTTTTTCCAACGCCGGTATAGGCCCCGATAATGATCATTTGACCCGGTCGGAATCCGCCGCCCGTCAGATTGTCAACCTCTTGGAATCCAGTGGAAATCGGTTGCTTGGACCGGCTTTCCAGTTCGTCCAGATAGGCCATCACCATGCCACGCCCGTCTTGGACTGTGTCGCGTTTGCCGATAGCGAGAGATTCCGCAAGCCGTGCAATGTCTGCGCTGAGTCGCTCCACGACGGTCTCAGGGTCGTCCACCGCAAACGGATCGTTGAGGATGCCATATCGCGCCGTCAGCTCGAACACCGCCAGCTTAATTCGCTCGGCCCGCACGGCGTCGCGGTGCATGTCGTAGGCCGCCCACTGAACGTCGGTGCATCGCGCGTCTTCGATCAACGAAAGCGCCGCCTCGTTGTCTTTCAGTACATGGCGCAAAGCCGGAACATCTGGGGCGCATCCGTGCTTTGCTTTGAGCCCGTGCATGGTCTCGACCACACGTCGAACAGTGCCGCTGAACTCAATCCGGTCCTCCTCGAACCGATCCAGCCATGTGTCATCGCGCAGCGCCAGGGCAACCAGCGCCAACTCGGAAGGATGGGCGTTCATGCTCGTGCGGCTTTGGCGTATTTCTCGGGATGCGCAAGCGCATCCGCCCCTTTGGTTGCGATGATCCTCCGCCGAGATTCGGGCAGGCTCGACCACACTGCGGCGGTTTCTACCCCAGTGCCGTTCAAGATGCCCGCCGCCCTTTGCCAGTGAAACGCGGGAGGCGTTTTGAGGTCAACGTGGGATGCTGCGGCGACCTCCTTGGGCACCAGCTTGTTCATCTCCGGCCTCTTACGGGCAAGATCCACAAACCGCTCGCAATCCGTCCGAAACGAATTCAGCGAAACCAATGGTGCCGTGCGCTGACCGATGCCCCCGCGATAGACCCGATACTCTCGTTGCGTCAGTTCGTTGGCGTAGGCCAGAAGGAGGGACTCCGGGGTGAACTTCTCTGCGCCGCTGTTCAACGTCGCGATGTAGGCCGTCATCTGGTCCCGGGTCAGGCCGGTTTGCTTGACGAGGGGTGCAACCGGATCGTGTCGCCGAGCCGCGTCGATCTCGTCCGTGGTGGGCTCAATGTTCAGGGCGCAACACGGTGGAAGCTCCAAGTCGAAGTCAAGAAACCCATCACCTCGCAGTCCTTCTTCCCTTTCCCTTTCCTTTTCCTTTTCCTTTTCCTTATCTCTTTCTTCGGAGGAATTCGATTCGAATCTAATTCCTAAAACGTTCGAACTCGATGGGTATTCAATTCCTTTCGGATAGCCTTCGATTACCCATTGATTATGAATCGAATAGGTACCCTTGGAATCGTTACCAATCAACACCGGGAGGTGATGTTTGAGAACCAGCCTGATAGCGGGCTGGTGGGGCTTCTTAAGAGCGGAAAGACCACCCGCGTTTTGGAAGCCGATGTATTTCGGAAGCCACCATTTCTCGCTCGGAAGTTTCACAAGGCGCTCCTTACCTGCGATCTCAGCGAACGCCTCCATCGTGAAAGTCGAGTCGCCAAGGTATCCTGCAAAAAGGAAGTTTGGCAATTCGATGATCCCAGCTTGGTTGCATCGGTCATTGACGAAGCTCCACGCCAACTTGTGGACGTTGCTTAAATTGCCGTGCCAAGAGTCATCCCACTTGTCGGTGTTGGTGAACCGCTTCATGGCTCCCTCCCGGTATCAGACAGGACGGGCTCTGCGGCCTCACGGTGCGGGGCCTCGGGTTCGGCGGCGGCGATTGCGGCGCGGGCCACGTCTACAGCCGTGCGTAACCGTTTAACCCCTTCCGACGTTGACGGTGATGTCGCAGCATTGCTGACAAGAAGCTTCAGCGCGGCGAGAAGTTGCGGCGCGGCGGCGATTAGTCGGGCGTTGGCGTCAATGAATCGGACGGTATCCTTGGAATAGCTCCCGTGACATTGGCACACGACATCATGCGCCGATTCACTTACAACCATACCAGCGTCGATTATCGCCCGCCAAGGCCCCGGAGTGTGACTCGGTTGACTCATGCGCCCTCCCTTCCGTATTGGAGGCTAGAGGACGCAAACGTGCGCTTGACGCACCCGACGGGGTGTGATAGTTCTTCTTTCATCGGAACTTCAAAGAACGCCGCGTTACGGATTACGAGTCCTGCGCGGCGTTTTTTGTGCATGTCAGTCTGGCATGACAACAAACGGGGCGCAAGTGTTTTCACGGCGGGTAGGAATTTGATAAACTTCGCGGGGTTGCGTCACAAATGTTTGGCCGCCCACGCGGCCATGATGGACTGAAGCCGCTCCGTTGCCCCGGGTTCCGGCTGGTTGGCGGAGTCGAGCACGTCTTGCAAATCAAGGCGCAACCACCACTCACGGTCGCACTGGTCCTCCCAGCAGTCCTGACAGATGTCGTAGGTGCCTGCCCCTTTTGCGGAGGGCCATGTGAGTTCGTTCGCCTCGATCGGGCGGGAGCATCGCGGGCAGCTCAAAACTCGCCCTCCCACGCCATCACTTGAGGATTCGCCTCGATTGCCGATGTCAGTTGATCGACCAACGCGAGGAGTTCCACGACCTTTTCTCGAAGCTCCGCGGCCTCTTGGCGGGCAGCTTTGAGTTCGGCGCATGTTGTGGCGTGGCATTGGTGGTCCTGCCACGCAACGAGGCAGGAAGGGCAGTAGTGGGCGGTCATAGGTCGGCCTCCGGTTGTTCGCGGCGAAGCTCAATCAAGGCGCGGGCCAGGGCTTGTGCGTTGTGCTCCGCAAGGGCCCGGGCTTCCTTCACTTCGGCTTGCGTCGCCGACAGTTGCGATTGCAGGAGATCCCACGCCAGGGCTCCGTTTGCGTTGAGCGCCCGGAGTTCGTCGCGCTCGCGTTCAATGCGAACGAGTTCGCAGCCAAGGCACGACCCATCAGTCAAGTCCGGGTCGTCAAAATGTTTTGGGCATAGGTCAGTCATGATTCTTTTCCGTAGCATCCGCACCCGTTCATGCACCCGTCGCATGGGCGGTAGGTGGCCTTGCAGTTGGCACCGAGATCCTCCAACATTCTCATTCTACGCTCGTCTGCGGCAGTAAATGGGATCGCGCGCCGTTGCTCGTGCCGGATCCACTGGATAATCCTCCACGCGATCACCAGAGCGGTGATTCCAGCCATCGCGATTACCTGGCCTCCTTCAATCATGCTTCCAGCCCTCCCCGTGATGCGAACTCTTCCTCGAACCAAAGCGGCACCCCGGCCTTTTTCGCCAGTTTCGTGACAGCCTCGTCCTCATCGCGTCCGTGGGCACTCATCGCGATAAACCCCGGCTTGGTCTTTCTAGCAAAGCTGCCGAGAGCTTCGATGCCGCCGCATTTACCCTCACCGACGCGGATTCGGTGGGTCCGATACCAAGCCAGCCGAGGAGACGGCGACTCGGGGAGAAGGAACAAAAGCGGGTCTTCGATCGTGAATCCGCCATTGACATCGCCGGGATGTCGTTTAGTTGCTTGCATACTTCGGAGGCCCCCGCTTGCGCAAATGTCCCGTCACGGACGCGCACGGGGGCCTTTTTGTTTTGGTTTTCGACTGCCGAGTTCCTGACGGGGAACCTACGCGGCGAGGCTCAACCTGATTCCAGTCGACGGCTTTGTCAACGCTGAAAGAATCAGGCGTTGCTGGAATTTCCAGAAGTTCCCGCGATGCCCATGGCTGAAAGTTTCGCCATCACAGAATCAAGCGCCCCTGGGTACTCTAACAGGCGCATTAGGAGAAGGTCGCGAACGGCGGGCTGGTCGAGCAATTCGTTGAGGCCGAGCGCCTGCTTCGTCTCGCCTTCGATTGGGGTTCGCGGCGTCGGGGTGCCGACAAAATTGGCGAGATACATCTCAGCTCCAGCCTTGCGGGCCGCGTTGTCCTCGACCTCCATGGCGGCCCCGGCGACGGTCACCATCTTTTTGGCGTGCATGAGTCCGTGGATCACGTCGGCCAAATTGTCGGGTGAGATACGGCGATCAATCGCGGCCAACACGTCCTCATGGCGTCGCGCCGGGTCACGGATAAACCCCTTGTCGGCCACGCGCCGCCGTCCCCACATCCGGGAACCTTCCGCGATGGCGTTGGCAAAGTCTCGCGCAGCGTCGGGATCGCTGCACTCTTCAAGATTCACGCCTCCCTGATCCGTCACAAGGTAGAGCCCGGTCGAGTCCGGGAAAATCCCCGCCGCACGCGCCGCTGGCCCCGGCAGGACGACGATCAAACCACCGCCCGGAGCCGCAACTTGATGGATGGCGACGGGAGCCTCGGCCATGCGATCAACCCTCGTGATGCTCGTTCCAAAGACGACACAACGCCAGGAAGTCGGCAAGCCGGATGTTCTTGCCCCACGACCAATCGTAGATCGTCTTCGGCGACACGGCCAGCGCCTCCGCAACGCCATCCGCGCCCAACTTTTTCGCGCCTTTCACGCGCACCGCCATCAGGGCTTTTACTGCAAGCGGGCAACGATAGCGCACGGCGCGGCGTAGGTGGACAATTTCCACCCATTCAAGGGGCATACGGCATTCTTTCGGCAGTTCTTGCTCCATTAAGGGCATGGCGCAATATGCCATCGAAAAATTACTGAGCAAGCGAAAGAATTGCACTTGCACAATTACTGGAGCGCAGTAAATAGACAACATGCCAGTTGAAACCAAGGTAGCCATTGGCCCGAAAGGGTCGCAACGCGTCTTCACTGTCCGATCGACGGAAAACGCAATCACCGTCACCATGGAGGGCCGCCCCGGAACGTGGTCCTACCCTCACGCAACCGGGCCGGAGGTCGCCCAAGAGACAGTCGCCCTCATGATTCAGGATCTTGGTCGGGCCTGCTGGTCCGCTGCTGTAGAGACCTGCATTCATTCCACCGCTGCGAGCCTAAACGAACTCCGGTAAGATGAAAAAAACCAAGCTCGAAATCATTAAGCTCGTTGACGGGTCAACCGTCACTACCGGGGACTTTGTTCCGCCGGATTCCTACTTCACGTTTTGCGAGGCTCTCGCGGAAACGCTTTCCGAAAACGACCCGCTCGTGGTCGAGGCTGTCATGGCTGAGATGGAAGAAAGGATGGCAGCATGAGTCTCGCCAAAAACCAGTTCGAGGCCGCAGGGCTTGTCTGGACTGTCATCAAGGACGATGGCGGTGACATCACTATTGAGGCCCCCGGGTTTTCGGTGATTGCTTTCATGCCTGAAAACGGCGAAATGGAGATTCAGGTAGCCGACTTGTTTGCAAAGCTGGCGCCATTCCTTCACGCCGCCGGAAGGGCGCAAGGCAAAGAGGAGATTTGCCACGTTTGGGATGAGTTTGCCTCCAAAGAGGCAGCAAAGGCGGCGGAGGCGCTGGCATCATGAGCGCACGAGACCTTCCTCAATCAATCGAAACGCCAGACGTGATGCCGTTGGGTGTCGTTGAATCCCTGCAACGGGCCGAAATCGACGTTCAGATTGCGACCGCCAAACGCTATCCCCGGTCCATCGCTCAATTCAAAGCGACGGCCACGGAGATGGTCAGCATGGACGAAGAGACCGCCGAAAGCTGCATTTACCGGCGTCCAGTGGGCGGCGGTAAAGTCGCGGAGGGCATGTCCGTCCGCATGGCTGAAATCGTGGCGTCCTGCTACGGAAACATCCGAGTCGGGACCATGATCATTGAGCAAACCGAGCGCCAAGTGAAGGCTCGCGGGTTCTGCCACGACGTGCAAAACAACGTCGCGGCCACGGTTGAAGTCGTGGAATCTACCATCAAAGCCAACGGACAGCCCTACGATGAGCGGATGCGCGTTGTCGTCGCGAAGGCGGCGGCGGCCAAGGCTTACCGGGATGCCGTCTTCAAGGTCGTGCCTCGCGGGCTCTGTAAGGCTCTGGAAGAAATGGCGCGGCAAGTTGCCATCGGTGACGCCACGACGTTCACAAAACGCCGGGACGCGGTGATGGGATGGCTTGCGCGGATCGGCGTTGACGGCCCTCGCGCGTTCGCTGCCCTCGGCATCAAGGGTGTTGAGGACATCGGAGTTGAGCAACTTGTGACGCTGACCGGATACAAAACGGCGATCAAGGATGGCGAGATCACAGTGGACGAAGCGTTTCCACCCAATCGCCGCGAGGCATCGGCACCCGCAAGCAATCCATTCAAGAACAAGGCGGCTGAGAAAGCGGAGGCGCCCACATTATCGCCCCGCGCTGAGTTGGAGCGCCAGTTGCAAGAGCTCATGCAATTGGACGATGTGAGCGAGGCGCAACTAAAGGGTGAACTTGCCATCCGGCACAAAAAGCCCATGACCATCGCTCTGCTTTCTGACGAAGAGCTTGCGGAGATTTTGAATCCCACAAAATGGGCAGTCGTGGTCAAGAACATCAACACCGATCCGCTAGCATGAACCCGCCCGACTGCCAAGTTCACTTTTGCGCGCAACGCTCGCCTGAGTGGTTCGAGCTTCGCCGAGGATACCTGACCGCTACCGATTTCGGCCCATGGCTGATTGAGAAGCCGGAGGTCCGGTTGACCATCAAGGAGATTCAAGCTGAGCTAGATCGGCTTGGGATTGCGTATCCAAGCAAAGGGCTCAAGGATGAATACGTGGCGCTGCTTCCCGATATCACGCCCTACCTTTCCTACACCAAAACCCGCAACAAAGCGTGGGAATCGGCGCTCGGTAAGGTTCTGGCGGGCATTGCGGGACTCTGGGAGGCTCCGACGCGCGAGACCGAGGCCATGCGGCGCGGGACCGAGCTTGAGCCGGATGCCGTCGCCGCGTTTGAAGCGTGGTCAGGGCATCAGGTGACGCAGGTTGGATTCTGCGCTTCAAAGTTCGGTCGATTCGGTTGTTCGCCAGACGGATTGATCAACACAGGCGACTCGGTAAAGGGACTCGAAAGCAAGGTGCCGGAACCCTCAACGCACATCGTGCGCCGCCGCGCCGCAGTGCTGCCCTACGAGCACCTCTATCAAGTCCACGGGTGCATGGCCGTCACGGGATGCACGTCGTGGTTTTACCAGAACTGGAACCCTGGTCTTGCCAGTCTACGCATCGAGGTTCAGCGCGACGCATTCACCGATGACCTCTTCGCCGGACTCAAGGCATTCTCCGCCGACGTAGACCGCGCCCTCGCCGAAGAATCGGCGGCGTGGGAATCTGAATTCCAATCTCAACCCGAACTTTCTGCCGCATGAGAACCGAAATCACCACCACCATCTTCGTCGAGCACGAGGGCGAAAACCGCGAGATCCTCGTCACCGGGATCCTTGACGAACCCCGGGACTATCCCGGATATCCAGGACAAGGCGACTCGGTCGAGATCACGGACGCCGAAACCATGGACGGCGAGCCGTGGACTCTGTCCGCCGAGGACGAAGAACGCGCTATTGCGAAGATGATGGAAACCGCCTAAGCCATGACCAGGGGCGGGCACTTTTTACCGCAAGTTTAGCATCGACCTTAGCAATGAAAGATCTCCGCGCAGCTTACCGCCACATCACCCGGATCGACGACGACCACGCCCGCACGCACGGGTGGCGCGTCCGATTCCAAACCCAAGGCGACCTGCAAACGAAGCTCTTCTCTGACCGCAAGCACGGCGGAAAGTCCGGGGCATTGAAGGCCGCAAGGAAGTGGCGCGACGAGAACAAAAAGCCCGCGAAGGAATCCAAGCCAACCGGCGGCACGGCCCGGGTCCGCCTCTCAACGATCAACGGCAAGCAGTTTTGGCGTGCGCTACTACCCGTTGCCGATGTAACCAAAACCAAAAGCTTCGCGGTCCACATTTACGGACGCGACGAGGCCAAACGCCGGGCCGAGGCTTGGCTTGAATTGAACCGCGAAGGAATCCCCTCATGAACGACCCTATTTCACCAAGTGCAGATTGTCGTCCCTTCCCTGGGGCGCGGATTGAAACACCAAAAACGGAATTGTCAGCCGCCGACACAAGCGCGGACGTGACCGCAGAAACGCGGGAAACCCCCGCCCCTCAACACGGAGAGGCGGGGCTGGTGGAGGCGGCGCTCATCTACGCGGAAGGCGAATGGGATCGCATAGGTGAAATTGGCTTTGCCCTTGAGCGAGAGGGGTATGCGCGATCTGAAATTGCAATGGGAATCCTCGCCGCCGAGGTCCGCCGGTTGCAAGAGTTCAAGGACCACTACACCGAACTTGCGAAAGCCAACGGGTTTGGCTCCATCACGGAGGCGGTCACGGCAGGAAGGCTGTATTTTCAATCTCAAGCAGAACGAAAAAGGTGAGAGGGCCGATGGAAGCGAAATAAATCTATGAAACCAAAATCAAACGTGGCCGCTTCCAGCGGTTCTCTCCACCGCCTTGTTCGGCTTTTTAGGGCTGTGTGGTCCGATGTGGGAATAGCCCCCAAAGACGCTGCAATGGTATTCTTGGCTGGCGTAATCGTGGCGATCCCCGTCATGGCCCTTGTGTGGGCGACGGCATGGGCGCTGTGCCGCCTGAGTGGGAAGCCACTCGATGACAACGCAATGATGGCAAGTGTCACGGCGCTGTTCTTGGGGTACTGCATGGTCCGCGCTGCAATCTACCTCCGCGACAAGTGGCGCGAATCCAGTAAGCCGAACAGAAGGCGCTATGATCTTGAAAATCCACGACACACCAGGGACTGACACCCCGATCACGGACAACTGGGACCACCGGCTATGCCCTCACGGATTCCGCCCTGTGGCCCTATGCCGACAGCTTGAACGGGCTGCCAATGCCGCCAAGGCCAAGCTTGTCGAGGTTGAGGCTGCCGCCGAGGTCGCGCGATTCGAGCATCTGATTCGCGAGTCCGATCTTGAGCGCAAAATCCGCAACCTTGAGATGGGCGTTTGCCTTGACCGCACGCCGCGCGTGAAGTCGATTGAGGAGTTTTTCACCCTGTTTGCCAGTTAAAACCATGACGACATCCACACTTGAATCACCCGAACCTGACCTTTGGACCCTGGCCGCCGCGCGGGAAGCCGCGAAGGCCGGGATGAAAACGGCCGCCGCGAACAACGGCGATCCCTATCAAGCCTACGCCCGACGCTTCGTGATTGGATTCCTTCGGGATAATCCGACCATGCACATCGACGAGCTTGAGCCGATGGGATTGCAGCCGCCCTCGAAAGGATGTAAGGCCGGGATCGGGGCGGTCATATCAGCGCTCGCCAAAGACAAATGGATCGTGAAGATCGCCGACGACCGAGTGCCAGGGGCGTTTCTCGCCAAGCCCTCCGTTTCCAGCCATGGTTCCCCGAAGTGGGTTTGGCAATCGTGCGCTCCTGAGTGGGGAGGCTCGCCGAAGACCGAAGCATGAGAAACGTCAACCTGCCAAAATCTCGCGTGTGGGTCCGCTGCGACGCCTTTGGACGCGACGCCTCGAAGTTTGAGCCCGCATGGTTGGTATCAGCCCGCGCCCTTCGCAACCGCCCCTTCGCCTTCCAAGTCTGGGTGGACGCCTACGCCGCGTGCTACGACAAGATCCCGCCCCATTGCCTATACTGGCGCGAGCCGGAGGAATCCGATGCCGAAGCCCTTCCGCTCCACAAGGTGCAGATGTGGGAATGCCTCAGCGGGTCAATCGAGTGCTGGCAAAAGGCGCAACTCGCCGACGTGCCGGTCATCGTCAACCTTGGGGGCGGCAAGATGACGGCGGGACACTACTGGTTCACCCTCGACTTTCTCCCTGAAGGCCAAGGGCTCGGATACCTTGACGTTGGCGAGGCCGATTTATTGGAGGAGCACAAGGAGGCAAACGTGATCAAGCTGGAGAACGGGCAAATCGCGATCTATCCAAACAACCGGCTCAAATGGCTGCCGCTTTCCCTCACGCCGCCCGGGGCCGCGAAGGCAATTCCAGACTGGGACGCCGCGAGCAACGGCCAATGGGACGAATGGTGGGGCGATTCCGACGAAATTATCGGAGGCGAGACGGCCTTTTTCTATGGCGCGAACGGCCGGACCCCGCATCCAGAACTTAATGAAAAGCTTTCCGCGAAGGAGAAAACCAAATGACGATCCAACTCACCCCATCCTGGCAGTTGACCGACGAGCACGCGGCATCGAGCTACGGAATCCCGGTCCTTGCCAATCGCCACTCCGGCGAAGCCTTCGGACCTGACGACATCGTGCAATGCTACCCATCCTGGCCGATGCAACCCGCACGCCAAGCCGTGGCCCGCATGGCGCTGACGGCCGGATACGCTGGGAGGCTTGGAAACGGCGGCATGGATTTCGTGGTGAAGTTTACCGGGGAAGTTGCAGCATGAGCACCCTTGACCAATCCCGAGTTGCGGAAATCCGCAGGCTTCAAACCAAGCGCGACCAAAACAGGAATGCGCTCGAAGTCGCCGACGAAACCCTCGCTTTGGTTGAGGACGTGGGCCACGGCGCTTTGTCGGACAACGTGACGGCAGCGCGGCGCGTGATACTTGACGCCTTGGGCCGGGGCGGTGGGGACCGCGAGAGTCTTGATTCCCTGCCCCCGGCGTCGTCCCCGCCACAACATTTCCCGATATGGCTCATCATTGATCACGAGGGAGATCAATGGCACGGAGCATTCGTAAACAAAGGCGAGGCAGAATACGAGCTGGATGCAATCCGACAAAACCTGAATCAATCCCGCGAAATCTGGCATTTGGTTGAGTATCGCGAAGCGGCTCGGGAGGTTCGTGTCTTGACGATGGATTTTGAGGACGATGACGAAGAGGTCGCGGATCAACGGAAGGAGGAGCCGTGAGCGAGACGAAATGCCGATCTGTGTTGATCTGGTATGAGTCCCCTGTCGTAGGCGAAGGCTTCTTGGAACACCCGGACAACAACCCGGCCCAATACTTCACTAATCCTGACCTCATTTTCAATCTTCCGGCAAGGGATTTAGCTAAGGGCGTTTTACGGGACGGCAAGAAGCGTCAGCTTGGAATGTGGCAGGTTTTCCCCGCCCCGATAGCGCCGGAGGATCTGCTTGATGACATTCAAGAGACGGCGCGTCAGCTTGAAATCACCACGAACAGCGCGGCACGTATAAAGCAATCAGACGGAAAGGACGAACAATGAGCGAAATCGACCTCAACATCTGCAACCTTGGCGACCGCCTGTTAACAAGAGCCGGGAAGATCGTCATCTACAATGACATTCGACATCAAGCCTCTGTCTACAAGCATTCTGCGTTTGGACTTGGGCCGGATGGATTGCCGGACGATGAGCGGTGGGAGTCCTACATGGACAACGGTCGCCGAAATCAACGGATCGAAACCGACGACGACATCGTTGAAATTATCAATCCAGGCTTGCCGAATCGCGCGGGGTTTTATTGGTGGCGCGGCGAATCCTTTGACTGGGAGATGGTCTTGGTTTTCGGCGCAGACTTCGGGCTGTGCGGTCACAGGGTGCAATCGTCGCGCCCGTCAAGCCTTTTGACTGACTTCCCGCCCGGTGAGTGGGTGCCGGTCAACCCTCCGTTTTGATCGGCGGGATAGATAAGGGAAATTAGCAAATCCGCCAAAATGCGCCGTGGTGCTTTTGGCTTTTCGTGATACATTGCCCGATGAGTTCCCCCTCCAAGGAGCAAAAGCGTGA